>OIYY01000495.1_pt1 | contig 27459 bp, 28 predicted proteins | sample 1588341 | NCBI WGS metagenome assembly OIYY01 (sample SAMN03283287) | human gut metagenome | biome: human-associated habitat; material: feces | host: Homo sapiens | place: Peru | collected 2012 | reverse complement strand
CGCCGAACACCTGCGGCTCAATGACGACGACACCGGGGATCTCGGTCTGCGTAAATGTGAACTTGCCCATAATTGTTTCCTCTCTGTTTTCTTTTTTGAAAAATATCGTTTTGGTTTTATTTGGAAAAGCCTTGGCGGCTTTTGCGCATGTTAATGCTTACTTCCTGGCTTTCGCTTTTTCTTTTTTGCCTGCATGCGGATGACTGCAAACACCACCACGGCGGCCAGCACGGTGCTGCCCAGCGAGATGGCGATGAGCCCGCCTGCGGTCTTTTTCAGGCTGCGGGAGGCCGGGAGCGAAACGTCTGCGTTGGCCGCCACGACCTCTTCCAGCCCTTCGATCTTCGCCTTGACACGGACACTGGCCGTCTCCTGCGATCCACTGCCCTGAATGGTATACACCGCATACGCCTCCGGGTCAACCCCCAAAATATAGCGTTCGGGCAATTCCAGACTCACCGAGACGTTTTCGGCGGTCAGGCCATTGGCCAGCAGCAGCCGGACGCCGGGGTCACTGACGGTCACGGTGCCCATGGCATCGCCGCCGCCCACGACCTCCAGCTGCGCCGTCACGCCCTGCGCCGGGATCTCGGTGTAGCCGGTGAAGGTGGAAAACGCATGGTCCAGCAGGGTGCGGACATCGTTGTATTTATCGGTCTTCATGTTGCTCTGCATGGTCACGCAGATGAGCCGGACGCCGTTCTGCTCGGCCAGACAGACGTAGCTGTACCGGGCGATGTTGGTATAGCCGATCTTTGAACCCAGGATGGCCGGGATATAGAACCGGCTGGACGCCACCCGCATTTTATCCTGCTGGTGGAAGTACCGGGTCACCGGCTGGACGTTGGTGGGGGCCATGGTGTACATCTCGTTCCGGGTGAAGAGGGTCTCGAACCCCGGCTGGGTCAGCGCCCAGCGCAGGATCTGCGCCATGTCGTAACAGCTGGTGTAGTGGTCTTCATCGCTGATGCCGTGCGGGTTGGCGAAATGGGTATGCTGCAAACCCAGCTCCTTCACCTGTGCGTTCATCGCGGCCACGCCGTCGGCGATGGTGCCGCCGCCAAAGTATTCGGCCAGCAGGTTCGCACCGTCGTTGGCGCTGGCCATCATCGTGGCATAGAGGGCATCCGTCAGCGGGACCGCTTCCCCCTCCTGCAGGGCAATGTGGCTGGAATCCGTGCCCGCCAGCGAGTAGACATCCTCGTGGCTGACGGTCAGCTTGACGTCCTCCCATTGGCCCTGCGCTTTTTCACAGGCAAGGCCCAGCGTCATCACCTTGGTGATGGACGCCGGGTGCAGTTCTTCGTCCATATTCTGCTGTTCCAGCACCAGGCCGGTGTCCGCATCCATGATGCAGTAGGCTTCGGTGGTGGTCAGTGCCGGGGCAGCGGCCGCCGCGCCGGGCACAAAGGCCGCCAGCAGGCAGAGCAGCACCGCACACAGCACGGCGATCTGTTTTTTCATCTGGTATACTCCATCGTCAATTTAATTTTTTTTAGTATACCACACTTTTTCCCCGCTGAAAAGAGAAATGCAACGCTCAGAACATCCGCAGCATCGGCTGGAGCTGCCGCCCCTGCAGCGCCGCTTCCAGCGCGGCGGGCAGCAGCGAAAGATCGGCCTTCAGGCTCTGCGGCTTTTCCATCGGGTCATCCTGCCCGTAGGGCACGAAGTAATAGTGCTTGCGCTGGCGCAGCCGGGCGATGTTCTCCCCCGATGCGCCCAGGCCGTCGTTGGTGGAGACGGCCACCACCACCGGGCACCCCACCCGCAGCAGGCTTTTTGCCGCCAGCGTGACCGGCGTGTCGGACAGGCCCGCCGCCAGCCGGGCCAGCGTGGTGCCGGTGCAGGGCGCGATGACCAGCGCCTCAGCCAGACGCTTCGGCCCCAGAGGTTCCACCGCCTGCAGGCTGTCCAGCACCGGATGCCCGGTCAGCTGCTCCAGCCGCTCTTTCCATTCCGACGCCCGCCCAAAGCGGGTGTCCAGCCGGGACGCTGCAAAGCTCATGACCGGCAGCAGTTCCCAGCCCTGCCGCACCAGCTGCTCTGCCTGCGCGGCTGCCGCGCCCAGCGTACAGAAGCTCCCGCAGACCGCAAATGCGGCTCTGCCCCGATGTTGCGTGTTCATGCACTCCCCTCCCGTTCCCGCAGGATCTCACAGACCGTCTGCGCCACAAATTCGCCCGCCGTCTCCGGTGCGCAGGCCGCAGGCAGGCTCAGCGCATGGAGCGCCGTCAGCCCCAGCCGCCGGGCGGCCGCAAAATCGGTGCCGCCGGGGCGGGATGCCAGATCCACGATGAGGCTTCCCGGCCGCAGCGCCGCCAGCACCGGCTCGGTGAGCACCACCGCCGGGATGGTGTTCACCACCGTATCAAACGCCGGGGCCACCCCGGCCAGTGCCGCCAGCGGGATACTGCGCAGCCCCAGACTTTCGGCCAGCGCCCGCTGCGCCGGGCGGCGGGCCGCAACGGTCACATCGGCCCCCAGCGCCGCCAGACGCGGTCCCAGCGCCTGCCCCACCGGGCCGAAGCCGGTCACCAGCACCCCGCTGCCCCAAAGCGTCCGCTTCCGCTGACGGAGCAGGATGGCGAGACAGCCCTCTGCCGTCGGGATGGCGTTCCGGATGGTCAGCTCCTCCCGCGCAAAGTAATCCACCAGCTCGACCCCAGCCTCCTGCGCGATCTGCTTTGCCTGCGCCGAGAGCCTGCCGCCCAGCGCCAGTGCCCCCGGCTTTGCCGCCCGCAGCAGCTCCGCCAGCGGTGTGCGGGTCTCATCCAGTGGCAGCGGCAGCAAAATGTAATCCGCAAGGGCCACTTGTTCTGCCCCGCAGACGGCGTATCCCGCCCGCGCCAGCGCCCGGCCCGCTGCCGCCTGCCGCGCGTCGCCGCCGATCACCGCAATCTGCTTTCGTCCTTCCATGCCCGGCTCCTCCTCCCCAAGGTCTGTGTCAGCCTATGCCGGGCCGGGCACCGATGTGACTGCAAACGCAAAAGGCCCCGGAGCGAGGCCGCATGGCTCGTTCCGGGGCAGGAGTGTGATTCAATGATTCATTTGGTGCAGTTCAGGGTGTTTCAATATTGCAATGCCCAAGTTAAAAAAGTGTCGTTCGAAGTTATGCCTTCTTCTGGGTGGGGACCTTCATGACAACGATGGTATAAACGCTGTCGCCAACCGTTGCATCTGCAAAGCCAACGCCAACCACGGCATCCTTCGTTTCACGGCCCATCTGTGCGGTGCTGTCAAAATGCTTTTCTGCGTTGCTCCCAATAACACTCAGATCGACCGAATCCTTGTTGGTCTTGTAGTATTTGCTGCCGAAGGAAACGCTCTTCACATAGCTGACATGATAGACATTGGTATCGTCCTTGCCCACCAGGATGTTCTTCACGTCGTCAGACTTCAGCACGGTCTCGATCTCAGCCTGGGTCTTTGCCTTTTCTGCGACCTTCTTTGCGATCGTCTCAGCCTTTGCATCCATTTCCTTGTCGGCCTTGAACTCCTTAAAGCCCTTATAGCTCGGATTGACCATCGAATTGACAGTCAATTGGTCGTTCATCTGCTTGATAAGTTCTTTCTCATTCAGAGTAGAACCGCAGCCGGTCAGGACTGCCAGTGCCATAACGCCAGCGAGCGCAACAGCCATGAGCTTTTTGAACATTTTCATAATCGTATCCTCCAAAATAGTTTCACACTGCACCCATACGAGTGATGGTCTTTCCATGCACCCGATTTGTTGGCTTTATATTACCATTTCGCCACAATTTATTCAATAGGTTATTTTATTTTTGTATTATATAACAATTTCAGGGCCGCAAAATTGGAGATTCCAGCAAAAAAAATCGCCAAACAAAGAGCCATCCCCACGGCGCAGGAATCGCACCGTGAGAATGGCTCTTTCAGATAGGCTATCGTTTCAGGAGAAGAAACTTGCTCACACGCACATCAGTGGACGAACACCGGACCAAGGGGATTGGTGATAGGGCTGACGTAGCCGCCCAGCAGCTTGGGGATGGCCAGGCTGATGTCCGGCACGAAGGTCAGCAGCAACAGGGCGATGAACATGCACAGATAGAACGGCAGGGTCGCCTTGACCACCTTTTCCATGGGACGCTTTGCAACGGCAGAGCCGATGAACAGGACAGCGCCGACAGGAGGAGTCAGCAGACCGATGCCGCAGTTCAGCACCACGATGATACCGAACTGGATGGGGTCGATGCCAATGGAGGTTGCAATGGGCAGCAGGATGGGGGTAGCGATCAGGATGATGGGGGCCATATCCATGATGCAGCCCAGAACCAGAATGATGACATCAATGAGCAGGGCGATGATGTAGGGGTTATCGGTCACGCTGGTGATGGCGTTTGCGGCCAGATCAGGCACATGCAGCATGGTCAGGCAGTTGCCGAACACCGCAGAGGTGGCGATCAGGATCAGGACGATGGACAGGGTGTTCACACACTCGTCCAGAGCGTACCAGACGCCCTTCCAATCCAGGCCCTTGTAAATGAACACGGACACGAACAGGGAGTAGATAACGGCGATGGCTGCGGACTCTGTGGCGGTGAACACGCCGCCCACAACGCCAAAGACAACGATGACAACGGCAGCCAGCGCCCAGATGGAAGTACCCAGTTGCTTGATGAAGCCTTTGATGCTGAAGGGCGAGCCCTTGGGGTAGTTTTCCTTGACGGAGATGATGTAGGAGCCGATCATCAGGACGATGGCCAGCAGAGCGCCGGGCAGGTAGCCAGCCAGGAACAGGCTGCCCACGGAGATGCCGCCGGCAGTGGTGGCGTAGATGACCATGTTATGGCTCGGAGGAACCAGCAGGCCCTCGCAGGAGGAGGTGATGGTAACAGCGGTGGAGAAGTCGGCATCGTAGCCCTGATCCACCATCATGGGGATCATAATGGAGCCGATGGAAGCAGTGTCGGCGGAGGCGGAACCGGAAATGCCGCCGAAGAAGTAGGAAGCCACGATGTTGACCATGGCCATGCCGCCGCGCATCCAGCCGACGCAGGCATCCGCCAGAGCGATCAGTTTTTCAGAGATGCCGCCGGAGCCCATGAGCACACCCATGGTGATGAAGAAGGGCACGGCCATCAGGCTGAAGGACGAAATACCCTTGACCATCAGACGGCAGACATCCGTAAGGGCCTGGCCCTGCACCATCAGGCAGAACACACTGGAAAGGCCAACGGCGTATGCAATGGGGAACCGCAGAAAGATCATCACAAAGAAGCTGACCAGAAGGACAAGGATCGCCAGTGTCTGAACTGTCATATCAATTCTCCTCCTTTACAAACAGGCTCTTGATGTGGTTGTAGATGGACTCAAATTCGAACACGATCATGGCAACACCGGCCAGCGGCACGGGGAAGTACATCCAGAAGCGGCTCAGCCAGGGCATGGAAACGTAGAAACCGCGGCCGCCCAAGGTGGTAGCGTAGTTCCAGCCCACCACCATCATAATGATGCCCAGCACCATCACGGCAGCATCGGCCAGGATGTCCAGCACCTTGACGACTGTCTTGGGCAGGTAGACATCAAAGGCGGTCATGCGGATGTGGGCACCGCGGCGGATGGCCAGCGCTGCACTCAGCACGGCCATGTAGCTCATGCAGGTCAGCACGACTTCTTCCGACCAGGCAGGGTCCGGGATAAAGGGGACGTAACGGCCAATGACCGACATGGTGGTGATGAGGATGTCCAGGATCAGCAAAATCTTGCAGATGAACAGCACCACCTTATAAGTAATGTCGTACGCCGGCTTGATCTTATCCAATGTGGTAAAGATTTTCGGCATAAGGTTTCCTCCTTTACTATAAAAGCCCGGCGGGGGCAGCGGGCCGATTTCCCGTTGTCCCCGCCGGGCCATTTTATTTTTGCATGGAAAAGGCGCTTTTGCTTATGCCTTCATGTCCAGCAGCTTCTGGTACAGCTCAGCCTGATCGGAGGTGTTGTCGCTGATGACCTTGGCACATGCTTCCTGCCAGGGTGCCTTATCGGGAACATCGACCACATTGCAGCCGGAGGACTTCAGCTCATCCAGAACCTTGTTCTCAGCGCTCTCAGACAGGTCTGCGTTGAACTTCTGGGTGTCAGCACCAGCCTCCATGATGGCAGCCTGCTGGTTCTCGGTCAGCTTTGCCCATGCGTTATCGGTGATAACAGCCTGGATCGCGCCCAGAGTGTGGCCGTCCAGGATCAGGTTGTTGGCAACCTCAGGGAAAGCGTTGGACTTGTAGTTTGCGATGGGCTGCTCAGCGCCATCGACAACGCCGGTCTGCAGTGCGCTGTACAGCTCACCGAAGGAAACAACGGTGGGGTTTGCGCCCAGACTCTCGACCATGCCGTTCATGACGGGGTCGTTGGACACGCGGAGCTTCAGGCCCTTGAAATCAGCGATGCCGGAAACAGGCTTGACGGTGAAGAAGTGGCGGAAGCCCTCCTCGCCGTAGAAGATGCCGCGAACGGGCAGGCCCAGCTCCTGGGGCTCGTTCAGGAACTCCGGTGCGAGGTCGCTGTTGGCGAAGTTCCAGAAGTGTGCGCGGTTCTCAAAGGTGAAGGGGATGCTCAGCAGCTTGGACTTGTTGCAGCCGTAGCTGGTCAGTGCGAAAGCGGAGATACGGCTCATATCAATGGAAGTGGAGCCGCCCAGGATGGCGTCCAGAACGTCGTTCTCAGAACCCAGAACACCGGAAGCCTGCACATCGATGACAACAGAGCCGCCGGTCAGCTCTTCGACCTTCTCCTTGAAGTGGGTAGCGGTCTGGCCGACGATGGTATCCAGCGGGTTGACCTCGGCGTAGACCAGAGTGACCTTGGGATCGTTGGCAGCGGCGGTGGCATCACCCGCAACAGAAGCGGCGGTGGAACCGGCGGCAGAGGATGCAGTGGAGCTGGAAGAGCCGCCACATGCGGTCAGGGCAGCAGCTGCGGTAGCTGCACCGGCAACGGCGAGAAAGCTGCGACGAGAGATCTTTTTCATGGTAAAACCCTCCTGAAATATATTCTTCTGTTTCCTTCCGGCAGCATCCTCCTGCACAGGTGCGGTGCTGTCGTTCATTCACTGTTCACACTTTAGCAAAATTTCTTGGTCAGAACAAGGGCTTCCAAAAAATATCCTGTTTTTCGAAAAAATGTGAAAACAACTTCTGTGCATCCTGTACAAATAAGAATCCAAGCCTTTGGGCATACCTGCCAATGGCTGGGATTCTTCCTGATATTTTTAACTGTTCTGAATGCGGGCGATCAGCTCCGACTGGTCCGCAAACTGATCGTACAGGGGCTGGACTGCAGCGCGGAATTTCTGTTTTTCCTCACTGGAAAGCTCGGTGACCACAATGCCGCGGGCCAGCATCTCCTGTTCCGCACCCTCCTCCTGCTCGGCCCAGAGGGTGCGCTCGATCAGCGCCGACTCCCGCGCGCAGCTGCGCAGGATGTCCGGGAACGTCGGGTCCAGCGCGGCCATCTTTTCCATTGCCGGGATGCTGGCCAGCTGGATCTCCGGCACGCGGGTGTGCTCATCCCGCAGGAAGTAGGGTGCCACCTCGTAATGGCTCATGGCCTCATAGCTGGGCCAGTTGTTTTCCGCCCCGTCGATCTGGCCGTTGTGCAGGGCCGCGTACACCTGACTGTACACCACCTGCACCGGGTCGGCCCCCAGAGCCGAGACCATCATGCTCATGGTGTCGGATTCCTGCACACGGAGCCTCAGCCCCTGCAGCTCGGCCAGACATGTGACCTTCTGGCGGGTGTAGAAGCTGCGCACACCGGCATCGAACCAGGAAAGCCCGGTCAGGTCGATCGCATCCAGCCGGGCCAGAAACTCGTCCCCGATGCTTCCGTCCAGCACACGCCACATCTGGCCGGCATCCTGATAGAGGAACGGCAGCTGCAGCACGTTCAGGGCAGGCATGTATTCTGCCAGCTGGCTCAGCGAGACACGGGCAAAGTCGATGCCGCCGAACTGGATCTGCTGGATGACGCTCATCTCAGCCCCCAGCTCTCCCTTGCTGTACACGGCCACCTTCACCCGGCCTCCGGTCTGCTCTTCCAGCAGGTTTCCAAAGGCCAGAGCCGCCTGCGTGGTGGGGTAATCCTCCGGCTGGTTCTCGGCGTAGCGCAGCACCAGCTCCGGCTTGTCCGAAGCCGTTTCCTGCTTCTGGCAGGCCCCAAAGCCCAGCATGGCTCCGGCGGCCGCCGCCAGCACCTGCCGCCGGGTAAACGCCCGGCTCACAGTGCCGCCTCCTGCTGGTCTTTGGCGGCCTTGGCGGCCTGTTTCCGGTATTGAGTGGGGGTGACGCCTGTGCGCTTTTTGAAGGCACGGGCAAAGTAGCTGGCGTCCTCATAGCCGACCATGGAGGCCACCTCCGCCGAGGAGCGGAAGGGGTCGTTCAGCAGCTCCTTGGCGGCGTTGATGCGCAGCTCCGTCAGGCAGTCCAGGAAGTTCATCTTCTGGTATTTCTTGAACTGGGCCGACAGGTAGGCGGGGCTGATGTGCAGGATCTCCCCCACGCTGTCCAGCGAGATGTCAAACATATAGTTGTCTTCCAGATACCGCCGCACGTGGGCCATTACAAGGGCGGTCTGCTGGTTCTCGCTTTCCGGGTGGGCGGGTGCCGGAGCCTCCGGGGCGGTGGGAGCTTCCGGCTCCGGCTGCACCGGGGCCAGCGCTTCCAGCTTCCGCTCCGTTTCGATCTGCCGGATGGCCCGGCGGATGGAGGCTTCCAGCTCGTCCGGGTCCACCGGCTTCAGCAGATAATCGCAGGCCCCCAGATGCACCGCCTCGTGGGCGTACTGGAACAAGCTGTAGGCCGTGACGAAGACGACCCGGCAGCCGGGCCGCTGGGCCAGCACAGCGCGGGCCGCATCCAGACCGCTCATACCCGGCATCTCGATGTCCATCAAAATGAGGTCCGCTCCCCATAGGATGGCGGTATCAGCAGCCTTGCGGCCATTTTCGGCGGTCTCCAACACCACCTCATGCTCAAAGCGCCGGGACACCATTTCCACAAGCGCTTCCCGCTCCAGCCGCTCGTCATCCGCAATCAACAGGCGAATCATCATCCAAGTCCTCCTCTTCTGTCAATTCCACAAGGGGCAGATACAGGCTCACCGCCGTGCCCCGCCCTGGGTGTGAGCGCACCTCGAACCGGCAGCGCTTGTCCAGCAGCCGCAGACGCGCCGCCACGTTATACACACCAATGTGCTCCCACCGGTCGCCGGGGGCCGCCAGCCCCGCCTGCAGCCGGGCCAGCTGTTCCGGTTCAATGCCCAGGCCATTGTCACACACGCTGATCCGCAGCAGCCCCTGCTCCCGCAGCGGCGTAATGCGGATGCGCACTGCACCGCCTTCTTCCTTGGGGGCAATCCCATGCTTAAACGCATTTTCTACAATGGGCTGCAAAATAAACGAGGGCACCATCGTCTCGGTCAGGTCAATGGAATCCGAGATGCACCACCGCATCTTCACACGGTCACCAAAGCGGACGTGATAGATGGAGTAGTATTCATCCACGATCCGCACCTCGCGGGCCAGCGGCACCTGCTCATCGTTGCTCATCAGGCTGTACCGCAGCAGGTGGCTCAGGGCCGTGATCAGCGCCTGGGTGCGGTAGGCCTTTTCCTGCCCTGCCGTCTGCAATATGACGTTCAGGGTGTTGAACAGGAAATGCGGGTCGATCTGACTGCGCAATTGCTGCATCCGGCTGCGCTCCATGCGGTTTTGCAGCTCCAGAGCCTGGGTCTCCTGCTGGTGCAGGGCCTGTTCCATCTCGTTTTTCTCCCGCAGGGTGTTCACCTGCTGGGCCATGGAGTGCTTCATGTGGTTGAAGGCGTCCGTCAGCTGGCCCACCTCGTCCTGCCGGGGCACCGGGATGTCCGGGGTCTCCAGCTCCCCCCGGATGATGGCCTGCGATGCCCCGATCATCTCCTGCACCGGGGTCAGCAGCCGCATGAGGGACCATGCCATCACCAGACCCAGCACAAGGCACAGCCCCACCACCACCGTCTGGGCCCACTTGACCCGGCTGCTGAGGGCCGATACCGTGGTGTAGGTGCTCTGTGCGTCGGAGATGGCGGTGTTCAGCAGCTGCTGGGCGTACTGCCGCAGATAGCTGCCGCAGGGCGAGACTTTTTCGTAGTAGAGCTGGGCCGCCGCAGCGTCCTGCCCGGCGGCGATCTCAGCCCGCAGCTCCTCCACAAGGGCGGTGTAGCTGTCATAGGTGGTGCAGACGGCACTGTACAGCAGGTACTGCTCCTCACTCACCGTGTCCAGGCTGCCGTTGATGCGCCACAGCCACGCATTGGTAACGGAAAAGGCACTGTCCAGCTCTGCCAGCAGCGCATCGGTGTCGCCGTACTCCCAGCGGTAGTCGTCCAACGCCGTAAGGCTGCGCTCCACCCCGTTCTGAAAGCGACTGATGGCATTGAAGTTGCCCATCTGGTCGTCCAGCTCCCGCAGCACCGTGCCGGACTGGTAAAAGCTCAGAACGATCTGAGCCGCCAGCGCGGCAAAAAATGCCGTCAGACACAGCACCATCCGCTGTTTCAGCGTACTTTGTCGATGCAAGGTTTTCCCCTCCCCGGCTTGTTTTTTGCCCCATAGATGTTTTTATTCTACCACGTTTTGGGCCATTTGTGCAAGATTTCCCTTGCCTGCCGAAAAAGAATATGGTACTATGACTAAAAAAGGAGATGCTTGTCTATGTTGCAGCCCATTACGACCTCTGTCACCATGGACGCCGAATCGTTCCAGAAATTCCGTTCCTTCGACCTGTTCCACCACCAAAAGCGCTGGCAGCGGCCCCTGTTGTTCGCCGCCATCCTGCTGGGGTCCTCCGGCATCTGCCTGTCGCAGGTGGGAGTGCGGGAGGGGGCTTCCCTGCTGGCGGTCGTGCTGGCTATGGTGGCGCTGGGGCTCCCGGCAGTGTACTTTTACACCTTCTTCCGGGATCTGCGCACCACCATCCAGAAGCTGGGCCTCCCCCGGCCCTTCTACCGCCTCCAGCTGGACGATGCAGGCCTTTCCGTCTGGATGGCCGGAGAACAGGACAAGCCCCAACCCAGCCACCAGTACCCATGGCAGGACCTTCACGTGGCCTACCGCACCCCGGACGCCGTGTACCTTTACGTCCAGCAGACCCAAGCCTACCTTGTCAACGGCGAGGAGCGGGACGCGGTGTGGGACTGCCTGAAGACGCATCTCCCCGCCTCCCGGCTGCGGGACCTGCGGTAACGCCGCTTCCCCCCTGCAAACACAAAACGCCCCCGGCTTCCTGTCATGGAAACCGGGGGCGCTGCGATTTTATGGGAAACGCCTCAGGCGCTGCAAAGCCTCAGTGCAGCAGAGAGCTGACCCATGCCCGGGCGGCCGTCTTGGCCTGGAGCTTATTGTACATCTTCAGGGTGGTGTTGTACACCTTCTGGCTCATGGCATTGCTGGCTTTGGTGGCGGCAGCCTGCTTGGCCTCCAGCGTGTCGGCAGCGGCAACGGCGGCCTTCATATCGGCGTAGTCGGCCATGATCTCCTGCTGGAGCGCGGCATAGCTGGCCTTGGCTGCTGCCCGATCCTTTGCGGTGACCTGATTGCCGTTGCTGCCGTAGGTCAGCAGGTTGGAGAGGGCGTCACGCACACCGTAGAAGGAGTAGGTCCAGTCGTCCGGGTAGGTGTAGTAGCGGCCCTTGGCATCCTGATACCAGACGCCCTCGGTGGGCTGCTCGTCGGAGCGGGTGACCTTATGGACCGAGACCTTGTAGACATCTGCGGTGTCGGTGGTCAGCATCGGATAGTAAGGGACGAAGGCATTGTACACGTCGTCGTCAAAAGCGGTCCACTCGGTAATGGCGGTGTTCAGATCGCCGGTGGCGCTCACCTGGAACAGATGAGTCTCCACATTGCCCGTCTTACCGATGGGCTCGGTCTGAAAGAAGTGGATGGAATCCTCCACCGAGAACTTCTTGGTCAGCTGGATGTTGGAGTAGACCGGGACGATGGCACCGTTCTCGCCGACGTTGCTGATAGCAAAGTCGGTCTCGCTGTAGTTGTCCTTCGTAAAGGTGTCGGTGCCGTACAGGTAGTTCAGGCCGGCTGCCATGCGGTCCGATGCGATGTCGCCGTTGTAGGAGGCATCCAGATCGATGACATTGGCAGCGGCGTCGCCCACAAAGGTACCGGCCTTCTGGGCCACGGAGATCAGGTTGGCAGAGGCCACCACATGGTCGGTGTCATCCAGATCGATCTTGCCCATAGCGGCGATGTTGGGCTGCATGAAGACCACGCTGGAGGAGAGCTTCAGGGCAAGGTAGGTGTGGCCCGTCAGGTTCTCCACGAACCAGGTCTCGTTCTGGTCGGCAATGAACACGCCGGAGCCGCCGGCTGCACCGGCGTTGTCGTAGATGGAGGTCAGCAGGGCAACACCCTCGCGGGCCGTGGAAGCTTCGCTCAGCAGCACCGTGGTGATCTCGGCTTCCTCAATGCCGTTGTCCACATAGGGGTCTACGCTCAGCACGGCGTCGGTGCCGTAGAGAGACTCGGTGGCAGAGACCATGACGCCCTTCTCGTTGGTGCCAGCCTCCTCATAGGGGGTGTGCTCGTGGGTGCTGTCGCAGTCCGGGCAGACACCCAGACCGTTGTCGTCCCGGCGGGCGGTGTAGCGGTAGCTGTCGTGGGTGAAGGTGTAGGTAAAGCCGTAGCAGCCCTCGTACACCTCGCCCGCAGTGTGCTTCCCGGCGGGGCTGATGTTGAACAGCTTGTTGTAATCGTTGGTGCCCAGATCCTCGATCCGGCCAAACATGGTGGTGCCATCCTCGGTGAGGTCGCTGCCGACATAGAGTGCCGTGCAGGCGAAGGCGGAAGGAACCACGGCAAGCGTCATCGCACAGGCGATGAAAGCCGCAGCAATTTTCTTCTTCAAAGACATAATAGTATCGATCCCTCTCTTGTTGATTGTCGGCATTTCGTCGGCAGGTGTTATAATACACCCATTTTAGTGAAAATGCAAGAATTTTCCCGAAATTTTAGCATATATTCATTTTTATATGGTATATATTCATGCTGCGTTTTTCATCTGCCCCTCCGTGAGCGCAAAAAACCGCCCCGGCTTCCTGTTACGGAAACCGGGGCGGTCATATACTTTATTGGTGCTTTCTCAAGCTCTCACGCGATTACTTGCGGGGATTCTTAATCGCAGCCTGTTCTGCACTTTATAAACGGAGAGTACAAGAAATCACACATTTGCGTCATTTATTTTTTCAGATATTCGATTTTTTATCCTTTTCGTAATATTTTTAAAAAATAACACATTTTTAATTTTGCATTTTTGGAGACAAACTACAACGCATTTTTTCATCCATTTTCCCATCCATTTTTTCTCAAAAATGGAACTTCAAAAAAATTTCCATATCACGAAAAGGAGGTGTTTTTCCACATGAACACACCCATACAGTTGAAAATCCGAGGTCACACCAAATGACGCTGGACTACTTCTATGGTCAGTCGGGCGAATTGTTCTCCTACTTCCGCATCCCGAAAGCACTGTTCCAAGACCACCGTTTCCGGCAGCTCTCCACGGATGCCCGAACACTGTACGGCATCCTGCTGGACCGCATGAGCCTGTCTGCAAAGAACGGCTGGCTGGACGAGCAGGGCCGGGTGTATATCATCTACACCGTCCGGGAAGTGCAGGAATCTCTCTGCTGCGCCGAACACAAGGCGGTCAAGCTGTTCCGGGAACTGGAGGACATCGATCTCATCGAGCGCAAACGCCGTGGTCTGGGCAGACCCAGCCTGATCTACGTCAAGGACTTTTCGTCTGGACTGCCAAAAGCGCAAGTACAGAATTGCCCAAACAGCAATTCAGGCACTGCCGAAAGCGCAACTCTGGAGCAGCCAAAACCGCAAGCAAATAAGACTGATAAGAATAAGACGGAGTGGAATGATCCTGACCCCATCTATTCCGGGGGCATCCGGGAGCAGCTTGAGGATTATTTTTATCAGGTACTGGAGGTAGAACTTCTGCGCCGGCTCTGCCCGGACGATGAGTCCACCATCTATCAGATCGTGGACTTGCTTGTGGATACCTGTTCTACCAAACGCAAGATGTTGCGGATTGCAGGAGATGACAAGCCCACCGAGGTGGTACGCAGTCGGCTGAAAAAGCTGAACGCCGACCACATCCGTTTTGTGCTGGATTCTCTTGCAGAAAACACCGCCCCAGTGCGGAACATGAAGCAGTATCTGCTGGCAATGCTCTACAATGCGCCAACTACCATGAACCTCTACTATCAGAACAAGACGAACCACGACTTTGCGCGCGGTTCACCGAAGGCGGGGTGATGTTATCGCAAAGAAAGCTACGATTATCGCAGTCACCAATCAAAAAGGCGGTGTGGGAAAAAGCACCACCTGTGAAAATCTAGGCATCGGGCTGGCAATGGAGGGCAAGAAAGTCCTGTTGGTGGACACTGATCCACAGGGGTCATTGACCATCAGCATGAGCTGGCAGCAGCCCGATAAACTGCCCACCACATTGTCCACCCTGATGGCAAAAGCCATGAATGACCAGCCCATTCAGCCCGGTGAAGGCATCCTGCACCATGCGGAGGGCGTTGACCTGATTCCGGCAAACATTGAACTGGCAGGGCTGGAAGTGGCTCTGGTAAACAGCATGAACCGGGAAAAGATGCTGAAACAGGTGCTGGACAGTGCCAAACGGGAGTACGATTTTATTCTGCTGGATTGTATGCCTTCGCTGGGGATGCTGACGATCAACGCACTGGCGGCGGCAGACACTGCCCTGATTCCTGTGCAGGCGCAGTACCTGTCCGCAAAGGGTCTGGAACAACTTTTGCAGACCGTGCAGAAGGTCCGGCGGCAGATCAACCCCAAGCTGAAAATCGAGGGTATTCTGCTGACCATGACCGACAGCCGCACCAATTACGGAAAGCAAATCAGCAATCTGATCCGGCAGGCATACGGAAAGCACCTGAAAGTGTTTGACCAGACCATCCCACGGTCAGTCCGTGCGGCAGAAACCAGTGCGGCAGGCAAAAGCATCTTTGCCTATGACCCCAAGGGCAAGGTGGCAGAAGCCTACAAATCTCTTGCAAAGGAGGTGCTGGCGGATGCCGATCGACAGCGGAAACTTAGCTCTGAAAGGGCTAGATGATCTATTTTCCACCGAGGAAAACCGGCAGGAGGAACAACGGGAACAGGTACAACAGATTCCCATTGATGCGCTGCATCCCTTCACCAACCACCCCTTTAAGGTTCTGGACGATGAAGCCATGACCCGGACGGTGGAGAGTATTGCACAGTACGGTGTGCTGGCTCCGCTGATCGCCCGACCTCGCCCGGACGGTGACGGCTACGAGATCATCTCCGGGCACCGCCGTCAGTATGCAGCGAAACTTGCCGGGCTGGATACCCTGCCAGTCATTGTGCGGCAGATGTCGGACGATGCTGCTGTGATATTGATGGTGGATTCCAACCTTCAGCGTGAACACATCCTGCCCAGTGAAAGGGCTTTCGCCTACAAAATGAAGCTGGAAGCTCTAAAAAATCAAGGTGCTAGGTCAGATTTAACTTTTGACCAAGTTGGTCAGAAGTTGTGGTCGGTTGAACAGGTTGCCAGTGATGCAGATGAGAGTAAAACGCAAATCCAGCGTTTTGTGCGCCTGACAAACCTCGTCCCTGAACTGCTGGACATGGTATCACATGAAGATTGGTTCCTCTGTGCAGCACATCTGCGAATTTGCAGAGCGCATGGCACGCAGCCATGCCATCGTGGAGCCGGAGCCGCTGACGCAGCAGAACTGCCGAGCATGGAATCTGGAATACAATTATTATCTCACTGTGCAGACGAACGGCGGCGCATGGAATTACGCTCTCTATCAGGGCGACTGCTGCCTGTTGGAAAGCGGAAAAATTGACGCGCCCGAACTGATGATCGAGGAGGTGCGAGACGAAATCCTGTACAGCCACAATCTGCGGAACAAGGACTGCATCCCGCTCACTCAAGAGGAGTTTGCCCTGAAACTAGCAGACCGAAATGAGATACAGTCATACCGTATGAAGCAATTCCAGCAGAGCGGGCACGACTGCTATCTGGTCATGCAGCTGCAACAGGATGCAGACCCTGCGCTCCGATTTGCCGCCATGCGCTATCTGAACAAGCAGAACATCGCTCCGTCCATTGAGAATTACGAGATCCTGTACTGGGGCAATCTCCTGGAAGGAAAGCGCAGCGTTCCGCAAGCAGAACTGCTGGAACAACTGTACCAGAAATTCAACTTCGCCCGCCCGACGGATTACCATGGGCACAGCCTGTCGGTCAGCGATGTGATCATACTGAATCAGGATGGGAAAATCTCGGCGCATTATGTGGACAGCATCGGCTTCAAGGAGCTGCCGGGGTTTCTGGATAAAAAGCCGGAGCACTCTTCTGTTCTGCAAATGCTCAAGGAGAAGTGCGATGCCCCGGAGTGCAACCCAACTGGATGCCGGAAAGCGAGGGCTGAACATGAACTTTGACCACGAGGAATTGACCCTGATGATGCTCTACAACACCGGCACCCGGCTGGGGCTGGTACACGAGTTGCGGCTGATGCAGTGCTATCTGATGCCCGATGAAACCGCCCTGCGGGAACTGTCGGAGGGTGTTATCGAAAAGTTGAAACTGCTGACCGATGCTGAGTTTGCCGAACTGGAATTTCCACTGGACTGATTTTTGCCGCCTGCGGGCGGCGTACATAAAGTATTTTGTTCTTCCAAAAGATATGCTATAATCAAATTAGACAAAATTCCTCTCTTCAAGCGATTTCTCCGCAATTTTCCTGTGGCTCTGCTCGTATCAAAAATAAGGGACTGAATTTTAATTGTCAGAACGGAGGAACCATTATGGCAATCTTTGAAAAGACCAACTGAAACAAAAACTTTGACAAGCTGCTTCGGAAGCTGGAACAAGAAATCCCGGACAGCAGTTGGTCGGCAGATTTAGAGGCAGGCAGTGATTTCAAAGAGGGCGATGCCCGGTGCAGTGTCCGTGTATTTGAACGGTACAGCATGATGGGCGGCAATCGCCTGAGTCTGACACTGACCATGTTCCAGAATGCGGACAGTCCGATCCGGCTGTCTGCCATCACCGCAGGAGGCAGTCAAGCGGTGTTCTTCAAGGTGAACACCCTCGGAGAAGAATCTTTTCTGGACGATGTAAAGGACCTGCTGGAAGAAATTTTGGAGGAATAAGATGTTTTACGCTGGAATTGATCTGCTGTTCAGCATTCTGTTTCCCATCCTGTTCCTTGTGGTTTTGGGTATGATCCTATACACCATCATCGGAAATATCAGCACATGGAACAAAAACAACCATTCGCCGCGGCTGACCGTTCCGGCAACGGTTGTGGCAAAGCGCACGGAAGTTTCTCGCCACCATACAGACAATACGATGGCGCATACGTTCACGACCTATTATGTGACCTTTCAGGTAGAGAGCGGCGACCGCATGGAGCTTACCGTAAGTGGTTCGGACTACGGAATGCTTGTGGAGGGCGACATTGGAAAGCTGAGTTTTCAGGGCACCCGCTATCTTGGGTTTGAGCGGAGCTAATTGCAGCACAATGGAGTGTGATTATATGGGTAAAGCGATTTTGGCAGCAATCGTTACATTGATTGTTGGTTATTTAGGTATGGTCGTAGGACTTGAACTTTTAGGTAATTGGGTTGAGTTTGGATTGCTCATTGCTATTGCAGTAATGGGTGCTTTTATTATCTACTTCAATGACAAGAAGTAAGACAATTGGAATTTCGGGAGGTAAAGAGCAATGAAAAAAGCTATTATTACGATGATTGTGGTATTTGCATTCGTTATCTGGCCATTTGGTGGTGTATGGCAACTCTTGTCTGGCGTTATCGGCGGTGGAGTCCAAGAGTCCTTTATCTATCCGATTTATGGCGGAATCGTTCTTCTTGCAGGTCTTATCGTTGTTTGTACTGAACTCATTCTGGAAGAAATCAAATCGTTAAAAGACGATATAAAAGATAAAAAAGAAGGATGTTGACAAATTCGCGTTTGTGGAGCGAAGCAGAACAATGAAAGCCCCAGTGGGGCTTTTAAGCGACAGAACGGTCTTGCGTAGCAAGATGGAACGCTACCCCAACGCCAAAAAAGTGACCAAGGCAGAATAAATCCCATATTTCCCCTTGCGCTTTTGCTGGAAAACAGGTATAATATTCTCTGGATAAAAGGGAGTAAGGGGCGTACTTTAGTTGAAAAACGGGTGCGCTGTGCTGCAGCGACACCCCCGGCAGAAATGCCCGATGCAGTACCGGATGCTTGAGACTTTTATCACATTTTCCCGTTTTGGGCTGGATGTGATAAAGGTCTTTTTTTTGTGCCTCTGCCGCTATTATTAAAAAGGAGAGATATTATGCTGATCCCTGTTCTGTTATTTATCGTGGGTCTGCTGTGCCTGATCAAGGGCGGCGACTGGTTTGTGGACGGTGCCACCGGCATCGCCCGCCGCTTCCATGTGCCGGAGCTGCTCATCGGTGCCACGGTGGTTTCCATCGGTACCACCCTGCCGGAGGTCATGGTGTCCACCACCTCCGCGCTCACCGGTCACGGCGAGATCGCCTACGGCAACGCCATCGGCTCGGTCATCTGCAACGCTGCACTGATCGCCGCCATCACCATTGCGGTGCGCCCGGGCAAGGTTGACCCCAAGAGCCTGCGCACCCCGGTAGCCTTCTTCTTTGTGGCTGCCGCTTTCTATGCCGGTGTGGCCTACACCACCGGCTCTTTCACTCGCCCGGTGGGCCTGATCCTGCTGGCCATGTTCGTGGCTTACATCGTGTGCAACGTGCTGGCTATGAAAAATGCCCCCGCCCCGGAAGAGGAAGAGCAGACTGAGGAAGGCTCCTTTGCCAAGGAGTTGGGGCTGCTGGCCATCGGCGCAGTGCTCATTGCTGTGGGCGCTGACCTGCTGGTGGACAACGGCACCCTCATCGCACAGGCGCTGGGCGTGCCGGAGTCGGTCATTGCGCTGACCTTTGTGGCACTGGGCACCTCGCTGCCGGAGCTGGTCACCGCCATCACCTCGCTGGCCAAGGGTCACGGCGCGCTGTCGCTGGGCAACGTCATCGGTGCAAACGTGTTCAATCTAGTGCTGGTCAGCGGCGTGTCTGTCACGCTGGCACCCTTCAGCATCCCGCAGAACTCCACCATCGCAGGCATGAACGCCTCGCTGGTGATGGATATCCCGGTCATGTTTGCCGTGATGCTGCTGCTCACCCTGCCCGCTCTGATCAAGGGCAAGCTGAGCCGCCCGCAGGGCATTGCACTGCTGTGCATCTATGCCGCCTTCTGCGCCGTGCAGTTCAGCATCTGATCTGTTGGAAACGTAAAATATTTAAGGCTGCTGCACAGGGTTTTGTGCAGCAGCCTTTTTATGTGGGATGATTTTGAATGCGCTCCGCGCCATCTTCCCCCGGTGGGTGAAGGCTTAAGCGGTGGCGGTACAGTTCCCGGCTGACCCGTAAAGTTTCCGGGCGTGTCCGCTCTCCCCTTGGGAGAGCGGACACGGGAGCGCCTGAGAGGGCGAGGCAAAACTCTGACGGCTCTTTGCCTGAGAGGGTAAAAAAAGTGGGTCAGAAGCGCCCACAGGCGTTTCTGACCCACAAATAGAACGATAGTTTTGTTTTACAGCTGGCAGGCGGCATCGTAGCCGGTGCGGATGGCGTTGGAGATATCCGCAGCCTTGCCGGCGGCATCGCCAATGGAATACACCGGGATGCTGGCAGCTTCCAGCGCAGCAGCGTCAAATTCGTTGGAGCGTGCGCCCATAGCCAGCACGATGTAATCGCAGGGGATGGTCACCTCTGCGCCGTCCTTGTTCTCGCAGACGACGGCGTCCATGCGGAACTCCTTGACCTTGTGGCTGGGGTACTGCTCCACGCCGTAGGTCTTATAGTTTTCCAGCAGGGTGGGCAGAATGGTGGTGCTCTCGCCTGCGGCGATCTTGTCCATCATCTCGATAACGGACACCTTGCAGCCGCGGGCAGCCAGATACTCTGCGGTCTCGCAGCCCACCATGCCGCCGCCGATGACGGCAACCGTGCCGTACACCTGCTGCTCACCGGCCAGAACTTTCCATGCATCGGCCACGTTCACGCTGTCGATGCCGGGGATGCGGGGTGCGGCGCTGTGTGCGCCCACAGCGTTGATGACGGCCTCGAAACCGGCATCCTTCAGCTGCTCTGCGGTGCGGGTCTGACCCATGCACAGGTGCACACCGGCGTTGCAGACTGCGTGGATCAGGTCCTGTGCGGCGCGGCGCATCTCCTCCTTGCGGGGAGGTACGCAGGCAATGTTCAGCTGGCCGCCCAGAGTGGTGGTCTTTTCAAACAGGGTCACGTCATGGCCGCGCAGCGCTGCCACACGGGCGGCTTCCAGACCGGCAGGGCCGCCGCCGAGGACGGCGATCTTCTTTTTCTGCGCTGCGGGCTGGATGCTGCGGGTGTTCTCGTAGCCGTTCTCCGCGTTCAGCACGCAGGAGAGGAACTGACGATTCTGGATGGCATCGGTGCAGCCCTTGTTGCAGCTGATGCAGCGGCGGATATCGCAGGCCTTCCCGGCAGCGATCTTGGTGCCCCAGTCGGGGTCTGCCAGCAGCGGGCGACCCATGGCAACCATGTCGGCCATGCCGCTCTCGATGACACGCGCAGCCATTTCGGCATCCACGATACGACCCACGGCGCTGACCGGCACATGGACGGCCTTTTTGATGTCCCCGGCGATTTTGACGAAGAAGCCGTAGGGCTGTACGCCCATGGGAGGAATGGTGTCGGCCATGTTGCCGGTGTGGTTGGCCTGCGCAACGTGGAACATATCCACGCCGTCCTCTACCAGCCACTGGGCAAACTGCACGGCGTCGGCTTCGTCGATGCCGCCCTTGCCGCGCTGCGGGGTGACGATGGACAGCTTGTAGTCGATGACCATATCCGGCACAGCCTTGCGGATAGCGCGGGTCAGCATGCGGGCAAAGCGGACGCGGTTCTCCAGACTGCCGCCGAACTTATCGGTGCGGTGGTTCATGCGGGTGGAGCACAGGCAGCCGTTCAGGCGGTCGCCGTGGATCTGGATGACGTCCACACCGGCCTTCTGTGCACGCACTGCGCAGGCGCACATCTTATCGATGATGGCCATCAGCATCTCCTCGCTGACCTCATCGGTGAAGAACATCATGTCGTGATGCAGGCGCTGACGCATCTCATCAAACTTTTTCTGCATAAACAGACTGTTGATGGCGTCTACGTCGTACTCCGGGTGGAAGAGCTGGACGCCCAGCTTGGTGCCGTAGGCGTGTACGCTGTCGGCCAGTGCCTTGAAGGCAGGGATCTGGCTGTCGTCAAACAGCTTGGGGGTGGGAGAAAAGCTGTTGATGGGTGCCACATCGCCCAGAACGATGTAACCCACACCGCCCTTTGCCAGACGGGTGTAAAAGCCCATGTCCTGCTCGCTGATCATGCCGTTTTTCTCGTAGCCGGTGGTCAGCGGGGGGAACATGATACGGTTTTTAAAGGTCTGTCCGCCCACCTCGATGGGCTGCAGAATCACGTTTTGCATACGAAAACCTCCTTGCAGATACGCTTTGCTTTACAGATTTGCTTTGATGAATGCTGCGGTCTTTTCCTCCACGGCGGCACGGGCTGCCAGTGTGGCAAAGTTGTGGCCGCCACCTGCAATGGTGTCCACATCGGGTGCGGTGTACACCTGTGCGTAACGGTTGCAGGTGCCCTCGTCCACCAGACGGTCATCGTCGGCGCGCAGCAGCAGCACCGGGCCGTTGTAGCCCTTGGCCTCGGTAAAGGGGTCGGGGTGCTTTGCCATCTCGTAGTTGAAGGCCATCTTGTAGCACAGACCCTCCATGTCGGCGTAGTCCTTGCCGGTCTGCATAATGCCGTCGGCGCGCTGGGCGCAGCCGAACCACATCCCGGCGCCCGGGCACAGCAAAATCAGGCCGTGGGGCTGGATGACCGGTGCGCAGGAGGCGGCAATGTAGCCGCCCATGCTCTGGCCGGAGAGGAACAGCTTTTCGCTGTCCACATAGGGCTGCTCAGCGGCCCATGCAAAGATATCCTGTGCATCGGTGTGCAGGCCGTCGAAGCTCATATCCTCGAACTCGCCGTCGCTCTCGCCGTTGCCGTAGAAATCGAACCGGGCGCTGCCGATGCCCTGCGCTGCCAGAGCGCGGGACAGATGGGTGTACATGGACTTGTAGCCGCTGCAGCTGCCGGCAAAGCCGTGCAGATGCACCACAAAGGGCACCTTGCCTTCCGTATCGGGCAGGGTCACGATGCCGCGCAGGGTGTGACCATTGCGGTTTTGAAACTGAACCTGTAAGATCTTCATGGTTTACTTGCTCTCCTTTGCGGCGCGGCGAGCCTTCAGCTCGGTCAGCATCTCAGCAGTCTTCTGCTTGGTCAGGGGGTAGACGAAGAACAGGATGGCAACGGCAATGCCGTAGCCCAGGAAGTAGACGCCGGTGTAGCTCTTCCAGATGGCGTTCACAACGCCTGCGGTCTGCACAGCGCCTGCGGTAACGTTGTAGCCGATGGCACCCAGCACAAAGCTGGACAGGCTGCCGGAAATGGCGCTTGCAAGCTTGCGGAAGAAGGAGTAGGTGGAGTAAACGATGCCCTCGTTGCGCTCGCCGGTCTGCAGCTCGTGGTAGTCGATGGCGTCGTTGACCATAGCCCAGATCAGCACCTGCATGCCGGAAGCGCCCAGATAGCAGATACCGTTGATGACGATGAAGGTCACAGGGTTGTGGACGGGGAAGAAGAACAGGATGCCGAACACGATGGCGGCAAAGCCAGCGCCCATGCAGCACCACTCCTTCTTGCCGAACTTGTTGGCCAGAGGCTGGGTGATGGCAAAGGACAGCACAGCGTACAGCACGCTCAGCATACCGGAGACAGCCTGAATTTTAACGTTGCCGAAGAAGTCCTTATACAGGTAGGTGTTCAGACCGTTGACCACGGAAGCACCGATCATGCCGGTCAGGCTGAAGAACATAACGCCCAGCAGAGCCTTATTGTGAGAGATCTCCTTGAGCACATGCAGGTAGTTCAGCTTTTCGCCCTGCGGACGTTCGGGCACTTGCACGCGCTCCTTGCACCATACGCAGGTGATCTGCAGGCACAGCAGACCCAGCATAGCGCAGATGCAGGCCAGCATCAGGAAGCGGCCAGCCACGGGCTGGTTGTCCACATACAGGAACAGGGGGCCGACCATGACCATAACGGTCATGAAGATGGTGCCGCCAAGGCTGCGGTAGCGGGACAGTGCGGTGCGCTGGCTGACATCATCGGTCATCACGCTGGACAGAGTACCGAAGGGCACGTTGACGCAGGTGTACAGCGCCTCGTACAGAACGTAGGTGACGAACATGTAGGCCAGACGCAGGCCGTAGTTGATATTGCCTACATTGACAAAGCCAAGGATGCACAGCACTGCCATGGGGAAGGAGAAGGCGCGGATCCACGGGATGAACTTGCCGCCCTTGGTGGCCTTGCGGGAGTCCACGATGGCACCGATGATGGGGTCATTCACGGCGTCCCAGATCTTGGTGATCAGCAGCAGGATACCCACGTGGAAGGGGTTGACCTGCAGGATCAGGGTGTAGAAGATCGACAGATACATGGCGCGGTACTGCTCGGTGAAGCAGCAGCCCAGATCGCCCAGCGTATAGCCAATCTTGTCCTTCATGGAGAAGGGTCGGATGGTCTTTTTCTGGTCCATTGTGTTTTATCCTCCTTAAAAACAGTGAAACCACGAGACATTTCGCACAAGTCTCTTTTCTACGTTTGCATTATACGTTAATTTTTCATCAATACATATCCAAAAAATGATTGAAAACTATCGCATATTGATGTATTATGCAATTATAACAGTTGTACTTTTCTGTTGTGTACAACAATCTGTTACACATGACAGTTTCATGGAGGACTTTTTGGTGAATTATACAGCCAAGCGTTATTTTTTTGAGCAGAGCGCCGTCCGGGAATTTTATTCCGGCGCGTATTATGATTTGTTTCTGGTCATGCGGGGCAGCGGTGTGTTCCGGTGCAGCGAGGTGGTGCTGCCCGCACAGCAGCAGAATCTCATCATCTTCAAGCCCGGTCAGGGCGGCAGACTGGAATACGCCGGTGCTTACGGCCCGCTGGAACTTATTCGGGTGCAGCTGTCCCCCCAGACGCTGGCGCAGCTTTCGGACGCAGATACCGACCTTGAAAAGAGCTTCAACGTGGTGCCCTTCCGGCAGGTGGCTGTGCGCCCGGACAGCCAGATCTATATGCTGCTGAAAAACCTTGCCCGGAAGCTGCTGATGCTCCCGCAGGAGCGCACCCAGTTCGGTGCAGCGGTGTTCGAGCACGGTATTTTGCAAATGTTTGTGGTGCTGGCGCTGCGTGCCTGCATCCATGCGGAGTTCCACACCGCATCGGTCAGCCGCCACCACCTGATGCTGGACGAGGTGTTTTTGTTTATTCAGGCGCACCTTACCGAGGAACTGACGCTGGAGCGGCTGGAAAAGGAGTTTTTCGTCTCCCGGGAACATATTGCACGGGAATTCAAACGCCAGACCGGGCAGACGGTGCACCGCTATATCGTAAAGGCGCGGTTAGACCGCTGCTGCACCCTCATCGAGCAGGGGCTGCCCATCACCGAGGTGTACAAGACCAGCGGCTTTGGCGGTTACAACCACTTTTTCCGCGCCTTTAAAAAGGAGTACGGCATGACCCCCAAGGAGTACTTCCACACCACCCGGCGGGACGCCCGGGGATGAATCCGGCAAAAGCAGCGCCGTCTGCGCCTGTGAAAAAAGCCGTCCGGGAAGATCCGCAGATTCTCCCGGACGGCTTGCTTATCCTATTTTTTTCTTTTACTTGCGGTGGGTGAGGCAGTTCAGCGCCATCCCAACGGCCTTTCTTGGTCGCAAGTATGGTTTCCAATCCGCTGATTTTCAAAAGGAAGCGATTTGGGATGTAATATGGTTGGCGGACAAGTGAGCTACAGGCCCTTGAGATGTAACTCACATGGGGGTCAGATGTATCGCATCCCGATTCAAAAGAAAACACGATGTACCGTAAAAGCGCAACTTACACTCGAAAAGAATGGAAGCTGAGCTTTTTATGTTTGACAGCAAGTTGTGGATTGACAAGAGGACGCATACACGATAAACTTTATATAGTATTATGTAGATCAGAAGGAGGCCAAACCATGAGCGTCAAGTATACTACCCCTGCCCAGCACAAGAGCAACCTCCGCAATGTGTACGGCACCTTTGCCATTGAGGGCATGACCATCAGCAAAGATACACGCAGCAACCTTGACCGCATTGGCAACGGTCAAGCCAGCTATCAACAGGTCGTGAACGAACTGCGAGCAAAGTACGCGAAGAAGGGCTGACGATGTTCTCGAAGTACGATCTCTACACCACAGTGCAGTCCATGTACTGCTACCCGGATACGGATGTTCTGATCAACAAGTTTGATATCCGCGACAAAGCAGAACTTAAACAGGCCGAGGAAGAATTTACGGCGGTAAAACAGATGGCTCTGTTGCAGGAGCCAATCAAGGGACGTTTTACCAAAACTCACCTGTTTCGGATTCAACGCTTCCTTTTTGAAGATGTGTACCCGTTTGCAGGGCACATCCGCAAGGAACAGATCAGCAAGGGGGACACGATGTTCTACCCGCCAGACCTGATTGACCGAGAATTAGAGCGAGTGTTCAAAAACATTCACTCCAAGAAGCTGCTTGCCGAACAAGGTGAAGAAAAGCAGATTCAGAATTTGTCGCAGACGATGGCAGAGCTGAACATCATCCATCCATTCCGTGAAGGAAATGGCCGCAGCACCCGTGAACTGATTCGCTGCATGGCGTTAGAATATGGTCTGTACATCAACTGGGGCAATACTGACCGTGAAACCTTGATCAATGCTGCAATCGCTGCTGTAGATGATGATATGGCATTCTGCGATGTTCTAAGACAGTGCGTTGAAACGAAAAACTAGCAAAAAATGTCCTGCCGGGATACGGCAGGACATTTTGGTTTTATGGACCTAGAGGGATTCGAACCCTTGACCTCTCGGATGCGAACCGAACGCTCTCCCATGCGGACCTTAAAGAAGCCCCCAAAGGACAAAACATTTCTTTGGGAAACGGCAAAAAAATATAGGCGTAATACGGGTTTTCGGACGAGCATTGCTTTCGAGAAAAAACTGCTATTTTTGCTTCAATGTAAAAAAGTCACACTTCGGGAGAAATGCGCTTCAGATGCGATTTGAACGGGCGACCATCTGAATACTTCTTGCGGATCATGCACCGTATGGGGATGATTCGGATTATATCCCCTGTGCAATAAAATCAACGAGAAACAGTTGGATTTTTTCTGGCTGTTTCTTTTTTATTGCACAAATCGGCAAAAACAGCGCCGACAGCTACGCACCCAACAAAGATGAAAATGCCTAAAATAGCTATCAAATATTGCCTTACTCTATACAAAATATAGCAATCGGTATACGCACCGCAAAACATATACGGTATAGCGTTGATTTTTCGTACATATCCCAACTGAAAGACTGGAGGTGAGTTTTCAAAATGCCTGTTATTTATGTTGCAAAAACATCTTCCTACGCACGAAGAATCACGTTCGTTTTAGGACAGACGGTTGAAAAACAGCATGATCCTTGATTATTTCTACGGGCAAACCGGAGAACTGTTTTCGTTCTACCGCATTCCCAAGGCTCTTTTTCAGGAGCCACGGTTCCAGAGTCTGTCCACCGATGCAAAAATCCTGTACGGCATCCTGCTTGACCGCATGAGCCTGTCTGTGAAAAACGGCTGGCTGGACGAGCAGAACCGGGTGTTCATTATCTTCACGATAGAGGATGTCAAGAGGGCATTGTGTTGCGCAGACAACAAAGCGACCAAGCTGCTCCGGGAACTCGAAAAGTTTGGTCTGATTGAACGAAAACGCAGAGGTCTGGGAAAGCCAAGTTTGGTGTATGTGAAGAACTTTTCAGCAGAATCGTCAAAATCAATATTCCAGAATCGTGATTTTCACGATTCTGGAGGCTTCAAAAACGCAAGTCAAGACCCTTCAAAATCACGATGTAATAAGACTAAAGAGAATGATACTGAAATGAGTGAGACTGATCCTTTCTATTCTGAAGAAGCGGATGGGATGAGCAAACGCACCCAATTGGAAGAATATTTTTCTCAGTCTTTGGAGGTAGACCTTCTGCTCCGGCTCTGCCCGGACGATGAGGACACTATCTACCAAATCGTAGATTTGCTGGTGGACACCTGCGCCACCAACCGCAAGACGCTGCGCATTGCCGGGGACGATAAGCCCGCCGAGGTGGTACGCAGCCGGTTTATGAAGCTG
>OIYY01000492.1_pt1 | contig 27514 bp, 55 predicted proteins | sample 1588341 | NCBI WGS metagenome assembly OIYY01 (sample SAMN03283287) | human gut metagenome | biome: human-associated habitat; material: feces | host: Homo sapiens | place: Peru | collected 2012 | reverse complement strand
CCACCGTGGTGCCTGCCGCGTGGTTCCAGGATGCACCCATCAGAACCCGGTTCTGCGCGATCTCCTGCCATGTGCCGCCGAACAGAGCGGCGGGGCTGGTGGCTTGGGTGCTCTGGTAGATGCTGCCCACGGGATAGGCTGCCAAAGCACTAGTCTCTTTCAGGTCGATTTTGCCATTTTCGTCCACGGTCAGCCCCTCACCGGCAAGCTTCGTGCTCAAAGCTTTGACTGTCGGGGTCGTCATGGCTGCAGGGGCAAATGCCGCTTTACCCATCTTATCCACGGCAAGACCGTCTCCGATCATGATGCCACCCAATGTGTCGGCTGTTGCAGGCGGCAGAACGTAGTTTCCTACGCCCATGGCCACAGTGCCTAAAGCCATAAGGATATCCTCCCTTATTGTGTAGTAATGTGCATGCAGGTCTTCAGTCGGCATTTTCCATGCCCGCAGCCGCAGGGTGTCGGTGCTGCTCTGCGTTGTACTGTCCAACACGGCTGCTTTTGCGGCGTCCGCACTGTCCGGCTCGATCAGCACAGCAATGCTGTCATCAGCTGTCAGCCCCGGCATATTCAGGTCGATGTAACAGCCATGGTCATCTTTCTTCCATCCTGCCGCAGGTATCGTAACCGCGTGCAGCTCCAACCGGTCCGCTTTTGCCGCATCCAGTGCATTCATGGCATTGGAGCAGGCAGTCGTTGTCTTGGCAAGCTCCTGCAGCGTGCGCAGGGCAAGTTCCTGCAGGCCCGCCAGAATGCTCAGAACACCCATCGCTTATTCTCCTGCAAACACCTCATCCAGCATGGCGGTCACTTCTGCCTCGGTTGCCAGCACCAGGCCGTCCAGCTTGGTCTTATCCGCAGCGGACATCAGGCCCGCATTGGTAGTGGTGGCGTTGCCATATTTGGTGTCGCTGCCGGGGATGCCCAGTGCGGTGATGTCGCCCTTGGTGACCTTAGCTGCTGCGATCACGTGCCCCTCAGCATCCACTGTCACCTTGTACAGTGCACTCGAATAGGCCGTGTGGGTCGGATGGGTGTAGTTATTCGCACCTTCCGCAATGTTGTCCAGCTTCTTCTTCGCAGCATCCGTGAAGTCGTTGGTAGAAAGCCCCTTGCCTGCCACCTTATCCACCTTGCCGGACAGGTCCACGGTGGTGTCATCCAGCAGTTCCATGGTGTAGCTGCCGCTGCTGCCCTTGATCTTGGCGTAGATGTCATAATGCTTGGTGGCGGTGTTCATCACCAGATACAGGATGTTCTCCTGTGCGGCATCGGCGTTCGGCACTGCATCCACCTTCTGGAACGATGCGTGACCGGACTTGGAAATGGCGGTGTTGATGGCCTCCACCACCTGTGCACTGGTCTGGAAGGTGCTGTCGTTGTTCAGCTGGCTGGTCTTGGTGGGCACATTGATATTGACGGACTTATCAGAACCGATCGTCTGCTTAGTGCCGTTCACCTTGATGCTCTCGATCTTATTGGCCTGTGCGCCGACATTTTCCAGAGCCTTCACCCGCGAATTCAGAGCTTTGTGTTTTGCGTTCTGGCGCTTTGCCAGGTCCTGCAGGTCGCGCAGTGCGGGGATGTGGTTCAGATCGTAATTAGCCATGTTCATTGTCCTCCTCAAAAATTTCGTCAAATAGTGTTTTTACTTCTTCCGGCGTTGCCATGGGCAGACTCATTTTGAATGCTTCCGCCACAAAAGCTTCCCACGCCGGTGTTCCTGGTTCCGGCATTTCGCCGGTATCAGTTCCGCTGTTTTCATATACGATGTACGGCAGGTCGGCGCTTGTGATCGTCACGCCATTTCCGTCCGTTCCCTCAAAGGTGCAAACGCCTTTTCCAGGGCTGGCGGTCACTGCTGCCGGAACATCCACATGCCCATCTATTACCAGTGTCGAGCCGCAGACTTTGCTGCACGGCCCGTGCCAGCACACCCGTATCGTCAGTCCCTTCCAGATGCCGGATGCTGTCACATTCAGCCCGTAGATCCCACGGTTGCCTTTGTAGCCGAATGCCAGCGCCATCGCCTTCCCGGGTGGTTTTGCCGTTCCGTTCGGCAGCAGAGTCACAGTAAGGTCTGTCATTTTATCACCCCTCCAGCTGCACATCCGGCACAAGCAGCATAACGCTAAGTGTCAGTGCCTGTGCCGGTTTGCTTGCCGCCCAGAATTTCAGCGTGCCGTTCCCGGCCTCGCACACACCGTACATTCCTGCTGCCATTGCACTGGGCACATCGGCCGATATCACCCCGGCCATCGGCAAGCATGCACTTGTTGCTTTCTCCACAGCAACCATGCAGCTGTAAGCCGTTTCACCTTCGGCCTTGTTCCAGCCGTCCACCGGCAGGCTGACTGCAATGCTGCCAAGGCATCCACCATTGTACTCGGCGCTTGCTTTCTCCAGCAGTGCCTTCGTGGTTTCTTCGCTCTGTTTGGCGTTATCCGCGCTGCTTTTTGCGCTTTTTGCGCTCACATCGGCACTTCTTGCAGCCTCGTTCATCGTGTTTTCATAGGCTGCAGCATGCTCCGCAATATCGTTTTTAAGGTGGGTCATAAAATCCACCACCACCGGATCATCCTGTGCCGCATCCACCTCAAGTCCGACAAGGTTCTGTACCGTGCCCAAGGTCGTGTTGTATTTCTGCAAAATTTCGCCGTTGTCGTTCACACGGTAAAAGCTCACCGCAAAATGTACAGCGCCTTTGTAAGCCACGGCATCCGCTGCCACCACCCAGATAAAGGTGATGGTCTGCTCTGTCACGGTCTTTTCCGTTACGGTAAAATAGTTTCTGTCGCCCTCCGCGTTTTCGTAGTTTACCCGAATCGCAAAATCGGCAAGGTCACTGCCGCGATAGTAGCGATTGATGCGCAGACGGATGCGATTCACATCCTTGTCCCCTTCTACGCCAAGTACAACGCCCTCTTCCGGCACCGCAATCAGCCGCTTGCTCTCATCGATCACAAAATCCAGCCCAGCATCCGGTTCGGGCATTCCGTCAAAAAGTTCATCCAGATTGTCCATATCACACCTGCTCGATCAAAACTGCATTTGTAACGATTCGCGTCTTCCCGTTCTGGCCCACCAGCTGCACCCGGAAGCTGCGGTCTCCGCTCACTTCCTCCGGCACCATACAGCTCTGGATCTCGTCAAGCGGCACAGGATAAATGTCGTTGAACACAGCCGCCTTTTTGCTCCTTTTCCAGTCGTCGTCACCGCTTCGGAACTGGCATTTCAGGTAATTTACGCTCCCGGCCCTGATGCCGGAAAAATCACCTTCTTTTTTCAGCCGCTGCCCCTCCACAGTAAAATTCAGCATCCGCATTTAGGTTCCTCCCTGTCACACTCGGCATACAGCCGCCATTCCAGTTCACTGATCAGGTTTTTGGTCGCTTCCATCGTGCTTGAGCTCTGCGGCGGGTCAAACAGCATCCTCACCTTCAGCGCCGTATAGCTCTTCACCGCTTCAATGTTCTCTTTTCCCTGGCAGAACTCGCTCCATGTCGCCGTTGCATCGCTGATACCAAAGCCTTCCTGCGGCCCAACGCCCATCTGCCGCAGGATCATCAGCACGCTGTTGATGTGCATGATAATATCTGCATCAAACGCCGTATACTCCTCGGTCAGGCCAAGGAGTTTCTTCACCGAGGTAAGGATACTGTCCATTTTGATTTATCTCCTTTAGTCCGCGATGCACTGGTTGTCCCACTTCTTGTAGGCGTCCAGATAGGTCTCGCCCTTATCGCCATTGTGTGTGATCTCGTAGTACATGCCGTCTGATACGGTGGTGCTCACCAGTGCCTTCCAGTTCTGCAAAGTCTTGCAAAACCACACGATGAACACGTCCTCCAGCGTCAGCTTCTTACCATCGGTTGCGTCCACATGGGTGTTAAAATAATCCACCACCAGCTGCTTTGCCCGGTTTATCATAGCTTCGTTGTTCATTTTGTTTTCCTCCTTTGTTATTCCTCGTGGTCCATCACACCCTCGGCTGCAATGGCTGCATTTGCCCAGAACAGTGCCTCGTCCAGCTTTGTCAGCGCCAGACTGCGCTCCCGGCTCGGTACAATGCACCGCACCATGTGTTCTGCCTCCTGCATCTTCAGCCGCAGGTTCGTGCTGTATGCCACTTCCGCAACATTAAACTTTCGTACAGGATACATCTTCATTTCCTCCATGGGCAGGTGTCGCCCGGTCTTCGTTCTGTATACATTGGCTTCAGGATCGCATCATCTCCGTAGTGGATGGCCTTGTGTGTCCGGTCGCTCACGCATACCACGTTTTCCGGGTCCAGCAGTGCGGCCGTGTGTCCGATCACGTCCTCTTTTGTCAGCGGGTTCAGATGGTGGATAATAATGCGCGGCCGGATGGGTTTGCCGTTTCGTATCACCCAGTCGGTAATTTCATGGTCTTTGCACGCAAGGTCGCACCCTGCGTCCCGCACAATGATCCTGTCCCGGAACTGCCGCCACTCTCTCGACTGGTAAAAGCTCTGATTCAGCCACCGGTCAAAGCCAAAAGTGTCGTATCCAACCGTACCGTGCAGCTGCAAATAGTGGAAGCGGTCTTCAAAGGTCGCATGCTGGCAAAGCTCATAGTATGTCTTCCTGGGCATATGCTCAGTACCCCACGCACCAGCAGATCATAGCAAATGCCGTGCAGATCACAGAGAGGCAAATCAGCTTACCATGCAGGTTCTCAAGACCTTCCATTTCGTCATGGTAAGCGCATACAAATGTAAAAATCAGCGTACACCAACATCCGAATCCGCCGATCCGCTTATCAACAATTTGTGGAAGCCCGACCGCGATAGCCGTCAAAAGCGACAGAATACTAGGAGGCAAATACCACCAGTACCGCTTGCTTGTTGGTCGTTCTCGGTCTGTGAACAAGCATGCAAGCATGATCCACGGCATCGCCGCCATCAGCCAAAAGCAGATTTTATCAAGCCCAATCATCGCTGTTATCCTCTTCGTCCTTACCACTGTAGATTCCCATTGCTTTAATTGCTTCAGCGTACATTTCCTCAGTGTTCTTTGCCGCCTGCAGCGCTTCAGTCTTTGCCCGTAGCAGTTTGTTTTCTTCTTCCAGCTTCTCTTTTTCCAGCCGTGCCTTGCTGCCGGACAGCCGCAGGTAGTATGTTGTTTCCGCGCTGGATGCAGTTCCTTCGCGCAGCCGCTTTTCAACAAGGTCTACGGCTAGGGATATCATTTGGTTTTCTCTTGCTTCAGGAGACAGTGCCGGACGCAACCCGACATCCTCACCAGAAGAAGCTTTTCGGGTTTTCATGCAGTTGTCATCCCTTTCACATGAGTTTCCGGCTCTTTATGCCGTGTTTTATAACCTTTGGCATCACTTTATGCCATGTTTTGACTACTTTCGCATTCCATCAGTTTTTGTAAGGGTTCATGAGAGCTGTTTTGGGGTGATTGTGTCTGCGCAAAAAGCCCGTCATTGAAAGGAGAGATCAATTATGGATCAGAGATTCTAGGAGGTGAATCATGAAAACCAAGAGAACAAGGTTCAAACACTATCTCATGAGCCCTTACAAAAACTCCCGATCCATTGTATTTCTACAGCAGATCGGGAACGCATCGTGGGTAAAACCAGAACAGGCTCTGGTCTACACCCCAAAGCCCAAATATCAATTTTACCCCCGGGGAAATATCAAAGACCGGCGCGATTTAGGGAGGGGGTGGTTTTTTCAGACCCCCTCCCCCTGTCTAAACGTTCTGTTTAAGCAGCGTTGTCGCCGTTTTCACTGTCGGGGAGGGTCTTTTTGACCTTCCGGTACAGGTTCAAAGGATCAGCTTTGATGATCTGATCGATCGCAAGCTCAATTTCATAAGCATTTTCGTTATCAGACAGCTGATCAGAGGTGTATGCGAGCCGTGCAAGGAGCCCGCAGGAGTTATAGCCGTGGTCACAGTCAAAACGATACCACTGATCGAACTGGTCGTGCGGATCGTAAGGATTATCGACCGTAGTAATGAAACAACGAACCATAATTTCACTTCCTTTCGACCTTATTTATTCAGTGCATCGTAAATCGTGGACTTCGGAACACCAAGTGCTTTTGCGATATCGTCATACGAGTACAAGCTAAGCATTGCTTTCGCTTTTGCTATCTTTGCGGCCGAAAGCTTTGTTGTCGGTTTCGGCATTGCACGCTTGACAATCTCAGTTGAATCAGAAGAATTCAAGAACTTTGTAAGCAAAGAATCGGAAATTGCATGCTTCTGAACAGCTTCCCATTCACGATCACTAAAAATGATCTTGGTCTTACTGCTATTGGCACCGACCTGTTCACGTGCACGCTGAATCTCAACACTTGAAATCTTCTTGATTTCTTTCTTATCTTCCTTGTTGTTATAGTCGAGACCACGAGCTTCAACGATTGCCTTGATCTTGGAGTTTGCAATAATCATGGCACGGCGTTCTTTCGGTTTATTGGCCAGGACTGCCTGATACTTTGCATTCAAGGACGCCACTTCATCCGCATACTCCTTGGCTGCTGCCGGGTCACGCTGGATACCCTTCATATTGACGGACTCCTTGCGCGCCTTATTGGCCAGAGCCTTCAAAGAGTTGGAGAAGGTCGCGTACAGTTCTTCCTGGGCTGTGCCCGAAGACAAAGGCCGGACATCATCCATCAAAGAAATACGGCTAACCTCAGTTTCTGCCTTATGCTCTTTCCCCTGTTTGTCCTTATAGACACGGCCACTCTCCTTATAAATGGGTTTGCCCGTCTCCTTGTCGATGCGGACGCTGCCACGACGTTCAGGAATGCGGACGGTTTGCTTACGTCTGGATAGCAGGGTGGATGCACCACCGCACTTCTCCGTGCCATCTTCCTCGGTACGAATCTGGTACTTCCGCTTCAGCTCCTGGATACCGTTCTCTTTCTCAGAACGCTTGTAGTCCAGCTTGTGCTTTTCGGCATCGATAACGACCATGGAATGACGTACCGCACGTTCCAAATCTTCAGGCGGTGCTCCGCGCAGAGTCATGTCGGTAATGAGGTTCGAGATGATGCCCATCTCTTTCTGCTTCTCATCCTTCTTCATCAGGCGCACATTATTGGGATTACCTTCAGGTACAGCATAAGAAGTCTTGGGGTCGAATCCTTTCAGACCAGGCAGTGGATTGGTCGAGTTAATGCGCACCTTGTCGCTCATGGGAATGGCCATGACAGTATCGCCATCGAAGTCTGCACCAGACAAACGTTCGGCAACCTTGGAGCTGATGCCGATTGCATCCTTGACATTGCCAAGATTGGCCTTGCCGCTGGCATTCTTATTGTTGACAGTAACGATAGGAATCTCGAACGTACCTGCATGAGGATAACGAACCAGAGCAAGCTGTGTACCATTCGCATATGTAGGACAGTAAGCTTCGGTCTCCTTGATCTTATCCAGCGGAAGGATGACTTTGGTGGCCTGACCCGGAAATGCCGATGCCTTCAGTGTCATAGACGTTCCATCGCACTTCTCCGCGAAGTCCATCAGCATCTTTTTCTTAACGGTCGGGTTCGTGTAGTGCATGATCTCATCATACTCGGCTTTGTAATCAGCCATGGTAAGATCAAGCTGTTTCTTGATTAGCGGAAGAGGCTGCTTGGAAAGGAACTGAGACGAAACGCTCTTGGACATATCATCCCAGTCGCCCTCCCATTTCAACTTATTGATGGGAGAAAGATGCTCTTTGCCATCCTTGCCGACATAAGTGCTCTGGCCTTCAGCAGTAATAGCTGCGCCGAACGGATTGCCCGGGTCGTTCTTTATTTCCTTAAAGACTTTCATCTTCGGAGTGCCAGAAGGTTTGTTCGTATTGAACACAATGTCCACACCATCCGGCATATTATCGGAATACATGGCCATGCCCTTCAGATAGTGGCTGTTATCCACCATGATACGGACCTGAGCATAATGGGAGTTGCCAAGATCCAAATCAGGAACGCCACGACGAATCTCCATGACACCATCCTTTGCCAGACCGCCTTCGTCGCCGTAGCGAACTGCCACACGCTTTGAGTCTAAGCTTGAGGGAGGCTGCAGTTGACGAAATGAACTGCCGCCATCATCAGAATGATAGTCCCCCAGAGACTGAATGTCGCCCTGATGCTTATAAGCATAACTCTGATCGTATTCCGGCTTTGCCAGAACGGTGATGTTGGTCTGCTGACGGAAATTGGTAGGCTGTTTGATGCCGACGCCATAACGCTTGTAGCCATGTTCTGCTTCAAGAATATAAATGGCCTCGTCCATCTTACCTTCCGATACACCAAGGGTCAGATTCGTACCCTCGGACACATCAACCATGCCCTTCTTGTCAACTTCTTTTTTCAGGGTCTCGGCGATCTTTTCAGCTTGATCTTTCTTGGTGCCAACGCCGTTCTTATACATGGAGCGGACAGTGGATTCAGGAAGACCAAGCTTTTGACCGATTTCAGTCCACCCCATTTTGGGATTTTCCTTCTTCAACTTCTGGATATCATCCCACTGTTGAGCCTTGCGATCATGTCCAGCTTTGGTTTTGGCGACACGGAACTCAGTGGCACCAAGCTGATATTCGGGTGGAAGCGTATCATTGATGGCTTTCAAGATTTCGCCCTCAGACATACCCTCAGCCTTATATTTCTCGACGCGGGACAGGAAGTCACCAGAATGCTGATACGGAGTTTCACCACTACCCCACGGATAACGACCAGAATGACGCTTGGTGCCGTAATGCTCCAGAGTATCGTCTTCTCCGCCATACTCAAGGCTAAAGTAACTCTTCAAATCTTTCTCAACCGGGTTCATCATATCAGCACACTCCCATTCTCAGCTTTGCAATGATCGGATCAAACTCACGAATTTTATCCATGATCGTATTGATGTCATCAGGACAAGGGTTTGCGATGAGAATATCATCTGATTGGTAGATGCGGTTCTCGATCTGGATTTTCTCGGGTTTAATTCGGTATTCGAGACAGAACAGCGCATCATAAATCAAGAGCTGTTCCATGTGCGCCGGAATCGCTCCGGTCTTCAGGTCGTGGATTCTGAGAATATCATCTCGGAAGCAGATGGCATCCGCCGTTCCGAAGCAATTATCGGAATAATACAGAACCTGCTCGGGTGTCATACGGAAGCCGATGGCATCGTTGACATAATTGTTCAGGGTTTTCTTTGAACGGGGAAGCTTTTGACCGAGCTCGATGCACTTTGCTGCAAACTCATGCAGTTCGGTGCCTTTCTGCGTGGCCATGAAGTTGGTGTAGACAGCAGCAAGTTTGTCAGGGTCATAATTGATCCAGCTATACTTACTAGCGCTAAGAAAAGCGTGTTGTCCTCTCAGACGTGAATGATCGTTGAAGGTCATTCAGAATCTCCTCCTTATTTTCCGGGCAAATGAACGCAGCATAACTCATCTGATTCATCAGATTCACGTAGTAATCCTGATTCGGTCGATGAGGTGCATTCAAAGAACGCTTGCCTTCGAGTGCTGCCCATCGGTCTCTGTACAAAATCAAGAGATCAGGAATGCCCTGAATCTCGTTGGGATCAATGTGTAGGACGATGCAGCTAGGGAAGCGTTCTTTGAGTTCTCTTACCAGGTTTGTCTTGAATCGGTTTTCCAGCATAAAATCTCCTCCAAAAAGAAAGAGGAGTAGCGCGTCTGGGACGCACTCTCTCCTCTCCATAAAAGGGACAGTATTTTACGCGCGGATTTTAACGGATAAAAACGGATTTTACAGCAAATAAAAAAGACGCAGATTTCTCTGCGCCTCTTGGTCAAAAATATTATTTCGGCTGGTGCTGGTAGAAGAACAGGTACCAGTCTGGCACACCGGCTTCCAACATTCGACCATCATTGTATTCATATTTTCCGTAATCTTCACTCAGCTCAAGGTTTGATGACTCATAATCGTCCAACTTAATCGGATGATTGATTTCATCTTCTGTCTTTGTGATGTCGCACTCTCTGCAAGTCCAGTAGCCCTGTACTTCTTCGGTCATCAGCCTGCCACACTCGCACGCAGGAATCTTTGTATGCAGTTCCACGAACTTGTTTGCGTAGCAGGTCACCGGGTTTCCGGCAGCATCCGTAGTAGTCCATTTTTCAAAGCCATCGTCATTGATAAAGCGGTTCATATAAGCCATCTTTATTACCTCATAAGCATCTAATCGGTGTGTACAACGGTCATTTCGAGTATACAACGCTGGTTGGGTTCTTACAAGCTGCAAGCCTTGAACTTTTCGTGAATTTTGGTCTCTGCCCACTTGCCCACTTTTTTCTCTTAACTATATATAATATTTTTATTTTTTATAGTGTAAATAGAAATAAAAGTGGGTTTTTGGGCAGAAAGGCATTTTTGCTCAAAAATATAACGCACTTACGCAATATTTTATCTAGAAATCGTGCCCACTTTTAAAATCAAAAGTGGGCAGAAAGTGGGCAAATGGCCGGAAAACGTGAACGTTTTGTGAACAAAGCGGCCAATTTTCTAACCTAGAATAGAATTCCACGATTTTTTCACCTCCTTGCCCAGAAAAAAGTGGGCAAAGAAAAAAGACGCCGAACGATTCGCCGACGTCCTTTTTCAGCCAATTTCTAGCTGCTGTCAATGCCAATTTTCATTAGTCGTTCACCTCCTCTACTTCTTTTTTGTTCAGGTAGTCAGCCGCAGCATAAACAAATCTACGAGGTGTCGGAGGTCGTTCATAAATCTCCCCAAGAGTCTCCTCCATGGTATTACGATGAAGACGCCACGCAACAGCGACAGCTCGCCGAATGTCATCATTGATCTTTTTTCGTGAGACTCCATAACGGTCTCCGAGAATACTATAGTAGTCACGATGATATCCAGGTTCCAAAAGACTCTCCCGTGTAATATCGATTGCCTCACCGAGTGTCTCAAAACTCACAAGGAACATCTCTAAACCAAAGCTTCTCAGCAAAATTCGTGTCTGGTCAGTCACAAGTTCATCCCCCCTTCACAACCGTACAGTGAACGCCGTAATCATGCCACACCCGAGGACCAGCATACACTTCAGAATATCTTTTCCCGGCACAGTCACATGCACAAGTTTGCCCTCTCGCCTAGTACGGGCGCCAATCTTGAAACCCATGGATAAAGCATGCATATACAGACAGCACATCAAAGCGGCAAGCAGAAATCTTATCATAATACTCACGACCTTACCTCCACGTCCGGCAGAATATCCGCGTGGAAGTAAAGCTTGTAGTGGTACGGATCAGTATGAGTGCCGGTGATATCCTCAACAACATACATGGCGTACTCGTTCAGATAAATATAATTTTTCTTATACTCGTTCGGACCGGTCTTCACCGTACACACAAGTTCGTTGTTGTCATTGTTCGAGATGGACATAGCGCCTTCCATCTCGAGAATAACGTTGTCCGTACGTGCGTTATAGACCGTGATCCGGCGCTCAGTTTCAAAGTAGTTGGCCTGCTTGGAAATGTTCCGATTCACCTTATCCGCTTCAGAGCAGCTGCACAGAACCATACAGCCGACGAGCATCATCATACACGCAAAGACACAAATAATACGATTTTTCATAGTTAACCCCCTCATCCAAATATCATGTAAATCAGAAGCAAGAACCAACCAGTATATCTGATGATTCTCTGCTTTTCTTTGCCGATGTTCTTAGCAAAAGACATGCCAATTGCGATAGCCTGCAAAATAAGGCTTGCGAGTAGCACAATTCGCATCACTTCTCCGCGCTCCTCATCCGTGTTTGCTCATCCTTCGGCCAGTACGTGTAAATATCATCGAACACCACCGGGATCTTGCTCTGCAGCTCCTTCAGCAGCGGGCACATCAGCTCCCTCATCTGAGGATGGGCCGCCACAGGAGTACGCAGCTTGAAGATGTTGCGCCACTCACGGTAGTTGGCTGTCACCACGATCTCGGTCTTCAGGCACAGGGGCAGCACGCAGCGAGCCTGTTCGGGACGATAGCCGTTCATAAGCATCAAAAAATAAGTTTTTTCTGCCAATTCGCAGGATTCTGCCCATTTACGATAGAACAGTCGATTTTGCTCTTTATCGATATAAAACGGCTCCACAACGGTAATGCTGCCCTCAAACTTCTCCCCCGCATAGTTGCAGTACCGGGTGCTCTCCTGCGCAAAGCTCGCAATGCGATGCCGCACTAGCTCATTGGCCACGCCACGGTCACACGTGAAGAGCACGCTCAGCTGAGAATGTTCAAGCATGGCCTCATGCCCCTGTTTCACCAGAAAGCCCACCAGCTTCTTCGCCGACTCGCCATCCGGCGTGATCTTGTCCTCGCTCTTGTAGCAGACCCGGGCCACCCGCTCGATTTGCTGGAGCTCCTTGATGCCACCCTCAGAAATATCAGTGAGGATTTCGTACTTAGGTTCAATGATTTTCATAATTAAATCTCCTTTTCATCAGTGCATCCACCATTTCGAGCTGACTGAGGCTCTTTCCATTGCTCCTTTGCGGAACTATGTACCCGAGATGAGCCATTTGTTTATGGTCGCAGGATTTCGCTTTGGGACACTGCTGGCATTTTGGAGCAAGAATGGTAATCGCTCCAAAGTCTTCGTTCATAAACTATCCTCCCGCTTCAACTTACACTCCCAGTCACCGCAGATGTCACCGCAGGCGTATTTCTTGGCAAATTTCATACCCTTTTCAATAGCCTCCTGCTTGTCGGTTGCTCTGACTTCAAAGCTCTGATAGCCGCCACCGTTGTCCCTACAGGTAAAGATAAAAGTATGTTTCATAAGAAATCCTCCATGATAGCTTGCACGAACACGTCGATTACTTTGTTCAAAAACTCAACTACCCGATAAGGCCACGCTTTTTTCTTCTCATGCCTCGTTGAGATGGCCGTAGTTTCCGTCTGACTGTATCGAATATTTCCTACTGCTTGTTCCATATCGGACAGTGAATAATTGGTGTTGGCGCACCAGATTCGTGCGTCTTGCAAAATAATATCGCTATTCACCAACAGCCGAGCAACATCGTCTATCGACGTAAAATTTCCAACCGGGACCCTGCAGCCATACTCAAGATCATATGTAGTAAGGGCATTCCGAGTTTGTTCTCTTACCATATCAATAGGTCGGCCATTCGCATAGATGGTTTCAACGTCATCATCAGAAAATTCGTGCACTGCCTTACTCCAATTCAGGATAGCTTCTACGGCTTCTTCATATGACGCTCTTTCATTGTCCATAGCCTTCTCACCTCACAGCAGAATTCTAAACCAGATAAACCAAAGCACCTTCAGTGTGAATGCAATAATGATGGCCCAAGCGCACAGAATAACTGTCAGCGCAATAGCCCGGCCGAGAAATTTGCCAACTTTCGTCCAAATATCAGTCACTTTTCATCAACCCTTTCAAACCCTGCAAACTTTCCGAAGCCAATATTTCCATGCTTACAGTGGTGAACCGGTTCATATTTTTTCAATTCAGGCACATGATTTAGAGCATCTGCCAGGCCAACATAACAGAGACCATCATTAAATTTCTGTTCGCATAAGTTGCATTTGTAAGCTGGAAAATAGAATGTTGTCATCCCACACACCTCCTCACAGCATCCACCCGGCACTCTGCAGCGTTTAACTCAAAAATAGCCGCATCCACAAATTCCGGATCGCAGTGCTCAAAGTGGTTCCGAGCCACCTCCAAGGACTGCAGAGCCTCCCGCAGGGTACTAACTGTCGTCGGGATCGGCTCCATGCGGAATATCTTTTTGACAAAATCAGCGATTTTTCGCAGCATTTCTACACCTCCACATCTTCATAACTTGACGAGCTGTGAGCCAGCCTTCCACGTCATTGCAGTAGCCGAGTATCGGGCCACCCATAACTTCAATGAGCCCCTGTTCGTAACCGTAACTTCCCTCGCAGCAAATACCATCCCACAGGCGACAACCTTCAGAATCATATACTACAATCTGGTCGCCACACTCATCGCGACCATTAAGAAAGTTGCAATCGTAAGTATGCGGAGCCTTAGCCTTTTTCAGCAGGACATCCAGCTTCTGCATTTCGGTCATGTGACTCCAAACCCGGAGTTTCCAGGTTTTCTTAGACATGTTTCTCATTTCTGCATTTCCTTTCGTCAGCCACCATAGCCTTTGCGATTTTATGCTGAATATAAAGCACACAGCCAGCCTGACTATCACACCCGAATGAAGCCAGCAATCCGGCAATAGCATTAAGAGAGTTCAAATCCTCTTCAGTAAATATCATTTAGCGTTCACCGTTCATCCTGATACTCTACAATTTTGGTTACTTCACTCTGAACCCGGCGTAAGAAATCGCACGCACTGAAGCAACCGCATTCCGCCAATGCCTCGGCGATATCGCCCAAAATATCCATATCGGTTCTTGTGAGATTAACTTGAGGAATAACTTCAATGTTCTCCTCTGTGATAAAAGGGGTATAGTACCCACAATGGCAACACCTGATGTTCATGCGTTGCATGCAAACGCCTCCTTCAAAAAAAGCGAAGAGCCGCAGATTTCTCCGCAGCTCCCGCCAAATTCAATCCAATACCCTCATATCATCGAGAATATCGCTCAGTCTTTCACCATTTTTCTTTCTCTTGTCGATTTCCAGCCATTCCTCGTTTGTCAGTTCCCGACGCAGCTTCCAGTAATGCCCTAGACTCCTGTCATAGCAGTACAAGTCCTTCAGATCCTGCTCTTTAGCCAGTGCCGCGTGCTTCGACAGCATTTTTGCTCCTGCTGCGATTCCGCCAACGACGACAGGTCCGTAAGTAATGATCTGATCCTTGTGTTCATAACACCAAGTCTTCGCCTTTACCTTCTTGTCCTGAAACCACTCCCGAATTTGAGCTTTCTTTCGCGCTCTTTCGAGTTCATCCATAGTGTAAACCTTTGCCATAAATATTTCTCCTTTATAGTTAGTATTTGGATTTCTCCATAAAGGAGCTTGTTATTTTCGCGTCTTCTCTTCAAACTTCACGGGCTTGACCGTACCCTCCCGCGCACACTCCGTCAGGCACTCGTTGCAGGGCTCATCCGTCTCCAGCACCTTGAAGTTCTTGCACTTCGGGCAGTAAGTCGCATAGTCCACTTCGCGCATCCAGTCATTCATCAGCGTTTACCTCCTAGATAAAAGTGTCCTTTCCGCAGCGAGGGCAACGTGCCAGAACCTCACCGTTATGGATTGTACTTTCCTTCATACTATTCCAATTAGATGTAGGAATCCCAAAATGAGCATTACAGCCACTGCATTTAACGGCAACGAGCTTTTCGTCAGGATCTGCATATCCGTCAAGGTCACCGATGTATTTCTGCACCCAGTGCCCATTGCAGAAAGGACATCTAATAATCTTATTCTCGACAGGAGCTCCGTTCATATCATACGACCATACCTCAGGAGCAACTGGATGTTTCTTTCCACAACAAGTACACTTAACCGAAATCCAAGGATGTTTTTTCTCGGTTTTCTTCTGCTCAATGCAGAACCTATCATCCAACTCCGGATGCGTCACCCGCTGGTTCAAAGCCCACAGCAGGTTCCAGCAGGCAGCGCGCAGGTGGTCCTCATCGTCCATACCGACCATGTACTTTGCCAAATGCCGAGAAGCACTGTCCAGCAGCGAATGCAGTGGGATGCCCTTGTCCACATTGTGCTCTCCGTACTTCAGGGCACCCTCTTCGCAGTGCTTGCTGACTTCCATAATGCCATACCAAGGCAGAAGGTCCATTCTCCCCTTCCCTGCGTGCATATCGCGCTTGGCACCGGTTTCAAATTCGGTGCGATCTCCAGAATCTTTAATCATTTGTTTCACCTTCACTTTCTTTGAGCATAATAGCTTTGCAAGTCAGCGCCATAAAGCGTACAAACTCCGGGTCAGAATTAACCCTTCTAATAACTTGGTTGGCCAGTTCGTCCTTATTTGCATAGTCCAGCATCCGGTTCCCAGGTGTCCACCATCTCATCAAACAGCAGGTCATAGGGCGAGTGCACACCATCGGTCTCGTCAATATAAGATTTGACCACTTCCTCGGTGCCATCTTCGTTGACGACCTTGGACTCCACCTCGACAGCCTTCACACCGTGCTCGATCTCGTGCTGTACCCGCTCACCGAAGCGCTCAGATACACGGCCCTTATACTCGTTAAACGCCTTGTCCAGCGTGACATAAGCCGCCGTCAGAGCTGCATTGCGCTTCTGCAGGATGTGATTGGACCCGACCATGCAGCCGAGGGACAGCGTGCCCAGAATGACAGCAGGTGCATACAGCTTCACAAGTTTCATACCAGTCTGGACATAAACCGTAGTCAGATCCTTCTTGGCATCCTCTTCGGTATACTCGGTGCCTTCCATGATTGCAGCCTTGCCGTCCTGCACATCGTGGATGGTTGCAACACTGGACTGATGGGCAGCCAGAATATCATTGACCTTCAGGGTTGCCTTGCAGGCCATAACAGCACTGGTCACTGCACCAACAGCACCGCAGACCATCAGGATCTCCGGGCTGTGCTTGCCGATCTTGAACTTTGCCTTTGCAGCAAAGCGACTGACATTCGACATCATTTCGTTCATTTTCATAAATATCTTTCCTTTCTCAGTTGTTCAGTGCAACAGGCTTCGGCAGACGGATGACATATCCGCCGCTGACGCCCTGAATGTATGCGGTACGCAGATCATACCAGCCATACTTGTTGTCCGTGTAGTTCGAGGTCATGCCAACCAGGTCATACAGGTCGGCCACAGAGACACAGTTGTAGGTCGCCAGCGCATCGATCATCTGGTTGAGCACTTCGTCCGCATCGCCTCGGGACGAGAAAATAATGTCCTGATAGTTGATCTGTGCCGCTACCGGACGGTTCTGGTTTGAGTTCCGGTTGTCAGAGTACCGATTGTATGAGACACGGCTCGGCTGGGCGTAATTGCTATAGTTGCTACGCGGACGGTCATCGCCATGAAATATCATGTTGACGGTTGCAATCATGAGATCTGCAAAGAAATCCCGCATCTTCGGTACGGCCACATCTTTAATAATATGGTCGCGCACGGTCTTCAGGTCCTCTGCGATAAACATCGAAGCTACCTTCTGAATATCATTTTTCTCTTTCGTCACAACCTTTCCGGTCGTCACCTTCTCGAACTTCTTCTCATGCTTTTCGGCATTGCCAGTCGTAATGGAGTTCGAGGGCAGTTTGATTTCAGCCATTGGGATTCTCCCTTCAAAAAATAAAAAGGTAAGAGCCGCAGATTTCTCCACGGCTCTCGCCTGAACCTTTCACATTAGTTCTCTTCTTCAGTCTCTTCGACTTCCTTGCATTCAACATCCTCGATCTCTTCCGGTTCGTCCTTCACGATCTTCACCGGGCACTGGAACTTGAAGTGCTTCTTCGGCTTCTTCTCTTTCTCAACCTTGGGTTCGGTCTTTGCCTTTGCCTTGTGCTTTGCGATGCCGGCGCCAATCGCACCGATCGTCAACACGCCAACAGCAGCGGCAATGCCCGCCCAGGTGTTGATGCCAGAGTTATCCTCCGTCTTCACCTCATTGTTCTCCGTAACCACGGGAGTCATCTCGTTAGAAGTCTCCTCGGTAGTAACCTCGTTCATGTTGTTCATTTCGTCCATAATAAAATCTCCTTTCAAGATTTATCCTAAATGTGAACCTTTCTGGTTCCATAAAGCAGAATGAATTTTTCGCGTCTCAGACGCCGATATAATGCGGCGGTTCCACGTAGTTCACCACCAGACACGGCATACCTTCCTCATCCAGCCGTGAGGCGTAGCAAGTTTCGATGTAGCCGCGATCAATGTCCCAGCCGAGCATGTCACCAAGCTTGTTCTGGTCAAGGCCGATCATATCGTACCATTCGTTCAGGCTGATCCGCATGTCGTCCCGCAGTTGACGGTTGAATTCGTTTACGGCTTTATCGATCTGGTTTTTGGTCGCCGTAAAATATCTTCCGCTCAGCGAGTCAAAGCACTTGAGCTGTCCCGCAGCATGGTTCACAACAACCGTCTGCGTCTCCGGGGTCTTCTGCTGCTGTTCAATTGCCGCTGCCTGCCGGATCTCACGTTCCTTATCCTCGCCAACAGTCTCCAGCACCTTGTCCCGGTAGGTACGCAGCGTGCTCTCGCTCAGGGTGTAAGCAGCCGTCAACGCTGCATTCCGCCGTGCATTCACGCTGCTGGCACCAACAATGCAGGCAACGCTCACGCCAAAACTGACAGCAGTCGGAATATAAACCGGTGCTGCCGTCTTGATGATCTCCTTTGCCTCCAGCTTCTCAACGCCCAGTTCCTGCCGCTTCTCCTCCAGCAGGACCATGGCTTTAGGGGTCGCCTTGATGGCAAATATCACGCTGGATGCAGCCCCTGCAATGCCAAGACCCACAAGGATCTCCGGGCTGTGTCTCTTTGCGCCCATCCAGAGCGCGCTTGCCAACGCTTTGAGTTTCATTTTCATACCTCCAGAAAAATATAAAAGAAAGAGCCGCAGCTTTCGCCACGACTCTCGTCCTCGCACTTAAATGTGCCCTGTCTCCGTCATATTGTGGATTCGTTCATTTTCTTCACGTTCGATTTGTGCTTCTTCCCGGTTGTACCAACGCCACCGCGCATATTCGTACAGTCGAACCGGCTGCACTGCCAGCGCGACCACGAGCCACACAAGGGTTCGGATCAGCACTTTCGTGCACCACTTCAACCGACTCCATGCCAGCTTGTCGATTTCCTTCCAGAATGCATAATCGTATTCGTACATAATAAAATCTCCTTTCAATTTGTGGATTTCTTCCATAATACAAAGGGATTTTTTCGCGTCATCGACAAATATCAATGCAAAAGAAAGAGAGGCATCACTGCCCCTCAGTCTCATGAGATTCGTTGAGCTTTTTCTCAACAGCCTCGTCGATCCTGGCATCCAGGTCTTTGTCTTCGGCATATCCCTGCATCATCGTGCCGAGAAAGCCGAACATCATTCCTGCCATGCCCAGAATCTTCCAGATGTTCTTTTTCTTGCTCATTTGTTCTCACCTCCTTCATAATGGCGGTCGTATTTTTCGCGTCAGGCCTGTCCCTCATGGTAGGCTATCCAGTTGTCTACCGGATCAAGGAATGGCGTGTAGTAGTAGCATTCCAGACCATCGTCCGTAGTCTGCTTGTCATACTCGAACTCCATCCAGTAGTAGTCCCAGTCCTCGACCAGCTGGTCAATACACCATCCCTTCATGTCGCCTTCGGGGGTAATGGTCAGCTCATCCGTGCCAAGGAAGTTGTACCAATCATTCAGCGACACTCCGCCCTCAATTGTCAACGCGCGGTTGAAATTATACGCAGCTTCGATCACCTGTGCCATGGTAGCATGAAAATATCTTTTTGCATTCGGCTCATAGAACAGGCGTACTGCATCGCCGTCTTCTTTATGTATTTCCTCATTTACATCCTTGCAAATATCATGTTCTACTTCTTCACCTACCTGCTCTGCAACTTTTTTGCGGTAGGTGCTGTAGGTCTGCTGAACTGCCACATATGCCGCCATCAGCTCAGCCTGAGTCTTTTTGTTCAGGCTGTTGGACCCCAGAATGCACGCGATCGTACCAACACCAACGACTGTAGCAGGAACATAAAACTTCCAGCAGTCTTTGACGATTTCTTTCTTTGTCATCGGTTCTGCCTTGTTCATGTCGATCAGGCTCTGCGCCTTGGTCGTTGCCTTTGCAGTCTCCACGGCAGTCAGCACTACGCCCGCAGCCGCCGCTATGGACAGGATCGTTGCACCATGCTTATTAAAGTAGGAAAATATCTTTTTGTTCAGTTTCATGTTCTTGTTCCTTTCAGCAGTTTTCGATTTTCCAACGGTTTCTCTTCGATGCGTTTACAATCCCTCTCGGATACCCGATCATCAGGCAGACCGGTACAGCATCATTACGCAGAAATATCCTTCCTGCCCTCTCGTGCAGACCGACAGCAAGATTGTTCATGCTGATAAAATCACGCATTGCCGTAATGATTGCCCTGCTGTTCGGTCGGTCCTCCTCGCTCAGGACAACTTCCATAATGAACCTTCCGCTGTACACAAACTCTCCGATAATGTTCCGCACCGCTTCTTTGTTTACCTTTTGCTTTGGTTCAAAAGAGTTGTTGTACATCTCAGAGAATTCTGTCGGGTCAACATTTTTCAATTTCATAGCGACTCCTTTCACAAAAAAGAAAAGACCCGGTCTCGAACCGGGGACCTCTGTAATCAAACAGCGCTCTACCAACTGAGCTATCTTCTCCATTAAGCGGCGAGTATTTTTCGCGTCAAAGAACACCAGCCTTCGACAAAATATCAACCAGTGCTTCCTGCGTCATCTCGGCGTCAATGTCCAGATGCACCCGTACCGTTCTGCTCTTGTCTGCATAGTTCACCCGCAGGTCGTTCAGCTGAACTGCTGCATCGAGCCCTTGTTTTTGGATCGCCTTACCTACAGCAGCCGAAACCAATCTGCGCAGAAACCCGGATTGAATGTGCATAATGTCCTCCATTTTGAATCTCCTTTCAAAGTCAAAAAATAAAAAAGGCAGAGGGCGAATCTTTATCAGATCTCGTACTCTTCCTGATTTGCTTTCTGAATTTCTTTCAGTTCCTTGCGTTCCTTCCAATTTTCCCATGCCACAATGCCACCAATGAGTGCACAATACACTCCGGCAACAACGCCACACAGCTTGAAGTAAGTCCCCCAAGTCCACTGCTTGTTCATAAAGTTCTTGATCGCTTTCATCATAGTAATTTCTCCTTTCAATAAAAGCCCTCTGTCTTCCATAAAGCATCCTGAATTTTTCGCGTCCTGGCAAAAAGAAAAGAGCCTATGATTTCTCATAAGCTCTTTCGGGATAAGGCTAAATATCAATTCGTGTACCGGTTTCCGTTAAGTCTTAATCCTTCGACGGCCGGAACAGCCCCACCAGAACCCAGATGACCAGACCAATTGTCAGTCCGATCACCGCAGTCACAATAACCTGCCCAACCGTTACGCTCGTATTCCAGATCTTCTTCAAAATATCCATCGTACTTCTCCTTTGTTTGGGCCTTATCCCATAAGATAAAGAGAATTTTTCGCGTAAAACAAAAAGAGCCTGTGATTCCTCACAAGCTCTCTCAATTATCAATTGTCCATCGCTGCTTTAAATTCTTCCACGGTCATCTCTACACGTGGCGCAGCATCTTCAACTTTCAGAAGGCCATCCCGAACAAGACCGGCCAAAATATCAATTTCGACCTTGTGCTTGGTGATTTTTTCCTGCGCTTTCTTTTGTTCGCGCTCGACACGTTCTTTTTCAACACCGCACCACTTCATGCACTCCGGGTAGGTCTCATTGCCGCAGGAGTTGCACATCAGGCAGTGCCGCCCCAAATCTGGAATATCTTCTTCAAACTCTTTGATATAGGTCGTCCATTTGCCATTTTTCTTCACCGGAACGATCATGTGTGATGTCACCCTCATGCTTTTTGCCCTCCCTTTCATTTCATTATAGCATGTCCGAGACAAAAGCAAAAGACCATGTTTCAGATCTTTTGCCCTCCAGAGTAAGATTTAGGAAATCAACGTCTGGTAGCGGTCATTCAGCTTCGCCATTCTTTCCTGATCTGCCGTCACCTTGACGTGAAACTCCATTCGGTTCTTTGCGTTTATCGCGCATTCAACAACCAAATTTCTGTATCCTTCGTCATACAGCATTCTCAGGCAAATACCGAGCTGTCTGTCGCTCTTTGCCAGAAGGTATTCCATAGCTCTCACCTCCTTCATAATAGAGCAAGTTTTTCTCGCGTCTGCGAAAAAATAAGAGCCGCAGATTTCTCCACGGCTCCAGCCTTTGAGTTACTTTTTACTATATTCAAAGTCCTTGTTGATTTGCCTATTGACGTTAATCCTATGCTCGTCCCACTTATCACCAAATTCATCGTATAGCAAGTCGTTAAGATACTCTGCCTCACATTCGCATCCATAGCATACTCCAAGCTTTCTGCTGCTCAGAATTGCCACGGCAATGCCCGCTGTCACAGCAACCAACCCGCCTGCCAGTCCTACAACGTGGCCATAATAGTTTTTATAGGTTTTTGTCATTTTGCATTTCATCTCTCATACCTCCAAAATATAAATGTTAAGACGTAACTCGTCTCATAAAGCAGCCTGTAAAAATCGCGCCTACACCTCTTTCCGGTCAAACACGGTCTCCCACCTCTCCTTCTTCATCGGTTTCATCCTCAGTGCCCACATCAATTGCCGTACCGTTACCGTAGGATAATATCCATTTTGATTTCTTCGCTTGGCGTGCTCGATAAAATACTCCCGGAATCCCTCATGCAGGTAGATTTTATCGGTCAACCATGGGTCAATGGGTCCCCAGAATGTTGCCCGGCTCTTCTCGTTGAACCTCTGCTGAATCACGGCCAGTCCCTTACCATTTTCAAAATATAATGTGCAGGTCCGGTAGACTGGGTGGTTGCATCGGTAAGTCACGCCGTAGTACCGCGTCCATTCTTCGGACGGCTCGGTATAGTATCTCATAAAAATAAAAAGAGGCCGCAGCTTTCGCCACGACCTCTAAAGTCCTCCTTACTTCTTGAAGAATTTAAAGTCTCTCATAATGCCCTTAAACGTGCTCGAACAAATCGTACCCGTCTCCTCGAACTTGAATCCCTTACCGTACCAGTGACTGCCCACAGCCAGGCCTGCAATCGTCGCACCTATGCTCGTCACTGTCGTCAGGATGCGAATGAACTTATCGTCATCCGCTTTGGCGATCTCAAGTTCAAGCTTGTGCTTTTCCAGCTCAAGCTTGTCCTCGTCTGCCTCCTTGTTGACGTTCGCTTCATTCTCATCCATCCGCAGTTTGTAAAGCTTCACGATGTTGTCAGTCGCTTTGCCCTGCTCGTCACTTCCCGTTTTCAGGTTTTCCAAGTCCTCGAAGCGGCGCTTCAATTCTTTGTCCATCATTTCGTTCAGTTCCATTTTGAATTTCTCCCTTCAAAAATATAATGTTCGGAGTTTCCTCCGTAAAGCGAGAAGTTATTTTCGCGCCTGCACCTTTTTAATGCGCAGTACGGCATACTCGCTTCCTTCGATGTCCTCCACGGCCTTGTCCATATTCAGGAACAGATGGGCGCTGTCATCCTCTTCTCCGGTGTAGCCAATCAGCAATGTACCAACTGCTTTTTTGCGGTAATCGTGGGTCATGCCGAGTATAAGCCCCAACAAAAATCCCAGAATGATCGCCAGTCCTGTGAGTACCCATACCAGATAAGCCATTTTGAAAATCTCCTTTTATAAATATAAGTCATGTTCCGGTCACGCGCGTACTGAAAAAATAAGAGCAGATGTTTCCATCTACTCCATTTTGAAATGTTATTTCTTTTTGTTTCTCTCGTGTTCTCCTTTCCGTTTCTCGATCAGGATCTTCAATATCTCCCATAAGATCAACAATACAAAAAGTTGTACCACAAAATCGTACATCAGTCATACCACCTTTCATAAAGGCGGCTGATTTTTTCGCGTCCAAAAAGTAAGAGCCGCAGATTTCTCCACGGCTCCCGCCTTTCTTAGTAAACGAGATAATTCGTATACTGCTTCTTTTCTACCTGCTTGATCACACCTGCTTTTTTCAGCAGCTCAAAATCACGGATGATCCCGCCCATGTCGAACGCCTCAAATTCGACGTTAAAATCCGTGCGCTTCTTCTTTCCGTCTTCGTAGGTTCTGATCTGATAGACCATCTGGCTAACCAGCCTCGGGTCCATCTTACAGTTCCGACGAACGACTTCCATCATCAGCTCGCGTCCTTCGTAATCGTCGTCTCTCACGCCTTTCACGATAACGGTCATGTGATTCACTTTGCCATTAAACATATTGTGTTCTCCTTTGCATTTAAACAGTGAATATTCGTTCCATAAAGCACGCTGAAAATTTCGCGTCACTGCCGTTCTTTGCTCAGGAGCCAGAAGAAGTACCGGTAATGCTCGTAGTAGGTCTCGCGGCAGCAGGGGCAGCCATTTGCTTGAAGCTTGTTATAGCCGTCTCCCTCTGTCACGCCCTTTTTAATGTACGGTGCCAATGCCGTATCAAGTTCCGCAATGCACTTGTCCACGATGTCGATGCAGCTGGAGTAGAACACTCTGGATAGTGCGATCCTCTCGGTCTGGCTTACAGGTGGGCAACCCTTGATGATACCGGAAATATCATTTGGCGGTGTCTGCCATCCATCGATCAGCGTCAGGGCCTTCTTCCAGTCATCGTACTGCCTGCAAAAATACTTCAGTTCGTAGTACCGGTATCTCGGAATGTGGTAAGGGTTCTTTTTCGACAGCTCTGCACGTTCTCTGCTCATCGTTCTCCCCTCCATTCGTAGCCGGTCTGCTCATAGAGGAGTTTCGGCGAGATGTAGTAGTTGATTCGCCCCAGTTTCGAGTTCATCTGCTGAACATCTGTAACGCGCTTCCCGTTCCTAGTCGCTTCTCCAATTGGCAACCACCCCGAGATGATTCCGGCTCTCACCCAAGCAGGATCTCTGCCGTATACTCGTGCTGCGATCCGCACAGGGACCGAACCCATTTCTAATCTAGCTTTGTCCATTCTATCGTACTCCTTTTGTGTTACTCTAGGAGCGTCTAAATACGTTCCTAGGCTCAAAAGGATGATACTTGCAAAAACGGTCCCCCGCGTGCTGTATTTTATTTAGTTTGCGGCACAGCATTGACAAGCTTGTGCGAATCGTTTAACCTAAAATGGCTCGCAAAAGAAAAAAAGCCCGGTCATCCGAGCTTTTTCTTTTTAAATAATTCAATTTTCTAAAATATCAAAGGAGGTTTCCATGTTAAAACCATGTCCAGAATGCGAAATGCAGGTCAGTGACAAAGCGACCGTATGTCCTCATTGCGGCTTTCCGCTACATTCCAGCCATGTCGGTACAGTTCATAAGTCCCGCAGACGTCACGCCAGACTTCCGAACGGTTTCGGCCAGATCACCGAACTGCGCGGGCGCAATCTCCGTAAGCCTTTTCGTGTAATGGTCACTGTAGGAGTCAACCCAGAGGGAAAGCCCATCGTTAAGCTCCTCCAGCCCGTCGCCTATTTCAAAACCTATAACGATGCCTATAAAGCCCTCATGGAATATAACAAATGTCCCTACGACCTGACGCAGATACTCACCATGCAGGAGCTTTACGAGCGTTGGATCGACGAGTACACCAAAAAAGTGTGCCCTGGAAATATCATTTCGACCAATAGTGCATGGAAGTACGCAAACGACTTGTACGACATGCCGGTACGAACCGTTCGTATTTCCCACATCAAGAACACTCTGCTGAATGGCACCTTTGTCGACCGGCGCGGTATAACGCACCATACGACCCATCACATTCAATTGACCCTGAAAAAGATCTTCAACCAGATGTTCGATTACGCCGTTGAGTATGAAATGACTGATAAGAACTATGCGCGAATGTTCAACCTTCCCGAACCTTCTGCCGAAGAAAAGGCAACCGAAAAATATCCGCATTTCAGTTTCTCGGATCGGGAATTGGAGATCCTGTGGGGTGCTGCCGGGACAAATATCTACATCGACATCATTTTGATTCAATGCTATTCCGGCTGGCGAGCCTCCGAGCTCATAAAACTAGAACTCTCCAAAGTAAACCTTGAAGAGCAAACTTTCCGAGGCGGTTCAAAAACTAACGCCGGAAAAGATCGAATCGTTCCCATACACCATCTCATCTACCCGCTTGTCGAAAAGCGCTATCGCGAGGCCAAAAGACTCAACTCCCCACGGCTGTTCAATATTCAGACTTTTGTAGAAGGCGACTTCAGTTTTATATACTACGAATTATATGCCCGTCAGTTCAAAGTCATCATCAACCGCCTTGCCCTTGATTCACGTCATCATACGCACGACTGCCGCAAAACGTTCGTCACCATGGCGAAGCGCGCCAACGTCGATGAGTACGCCATAAAGCGCATCATCGGCCATCAAATTGCAGACCTTACAGAACGTGTATATACAGACCGAAGCATTGACTGGCTACGCTCCGAAATCGAAAAAATTCATTAAAGTTTATTCATCCGTCTTATCGTTCATTTTATATATTTTTTCTGTACTTTACATCATTTTTATTCTGCGTTTCAGTGTTTGATTAGTGTATGAACGGGGTGCATTTCGTACACTTTTTTCACATTTTTTCAAATCTGAAAATATGCAGCTACGTTCTTATAATTTCAGAGAAATCCTTATCCTAGAGATTAACAATTTGTGACGATTCGTTCATTCAACGTATCATCAGCAAAACTCGGTTCAAACCCTTCCGGATCTTCTTTCTTTTTCCTGCAAAACAAAGGACCGGAAACCCTGTTTTAAGGCTTCCGGCCCTTTGACTGCTCAGGAGATCCTGACGGCTGAATTTTTCGCATCCGGTCAGGTCGCACTCTGCTCGGTCCGCTGCGCTGCAAAGCGCTCAAAAGCAGGCTTTGGCAGCAGAATACGGCCAGCCAGCGGCTGTACCTGCACAGTGATCTGCTCCTTGGGCACACACTCGCCGTCTGCCGTGGCAACGATAGGCCCGCGGCCATCCACGGCACGCAGAGAGACCTGCTTCGCCCGCCGGTAGATAAAGTACGGCTCTGCTGCCTTGACCAGCTGCCCATTCCGGAAGTGCCCTCCGCTTTTGTACATTCCCAGAAGTTTTGCGATGGTCAAACGGCTCACCTTGCGGATGATATACACATCCAGCCAGCCATCGTCCGGCTGAGCTTCCGGTGCGGCACAGAAGCCGCCGCCGTAGGTACGGCCATTGCAGACGGCACACATGAGGCAGTCCACTGTCAGGGTCTCGCCATCAATGGTATATTCTACTCTTCGGCCAATATGCCCGCACAGCTGTTCTACGATGGAAAGCGCATAGGCCGCCTCGCCGCCGCACAGCGGGATGCGCCGGAACTTGGGAATGCCATAGGCCACCTGTGCATCCAAACCAGCAGCACAGATGGTAGCCGAAAGACCGAGACTGGTCTGCATCAGGTCAATGGCGACCGGCCCGCCTGCAAGCTGAGCGTCCAGATCCAGAAATTCCGCTTTTGTGCCAAACGTACGCAGGAAATCATTGCCGCTGCCATAGGGCAGACAGCCCACAGCCGCATTTTCAAACCCATAGACGCCGGTAAGGGCTTCATTAAAGGTGCCATCGCCGCCTGCTGTATAGACGCGGAGCTGCTCCCCTGCCTGCCGGGCCTGCCGGGCTGCGGCATTGGCAAGCTCCCGGGCATGGCCTGCGTGGGCAGTGATCCGGATAGTATATTCTCCCGTGGCAAGGCCGGCCCGCGCCGCAGCCGCATCGATCTGCCGCGGCAGCATACGGGTACAGTCTGCCTTGCCGGCGGTGGGGTTCAAAAGAAATAAAGTGTGCATGAACTTCCTCCTGCAATTCTGTCAAGGTGTATCTGAAAACAAAGAAAATGACGAATATTTCGCAAACACAAGCGGGATTT
>OIYY01000490.1_pt1 | contig 27530 bp, 18 predicted proteins | sample 1588341 | NCBI WGS metagenome assembly OIYY01 (sample SAMN03283287) | human gut metagenome | biome: human-associated habitat; material: feces | host: Homo sapiens | place: Peru | collected 2012 | reverse complement strand
TACAAAATTTATCTCACTTTCTCAACATTCTCCAGCGTGTAGAAATTTATTATTTAACTTTTTCTACACGCTGAAAGGGCAAACTCGGTGTTTGCCCTCTCTTTTTGCTCGTCTTTATCAATTTGCACAAAAATCAAATTGTAATTTAATAAATTATATGATATAATCACAATATACTCGCTTTCTTTTTAAAAGCAATACATAATTTGAGGGGTAGTTATGGGAAAAATAAACGGCGAAAAAATTAAACAGACTATATCGTCTGTCAAAACGCATTGGAAGACACCGCCTGAGGGAAGGTATGTTCCATACAAGGAAATACTTGCCTACAGCGTAGGCGGTATAGGCGTTAAATCTGTTATATATATTGTGTATGATATTGCGCTTTCGGCAACGAGTTTGCTTGCCGGTTCTGCGCTTGGGTTGAAAAACGGCGACCTTGTTAAACTTAGCTTGATTGCGACGATTATTTGTATGTTTTTAGGCCCTATTCGTGGTTATATTATTGATAATACACGAAGCAGTAAGGGCAAATTTCGACCGTATTTACTTTACACCGGTATTCCGTCGGGTATTATTGTTACGATTTTTGCGTTTTTACCGTTTGAAAGTATGGGTTACAACCAAAAACTTTATGCTTTGTTTATAACATATATGCTTTTGCAACTGTGTTATCCGTTTTATGACCAAGCGTACAGTACTCTTGTTCAGGTAATGAGCCCTAACTCAACCGAGCGTGCCGATATCATTACTGTTTCAACCTTTATTTATTCGCTTTCACCGACGATAAAAGGCTTTATTGTTCCTATTATTGCAGGCTTTACAGGCGGCTTGGAACATATTAATGCGTATCGTGTTATTATGCCCATCTTCGGTATCGGCGGTGCTATTATCGGTATTCTCAGTTATACCGGCACTAAAGAAAGAATTATCGTTTCAAAAGACTATTCGGCAAAAGTCCCGTTTTTTAAAGGAATCGGTGCGGGTATAGCTAACAAATATCAGTGGGCACGCTCACTTACTTCTTGGTTTATTTTGCTTCAATCGGGCGTCGGCAATATAACTACTTGGTATTTTTATTACGGTATTAAGGATGTATTAAACCTTTCAACCGAGCAGCAAGGCGTACTTAACGGCACGCTTATGACTGTTTTCGGTGCGGCGGCTACTCCGGCAATGTTTTTGGCTCCGTTTTTAATAAGAAAAATGGGTAAGAGAAATTATTATATCCTTTATATGGTGGCAAATCTTTTCTGCTTTGTAGGAATGTATTTGTTTATTGAGCAGATTTGGGTGCTTTTTGCTTTCGTTTGGATAAGAGGTTTCTTTAACACATTCACCCTTATTTCGGACGGCGCTATGAATGCCGATGTGCTCGATTACCAACAGTACAAAACGGGTGAAAGACTTGAGGGTCTTATGGGTCAGTTTGTGGGCATTATCGGCACATTTGTATCTATGGGTATTACTTATTTTACTCAAACAATCGTTATGCAAAATCATTTCGGCTTGGTTGACAACTACGATGACCTTTACAAAGTTTCTTTCCGTGAGCCGCTTTCAAAAGGTATGATTATTATTGCGTTTGTCGGTTATCTTCTTGCACTTATTCCGTTTGTTACAATGTACACTTTGACGGAAAACGAGCATGAAGCTCACATTAAAGTTCTTAAAATTCGTGCCGCACTTGAAGACTATGCAACCAATTCACTTTCCGACGGTGAACTTGAAGAAGCAAAGCAAATTTATGCCGATTCACTTATTCAGCTTGCTGACGCAAAAGAAAAAATCAAAACCGCAAAAGGCAAGGAAAAAAGAAAACTTAAAAACCAAATTACGGCACTTGAACTTGTTATTAATGAAAAGAACAGGTTTAATGAAGAAAAGATGGTTAAAAAGTGCGAAAAGGCCAAAGAACTTCTCGCATCTACCGTTGAAGAACTTTACGGCATCAGTGAACCGTCAATGGATAAGTACAATGAAGCAAACGCTATGAGCGAAGATACAAAAGAGGAGCAAAAGCTCAAGGCTCAAAAGCTTAAAGAAGCTTCAAAGGAGCTTGACGCATTTAACAAAAAAGCATATGACTATATCCAAGCTCGCAAGCTTATAAAGCAACTTGAATACTATTCTCACTGGGAAGAATTGTTTGAAGTAAAAGCGTAAATTATATTTTTATTACGAAAAATGTCGAACTGTTCAGTTTATATATAATAAATATAAATTTATTATAAATGGCTACATTTTTATTGACAATGATAGAAAATTCGCTTATAATTAACACATTGTTAACATATTTGCGGGAGGTTTGAGCTTTGGCAATCGCTACTTTTAAAAGATATGAAAAAAAATATCTTATTACAAAAGAACAGCTTGACCAAATTTGGCCTCGTTTGCTTGAATATATGGACCTTGACCCGTTTTGTCTTAACGGCGGGGAATACAGAATTTACAGTATTTATTATGACACTGACAATCACGATGTAATAAGGCACAATTCTTCTTCTCCCGTTTATAAGGAAAAAATGAGAATTCGTTCTTATTATGACAATAAAGACCCCGAAGACAAGATTTTTATGGAAATAAAAAAGAAAAGTCAGGGTCAGGGAAATAAAAGAAGAATAAAACTTAAAATTAAAGAGATTGAGCCATTTGTAAACGAAGGCATTTTGCCTGAAACAAACGATTATCTTTCAACTCAAGTGGCAAAAGAACTCCAATATTATTTGAAAATTAATAAGGTCCATCCTGCTCTTTATGTTCAGTATGACAGGCTTGCTCTTTTCGGCAAGGAAGATAAAAATTTCAGAATGACATTTGATAATAATGTTAGGGTAAGAAGGAAGAATTTTGAGTTCGGCGAAAGAGAAGACGATGAGCTGCTTCTCCCAAACGGCGAATTTATTATGGAAATCAAGATTTTGGGTGCAATGCCTATTTGGCTTGCAGATTTGCTTGACGAATATAAGCTTTACAGCCGTGGCTTTTCAAAATACGGCGTTAAGTTTAAGCAAGATTTAGCTGACGGTAAAATCAGCTACAATATGACTGACAAAGACGGCAATCAGGTTGACTTTGACTTCTTTGAAAGTCTTTAAGCGTATATAATTTATTTTATATAATTAATTACATATTATAAAGAGGTTTGGGATATGACAGATTTTTTCTACAATCTAACATCGGGTGAAGCTGCCGTACTTACTTGGCAGGGCGTTCTTGAAACTGTGCTTGTTTCTGCACTTATAGGTTTCATTATCAGTCTTGTATATATGTTTACCCACAAAAAAGAGGGTTACAGCCAAGCGTTTTGCGTTTCACTCATTCTTTTAGCTCCGATAGTAGGTATGGTTATTCTTGTTATCGGTAATAATGTTGCTACTGCGTTCAGCCTTGCCGGTGCTTTTGCACTCGTTCGTTTCCGTAGTGCACCCGGCGACCCGAAGGATATCGCATTTGTATTTATGAGCGTAACAATGGGTCTTACCTGCGGTCTTGGTTATTGGCTTTGGGCAGCATTCGCAACACTTCTGCTTTGCGCAATTATTCTTATTCTTCATTTTACAAATTACGCCGGCAAAAAAGGCAAAAGATTTGACCTTAGAATTACGGTGCCGGAGAGTTTAAATTATGTAGGTGCATTTGATGAAACTCTTGCGAAGTATTGCAAATCAACAAAAATGACAAAAGTTAAGAGCGTTGATTTCGGTGCTCTTTTTGAACTTACTTTCAGCATTGATATGAAAGATGAAAAACAAATTCGTCAGATGATAGACGATTTAAGAGTTATGAACGGTAACTTGAAAATTATGGTGTCCGAGCCTGAGAGTGCAAGGAGTTTCCATTTCCAGTAAAAATAAAATCAACGAGGGAACACGGTTTTTGGTGTGTTCCCTTAAATCATTTTATTAAAGAATTAAATTTTATCGAAATATTGTGTAATAATTGACAGTAATGCTATATATAGGGGTTGTGGCAAATGAATTTGAAAAAAGCAATGGTAATAATTTTGGCAGCAGGAATGATAGGTGCATCGTTTGTCGCTTGCTCGCAGAATACAAACGACGAGGCGCAAAAAGCGGCGGCAACAAGTGCTGCTGTTGCGGCAAAAGAGCAAAGCGAAGAAACGACTCAGCCGCAAACAGAAATTGAGTCGAAAGTCGTTACCGATAAAAACGGCGAAACAACTGTTGTAACTCAAGTTGTTACAAAGAAAACGGACGGCACAAAAGTCGCTTATTCAAACAAAGCACAGGCAACTTCTTCATCTAAAAGCAAAAAGAATAATGCTTCTTCTGCTTCGGGTAATGCAAATAAAACAAATGCAAAAGGCAAAAAGTCTGCTAATGCGACAACAGTGAAAAACGGTGCAACCAAAAACGCCAAGACTTCGGCAAATGGTGAAAACTCAGCGACAAAAGCGAACGGTAATGAAGCAGCCAAAGGCGTTACTCAAGTATCAAATGCCAAATCATCAAAACATTCTGCCGATAACACAACAAAATCTGCAAATGATTCTTCAAACGGCAAAGAAGCAACCAAATCAACCGCCAAATCTTCAGGCAGCAAAGAAACTACTAAGCCGTCTGCCAAAGCTTCAGGCAATAATAAAGAAGCCAAGTCAACCACTAAAGTTTCAGGCGGTAATGAAACGAAAAAAGCAACCACAACAACAAAGCCTTCAACTACAAAGGCACCTGCAACAACCGAAGCAAAAGAAACGGTTATTACACTTCAAAGCAACGGCAACGCAAGTTGCCAAAGCGAAAAGGTAAGCATTAATTCCACCGGCTACGGCACGGTTACGATTAATTCACCGGGTGATTATATTATTAAATCTGATGTTAATGTTTGGCACGGTCAAATTATAGTTAAACTGAAAAACACGGAAAATGCGGATATCAGGCTTGAAAATGTAAACATTGCAACTCAAAATGCAAATGCAATTCAAATTATCGACACAAGTATTGACAGTAACAGAAGCTTTATTGAGGCTGATGTATCTTCGGGTACTTCAGGTGCGGGCGACGCAGACAATACACTTCAAGATGCTATGAAAGAAGTTGCAAAACAGCCAAAAGCACCCAATGTAAGCCTTTCATTCCCAACGGGTACTTCGTCAAGTTTTTCTACCGTTTCAAATAATATTTCGGGTGTGCTTTATAATGAATCAAAGCTTACAATCAAAGGTAACGGTAAAGTTACATTTGAATCGAAGAAAAACAGAAATAATGCAATAGCGTCAACAAAAAGCGTGTCGTTTAAAAATGTTGACGCAACGCTTATAACTCCGGCAAATGAGTCAACGAGCGCACTTTCTTCTGCAAGAGGTGTTTTCTGCTACTCAAAGGTTAATGTCGAAAGCGGAAGTCTTACAATCAAATCAAACGGCGACGGAATAAGATGCGAAGAATTTAATTCGGCTGACGGCACAACGAACATTAAATCATCGGCAAGCGACGGTATTGATGCTGACGACGCTATCAATATTACAGGCGGTAAAGTGACTGTTGAAGCACTTCAAAAATCTTGCCTTAAAGTAAGACGGGTTAACAATCAAGAAAAGCTCAACGAGGGCAAGACAGGCGTTAAATCTGACGACGGAATCAACAAACCCGACCATACATTTAAAATTGACGGCGGAACAGTAGTTGCAATGGGCAAAAATATTACAACTTTAAAATCTGTCAAATCGGGTCAAACCACTTCAAAGCAAGCTTCAATAGTTTGCAAGAGCGTTAAGGCAAAGGGCAGTGAAGAAGCCAAAAAAGCAATCGATTTTTCAATAAAAGGAAGCGGCGTCAACGCCTCTTCAGGTGTAAAATGTATTAAGTATTTATATTCATCACCGAGTGTTGACAGCAGTAAGGAATATACTGTTTCGTCAAATGGCTACAGTAGTGAAAAGGCAGTGTTTACAGGTAAAGCAGGTGTTGCAAAAATCACTGCGACGGTTTAATGAACAGGGGGGGTAAATTATGAAAAAGAGCGTAAAAAAAGTTTTTGCGATATTTCTTTCACTCGTTATTATTTCAACTTCTTTAGTTGCGGTGCCGAGTATTGCTTTAGCTTCAGAAGATGCGGTAACGGTTGAAAATTCATATATTGATATTTGGGCTGACCCGCAAGGCGTACTCAGTCAAAATGCGATAACAAATTTTAATTCGGGCAACAAGCTCGCTTCTTTGGGCGGTATTAAGCCTTATAAGAGGAGTTCAAGTTCCGGTTCGTCATCAATTATCGGTGGCGATTCGGCGGCTAATTATTATCTTTTTTTGCCGTCAAATGCCGATTTGTCTGCATTAAAGTTTTGGTTTGACGGTACTGCTTCAATCAATGGTAAAAAAATCATTTCAGGTGAACCTACCGATGCACTTGCAGAAATTAACGAGGGCGGAGTTGCAAAAAAATATACTTTCACTCTCGGTTCAACTTCCTATGATGTTACTGCGCTCAAAAGCGGAGAAGTAGGCACAGTTTATATTGACACCCAGTCGGGTTCGCTTTCTGCAATTAACGGCAGTAGTGACAAAAGCGTCAGCGAATCGGGTTCTATTATGGTAGTAAACCCTGACGGTACGGTTGACTATAACGGCGTTATGGACAAGATGTCGGGTCGAGGCAACGGTACTTGGAGCACAGACCTTAAAAAGCCGTATAATGTTAAGCTCAACAAGTCAACATCTCTTTTGGGTATGGCTGCAGCTAAAAAATGGTGTCTTCTTGCAAACGCAATGGATAATTCGCTTATAAAAAACGAACTTACTTACGATTTTGCCGATTATATCGGAATTAAATATCAGCCTCATTCAAAGCCGGTTGACCTTTTTGTTAACGGTCAGTATATCGGCGCATACAACCTTGCGGAAAAGGTTGAAATTAAATCTAACAGGCTCAATATAGCAGATGTAAACGAAAATTTAAAAATTGCAAACGGCACTGTTGATTCAAATACAGGCGCAACAATTCCGTCTGATTTCAGCGGAGTTACGGTGAATACCGCAAATGCACCTACAGTTTCAAAACATACAGGTCATACTGTCGGCGCTTACAGATATTCAAATCTTAAAGACCCAAGCGATTATACGGGCGGTTATATTTACGAACTTGAAATCAGCAATCGCTGGGTAACTGAAAACGCAGGCTTTTGTGCATATAACCGTCAGGGTTGGGTGCTTAAAAACTGTGACTACGCAAGCCAAAATATGGTGCAATACAGTTACGATTTGCTTTACGCTCTTGGCTCCTCCGTTTATAACGGCGGCATTGTGCCGAGAAATTCAACAACCACAAACTGTTCGTCACTTTCAAATCTTACTATACTTGCTTACGGTTCAAAGAGCATAACAAACCCTGCACCTGCCACTCGGTATCAGGGTAAAAAGTGGAGCGACCTTCTTGACGCTGATTCTGCAGTGATTTATTATTGGACGCAAGAGTTCTTTAAAAATATGGACTCATCCGTTTCGTCAACATATTTTTATAAAGATTCCGACTCTGTTGACTCAAAACTTTACGCAGGTCCTATGTGGGATATGGATAATTCGCTCGGTGCTGACAGAAACGGTGAAAGATGGGGCAAGAGTTGGACTTCTTCTGACGGTTGGTTTACCAAAAATTCAAGAATTTACCGCTGGAGATGTGACGACAGTTCAACATCATATTCTAAGGATACAGAATCACCGTTAAGTTTTTACGGCGCACTTGCAAGTAATTGCAGCGATTTTTGGAAGATGGCTGAAAAGAGTTGGTACACCACCATTACCCCTGCCGTTAATGTTCTTCTCGGCAAAACAGTTGACAAAACAGGCAAGCTTCTTTCAATTAACGAATATGTTGATAAGATTGCCAAAAGCGGCTATATGAACAATATCCGCTACGATATCAACTCAAGCAAGTATGATGCGGATAATTATAAAACCATATTTAACAACTGGGTTAGCGAAAGGCAGACTTGGATAAATTCGCAAATCAGCAAAACAGATTTATCGGGAGCAAATGTAAGCGTTATCAACAACCAGATTTATACAGGCGGTGAGCTTAAACCTGAACCGAGCGTTGAACTTTTCGTAACCGGTCAGGGCAGTAATGTGCTTGAAAAAGGCGTTGACTACACATTAAGCTATGAAAACAATGTTAATGTGGGTACTGCTCAGGTAACTATTACAGGTATCGGTATTTACAGCGGCAGTGTAACAAAAACTTTTAAAATTATTCCTGCCGAAATCAATTCAACTTATACTGTTTCAATTAATGAAAACGCATATAAAAATACAGAGCTTAAATCAACTGTTACAAATAACCTTACCGGCAAAGAACTTTTTTCTTCTGTTACATATCAGTGGAATAAGAACGGTGCATCTATTGACGGCGCAACCGAGCCTACTTATGTAACAACCGAAGCAGATGCAGGTTCAACTGTTACTCTTACCGTTACGGGTGACGGTACTAACGCTATCGGCTCGGTAACATCCAACGAGTGTACTGTATTAGAGGGTGAAAAGCCTGAAACTATGACAAAATCTATTGCTGCTTGGGATTATGACTTTACCGCAAATGAAGCAGGGCTTGTTGGCGATATCGACAATTCATACCTTGCTACAAGCGGTCTAAACCAAAGCACATCAAAGCTTTACGCAAGCGTAAACGCTAAGGACAGTGCTAAAATCAAATGGTCGGGTACGGCAGATTTGTACAAGAATGGCAGTACAACATTAGCTTCAGACCAATCTCCTGTTATGGGCACTTCAAAGGCGGACGCTCTTGCGTGGGGCGAATATCCTTATTTTGAAACCGTAATTTCAACTGCCGGATATGAAAATATTAAGTTTAGTGCAAAGCTCGGCACAACAAAGAAAGGCCCGAGCAACTGGAAACTTCAATACAGTCTTGACGGTACTGAATATATCGATATTGCAAATACCGATTATGCTATCACTGCAAACAAGACTATGCAGCAGGCATTTGACAATGTTACTTTACCTGACAAGTGCAACAACCAAATGACTGTTTATATAAGAATGGTTGTTTCAAAGGATATTGCGTTTAATGGTGTAAACACAATCGTAGGTCAGGTGAGCGGTGACGCATCTGTTAACAATATTAAGATTACGGGTAATTCACTCAGCGCTATCACTTCTCTTTATGAGCCGACTGTTACAACAACCGATAACGGCATTGTTTATAACGACAATCAAGTGACAATTACCGACAATAACGGCGGCGCAGATGTTTACTATACAATTAATGACGGCGAGCCTACTCTTTATAACGGTGCTTTTTACGCTTTCAATTCTAAGAGTGCAAAGCTCGGCGATACCGCTACAATCAAGTCGTGGTCAAGTTTTAACGATATTAAGAGCGAAACTGTTACAAAAACAGTAACTTTCGGCGGTACAAATATTAACTCGTTCGTTTATGACAGTTTCAGCCAAGAAGTTCTTTTAGGTTCGGTTGCGTCAAGCGGCGGTATTTACGGTCAAAGCGGTAAAATGAGCGCTTGGGCAGATAAGTACAGTCAATATGTTCCTCTTTGGAACGATAAAAACAAGTCGTTTACCGTTGCACCTGATGACGGCGCAAAATGGAGTGAAAACTCAGGCTTTACTTATAAGATTTCAACAGCAGGTTTTGACAATATCAATTTCACCTGCAAGGCATATACAACAAATCAAGGCCCTAACAGCATTACACTTCAATACAGTTTAAACGGTGAAACATATTATAATGTTAAGAGCGATGTAGTGCTTCCTGCAAACGGTACACTTGAAGAAGTATTTTTAAATACTGTTCTTCCTGAAGCTTGCTCTAATCAAAAGGTAGTTTACATTCGTCTTGCAACTACCGAAAATCTTACTCATATGGGCGAAAAACTTCATTCAAATGCGTCAAAGGGCAACCTTTATGTAAACGATGTTATTATTGCGGGTGACGATAACGGCAGTTACAAAATGCCTTATACAAATAAGTCGACTTCATATTTCGGCACAAATGGTGTTATTGAATATATCAGCCCTGACAATGCACAGATGAATTATGCGGTTATGGACAAAGACGGTAATGTTGTGCTCTGCGGTGTTTATCCGCAGGGCGGTATTAAGATTTATGACGCACAAGGTTTTGACAAAACCGTAAGAGAGCCTTATAATGTAGCGGTCTGGGTTGAAGAAGATGAAGATACTTCACTTGTTAATTCTCAAACTTTTTACTATAAGGGTGATACAGTTACAGAATTTAACTACAATTCAACTACAAGACCTATTGCAAGCTATATTGACGCTAATTCAACAACGCTTAAAAATACCGGCGGCACAAATGAAGGCTTACTTATGATGTGCCCGAGCGGTAATCTCGGTTCTCCTACAACACTCAGCTATACAGGTTCTTACGGCGTTAAGGTATCTTATTCCGATACAAACAAGTTTAATGCTACTAAGAGTCTTAATAACCCAGGCAAAAACGGCTTCTGGCTTTTTGGCATTTCAACAAAGGGTTATAAAAACCTTACTCTTTCACTTGAACAGCTCAGTTCAAACAAGGGTCCTCGTGACTGGGGTCTTGCATACAGCACTGATGCAGTGACTTTCCGCTATATCGACAATTCCAATGTAAGAACCGTAAGTAACGATTCAGCCGACAGTACGGTAAAAACTTATTCAAACTTCGTTCTTCCTGAAATTTGTAATGATCAAAAAACGCTTTTTATTAAGGTGTTCATCAATGGTGGTGAAACAGTTGACGGCACAGAGCTTGATGATGTTACACTCACCAAGGGTAACACAGGCGTTAACAAGTTTGAAATTACAGGTACTCCGGTTACTGTTGATTACACGGTTAATACAACTGTTCTTGAAAACAAGGATATGACAAGCGGAAACATTTCTTATTCAAATGTTGATGTTTATGTTGACGGTATTAAAAAGGCAACAAGCGATTCAAACGGTTTGGCTACGGTTTCGCTGGCTCAAAACAGCCCACATACCCTTACATTCAAGGGCAACGGCGTTATTGAAAGAAGTGTGAGCGTAACAGCGGGTGCAAGTGACTCAAAGCTTAATGTTCCTCTTGTTGTATTTGATGCAGACAATAACGGTATTGTTAACGCTAAGGACTTTGCGGTAGTTAATAAAGAAGAAAAATATGCTAAGTCAAAGCAATATTTTAAAAACTTTATTAATGTTGAAGCAAGCAGCTTTGAATACAAATAATAAATTTAACTGAAAGGAAACGGTATGAAAAAGAAAATAATTTCATTGTTTCTCGCTTTAATAATTGTGACAGGAAGTCTTACCGTTTCCTTTGTGGCTTTTGCGAGTTCAAGAGCGCTTATACTCGGCACGAAAATAACGAGTGCTATTGACGGCGAGGACGATTTGTGCAGATTTATTTTTACTCCGACTCAGTCGGGTACTTATTCGTTTTTATCGTATAATGTTCCGGCGAGTGAGGCATACCTTTTTGTGAGGGAGAATAAAGACGGCAAAAAAGTTTATAGGCAGCTTGCTTATTCAAACAGTGACCCGAATTATAAAGAAAACGGTCACAATCAGCTTCAGTTTTGCCTTACATATCATCTTGAAAAAGGTGTTAAGTATTATTTTGACGCAGGTTGGTACTTGTCCGACAGCAGAACGAGCGGTAATTTTACCGTGATGCTCAGGTGCGATGTTTATGACAGCGAGGTTGAAACTCTGACTGTTTTAAACGACAGTAAATTGAGTATTTATAGCGACGGCGAATGGCAAACGGATGCAGACGGCAATAGGTATTTTTATTATAATATTTCAAAAATTATTTCTAATTTGAGCGTAACTGTTACTTATGCCGACGGCAGAAGCGTAACTTCTGTGGGTGAGGATACGGTTGACGGATATAAAATTGACTATAAGCAAAATCAGGCTTATGTTCATTGGTATCCTAAGTCAAGCCCCGATTACAAGAGTAATATACTTACTGTTTCCGTTTTGGGCAAAAGCGTTGACATTGAAATCGAGATTGAACCGAATTCAATGAACCTTGTAAAGGGTAAAGTTGTTGATATGCTAAAAGAACCGGTTCAAAATGCAAAAATTAAGCTTAACGGTACTGTTTTGGCTTCAACTGATTCAAACGGCGAATTTTGGTTTTATTCAAATTCTTCCGTTTTGGAATACTCGGTCAGCATAGACAATGCGATTGAGCGTAAATTTACAATGCTTATTTCAGTCGATGATAAGAAAAACGATTACAGGAATTTGCCTATAGAAATTTGCACCGTTGATTTTAGCGGTGACGGTTTTGTTAACGCAAAAGATTATGTGATGATGAAAAAATCGTTAAAAGGTGAAGAATTTGAAAAAGTCTATTTGCAGTATAAAAAATGCGTCAACTTTTCAAAAACGAATTATCCAAAATTGACTTTGGGTAGCCGATAAGATAAAATAGAGTTGTTCGGTGTTTACCGTGCAACTCTTTTTTACTTTATGAATAATTCTTTACCAAATCTTTATTTTTTCTTTCACTCGCTTTTGATATGTTTTGGTTTAATATAATCATCGGATGGGTAATAAATTTTTAACGGAGATTAGATATGCAAAATGTACTTGTTTGCGACGATGACGAGGCTATCCTCGAATCGCTTCGCATTTATCTTGATAACGCAGGCTTTAATGTGATTACAGCCGTTGACGGTCAGGACGCACTTGAAAAAATTCAAAATAACGAGGTTCACTGCGTGGTGCTCGACATTATGATGCCACGCCTTGACGGACTTAAAGCAACGCTGAAAATTAGGGAAAAGTATAATTTTCCTATCATTCTTCTTTCGGCAAAGAGCGAGGATACGGATAAAATTACAGGTCTTGGTTTTGGTGCTGACGACTATGTAACAAAACCGTTTAACCCGCTTGAACTTGTTGCGAGAGTTAAGTCGCAAATCAGGCGATATATAAACCTCGGCAGTATGGTTCAAACTCCGAGCCAGCTTGTAACGGGTGGTTTGGTGCTTGACACGGACGCTAAAACCCTTTCGGTAGACGGCGAAAATGTTAAGGTTACCCCTATTGAATATAAGATTATGGAATATCTTATGACAAATATGGGCAGAGTCTTATCTTCCTCTCAAATTTATGAGGCGGTGTGGAACGAACCGAGTTTTACAAGTGAAAAAACAGTTACTGTGCATATCCGTAATATCCGTGAAAAAATTGAAATTAACCCAAAAGACCCGAAATATATAAAGGTGGTGTACGGTCTTGGATACAAATGTGAAAAAATTTAAGTATTCTTATTTAAACAAGGTTTTATGCGTTTTGCTTTCATTCGTTATGGGTGTGTCATCGATTATGCTTACAATCGGTATAGTGCTTACCCAAATCAGCGTTTACCAAAACGGCAAGACGGCAAATTATACCGATATGGAAGATGTCCGCTCGAATTTAAGTTGTGGACTCAGAGAAGGCGTAAATGACGCTCATAAAGATAAAACTAAGCTTAAAACAATACTTGAAGAAAAGAAAAAATCAGCTTGCGATGATATTGAAAGGCAAATTATAGGTCAGATTAATCTCGACTACAATAATAATGAAAACGAGTATTTGGCATATGTAACTGATGAAAGTGAATTTTCCAGTGATATTTATGTCAAAGGTATCTATTACGATTATGGAAATTTTTATTATTATCTCGATTCCGATTCAAATATAACAATCAAAAATTATAAGAAAACTCTTAGAAGTGATATTGAAAAAAGTTACGACCAATTTGTTATAAATGCTCTTAACGACTATAGCAAAAATTATGATGAACCGTCAGGAATTTTCCAAGACGGTTTAATGTACCGTGTTGAAAAAAACGGCAAGGTTATTTACAACACTACCGATTTAACAGCAGAAGAAATTATGGCTAAGGCAGACAGCTTTAAGATTGAAAACGGTGTGGCAAGTGCCGGTGACGACAGCAGTATTACTCAGCAAACGCTTGACTATATTATGACTTCAGATGGTTTTGCCGATTTTAAAGCAAAAGACTACAAACTTTATGCTTATATCGATACTAAAAAAAATAATCCAAATGCGCATAATACTTATGAGGCGCTTCGTCAGTTTTGCTCTATGTCTAACGATATAGACAATATGAAAGTAATCGTTATTCCTGTTACCGTAGTTTTGCTTATTGTCTCAATTATACTTGCGTTTTACTATTTCAAGCTTACCGGTAGGTATGAAAACAACAGCCTTGCTAAGCTTTCATTCGTTGATTATATCCCGCTTGAACTTCAGCTCGGTATAGTCGGCGGCTCCGGCTTTGGACTCGGTGTGCTTTTCTTTACCTTGTGTGACGAGCTGAAAAGCTTTTCAATGCTTGCGTGGATACTTGCGGGCATAATTGCAGTGTGCTGGCTGCTCTTGTTTGAGTTTTGCTGTTCTGTTTCAAGGTATTCAAATAGCGGTAAGAAGTTTCATAAGCACTTGCTCCTTTATTGGCTCGGCTTTGCGATTTATCGTATTTTAAAACTTATTGTCAAGCTTATCATCAAATTCTTTAAGGCTTGGCATAAGCTTAACAAAAAGCTTTTCACCTCATTTAAGCTTTATACATACAAGCCAAAATCATTTGTTAGCAATGTTATTTTGCTCTCTCTCGCATTTTTTGCAGGTAATATCGGCATGATGATGCTTATTGTATTTTTCTTTGCGATTGATATGCCTGTTTTCGGCTTTATCTTTATAGTCCTTGATATGGTTGCAAACACTTTGGCACTTAGAAAAGTTTGCCTCTATTTCAAATCTCTTGACGAAATTATCTACTGTGCCTCTGTTCACCAAGATTACGCAAAGGATATTGACTCGCTTCCCGCTTCACTCAAAATTCTTGCAAACAGTATGAAGTATACTAATGCCGAACTTCAAAACGCAATTAACAAGGCGGTTAAGGACGAACGACTTCGTGCGGAACTTATTACGAATGTTTCCCACGATTTAAAAACTCCGCTCACTTCAATTATCACTTATGTTGACTTGCTTAAAAATTGTGATATCAACGACCCAAAGGCAAACGAATATATTGCCGTTCTTGACGAAAAGGGCGCTAAGCTTAAAAGGCTTATTGACGATTTGATTGAAGCGTCAAAGGTTACGAGCGGTAATGTGAGCGTAAATCTTGCGCCTATGAATTTGTCGGAACTTTGCTTACAATCGACGGTTGATGTTCAGTCCGATTTTGAAAAGAATAATCTTAATCTTGTTGTTAAGCAGGGCGAAAAGCCTGTTATGGTTACTGCCGATGGTGCCAAAACATTTAGGGTTATTGAAAATCTGCTTTCAAACGCACGCAAGTACAGTGCCCGTGGCTCTCGTGTTTATGTAAGCGTTTATGAGGAGAACGGTCAGGGTGTTTTTGAAATAAAGAATATTTCTGCCGAGGAACTCGATATTACTCCTGATGAACTTACCGAACGATTCGTTCGTGGCGATAAATCTCGTGGTAAGGCTGAGGGCAACGGCTTGGGTCTTTCTATTGCCAAGGAACTTTGCAAGGTTCAAAACGGCACGCTCACCCTTTCAATCGACGGCGATTTGTTTAAAGCAAAAGTATCATTCCCACTTGCAAATAAATAAAATAAAAAACGGTTCGGAAAATTCCGAACCGTTTTTTGTGCAGTTATTTATTATCAATCATAATAATATCTTTTTTCCAGGTGGCAAGAGGATGAAAACACTTGAAGTTTTCGATTTTTAAATTCTTCGTATGCCTGCTCCAAATTGCATATGACGGAAGATTTCTGAATCGCCAACCCTCCGGATATTCTTTGGCATATTCGGGGATAAATCTGCGCTTGTCAATCGTTTCTTCACAAGTAAAATAGTCAAGCGTTATGTTTTCAAGACTTACATTGTTAACACTCTTGGTTATGCCAAACTGCTTGTAACCTGCAATAATAATCGGTATTTCAACATTTGTTGCCGTTACATTGCTTATTTTAATGTCATTTATTTCGCTTAGCATATTAAACCTAAATGCGCCTGCGTCACTTCCTTTTAATGCTTTTTGACCAAATTCAATAGCGTTTGCACTTTGGCTGTTAACCTTAGCGGCACGATTGCGGTTGCCGAGGCGGATAAAGATAGGGCAGGTACAGCGGTCCATAGTGATATTGTCAATATTTACATTGCTTAAAACCGTTCCGTCGCACGCTTCAAGCGAAATGCCTGAAACACTGCCGGGGTAAAGGTCGGTCATAAACAGTTTGCAGTCAGATATATCAATATTGCTTATGTCATAAGTGGTTTCTGTGCCGACTTTAATCGCATTAGTTCTGCTGATTATTTCGCAATCGCTTATAATTATATCGTGCATAGCACCGGTGTTTCCGAGCCAAGACGCATTTTTGATAACAATGCCGTCGTCCGCAGTAGAGATAAAGCAGTGGGAAATATTAACATTGCTAGTGCCGGCAATATCAATACCGTCGGCATTTGCAACATTGCGGTTGTTGTTAATCACAAAATTTTTTACATCAAGGTTTTCGCAGTTAACAAGCTTAAAAGTCCAATATGCACTGTTTTCAATAATAAAATTGTTAACAAGAATGTTTTGACAATTTTTAAAATAAACAGGTCCGCCGTATTTGCTCGGGTGAGCAAAACGAAGCTGACTTCTGTAATCTCTTCTCATTTCGATAACATCAATATATTTTGGCGGGGTAGTATTGTTTTCGCTTGCAACCGGTTCAAAACCGAAAAGGTGCCCGTTGCCTTTAATTTTTCCTCCGCCGGTTAAAGTGATGTTTTCACAGTTTTCAGCGTATAAAATAGCCTTGTGCTTTTCATACCCTTTGCCCGATTCGTTAGAAATAAGTGATGAATTTTTTGTTATAAAAAGAGTGACGCCGCTTTTCATTTCAACGGTAGTGGTAACATAATCGCCGCCGTCAATAATGACCGTGCCGCCTATTTTTGCCGCATCTTCAATAGCTTTGTTAATAAACGGCGCATTGTCCGAATTTTGAATATCGGCACCGTATTCCCTAATGTCTATTGTATTTTTCCTCGGTTTGTATTGCCTTTTTATATATTTTTCTTCAGGGTAGTAAGATGAAAAGTCATACTTTCTTACTTCTTTATACGCTTCTCCCTCGGTTACTCTCAAATCTTTGCCGAAAAACAGCGTTTTAAGTTTGTCTGCACCGTTTCTTTTTCCTTTTTGCATAGCCTATACCTCTTTTGAAAAACTGTATACACAAATATAATTATATCAAAAAAATAATTTAATGTAAATACTACAATTTATTAATATTTAGGTGTATAATTAAGATAAGGGATAGGTTACGATTTTTTGCAAAATCTTTTCTTATACCCTTAATGCAAATCACACAGGAGGTACAATTTATGATTAACATTACAGCAAGAGGCTTTGAACTTAAACAAGGTACAAAAGACGGAATTGAAAAGGAGCTTAAAAGAATTGAAAAAATGCTCCCTGATTCAGCAGAATTTGATGTAACACTTGCCAAGAAAAAGGACGGCTACAAGTGCGATATAACAGTAGTAAATGTTGGCTCATTTATCAGAGGCGAGGCTCAGGCAGACAGGATAGAGCCTGTAGTTGATATGGCTGTTGACGACCTTAAAAGAAAGCTTAGAAAGCTTAAAACTTTCCTCGTTGACAAAAAGAGAAAGGGCGGAATCGACGAAATTGCAAATGCAGTTGCACCGCTTGACGATATTACGATGGATGACTTTGACCAATTTGACGCATCAAGCGTTGATATTAAGAGGAAAAAGACTATCGCTCCTAATATGATGACGGATGATGAAGCTATCGTTCAGATGGAAATGCTCGGTCACAGCTTTTTTGTTTACCTCGGTCTTGACGGCGAAACAAAGATTATTTATAAGAGGGAAAAGGGCTACGGTCTTTTGATTTGTGAATAATCGTATATTAGGCGAACACAGTTCGCCCCTACGGTAGTCTGAAATAACTTTTTTGGACAGTATAGGGGTCGGCGTCCCCGACGAATCGCAAAATAATTTATCTGTGCAACCGTAACTTTACATTAATAAACCGTAAATATATTGAATTAAAGGCACTTCTTTGGTATGATGATTATAGAAATCAACCAAGGAGGTGCCTTATGAATTTCAGTGAAAATTTAAGCAGATTAAGGAAAGAAAAAGGCATTAAGCAGGAAACGCTTGCAAACGATATGAAAGTGTCAAGGCAGACAGTATCAAAATGGGAAAACGGCACGGCTATGCCAGACCTTAAAAAGCTTACCGCCCTTGCAGAATATTTTGGCATTACAATGGATGAACTTTTAGGCTTCACTTCGCCGAGCGGAGAGAAAAACGAGGGCATAAATGACTATACAAAAGCATATGTTAACGAACTTGTTTCGCTTGAAAATGCCGAAAGCAACAGAAAAATTGATGAGATAAAAGGTATGTGGAAAACGAGCGTAATTATTCTTTCAATTATTTTGGCTTTTACAACTATTGTGGCTCTTGACGCTTCAAAAAAGGTTGACGATTTGCAAGATGAGGTTAACGATATCAGTATGGCGCCGTCGATAATAACCGATGACAGTTATGACAATTCAAGCGACATTTCAAACGATGCAAGTTACGAAGTGTTAAGCATCGATGAAAAAGAGCCGTGGCTTATAAATGTTCGCTTTACCTATGCACCGCAGACTTATACAAATTCACTCAAAGTCACACTCAGCATTGCCGATAAAAGCGGTAACACAAAACAGCTTGATTATGAAAATAAGGACGGCAAATTTGTACTTGAAACTCAAATTGACGCAAGCGAAATTGACACATATACGCTTATTGCCAAGGATGACAGTACAACTTCTTCAAAAGATTTAACTCCCGACTTTACGGACAGTTATTTTGACCTCGGTTTTTACGAAATCAGTATAAATACAACTTTGAAAGATAACAAATTTACTTTTGACGGTGCAACTTTTTCGCCAATCTTTACCTTTGAAACAAAAAATAAATTGAAATCGGGCGAAATATCATTTGCATTAGAAAACGAGAAGCCGTTTTTAACTAAAAAGTGTAAAGTTTCAACCGATAAAGATAATCAAACCACATTTGTTTGCAGTAATTTTGAAGTTGATTTAGGCGAAAATTATGCAAGTAAAAATATTTTGAACATTACATACACCATAATTGATGAAAAAGATATAAGGTACAGCGCTGTTTTAAACGGTGAATTTAACAATAAAGATTCGAGTTTCAGCGTGTATAAAAAAATCATAACATTTCCAAACGGAAAATCAATCTCAACCGATTTGTAAGGGCTGTTTGTTTTGTTGAATGTTTCGTTTTTGTATGGTATAATAAATATCGGGCCGTCGAAGACGGCTACCATATAAAAATTTAATTGTAGCGGCTAGCACTGTTAGCCAAAATAAATTATTACATTTAAGGGGAATATTATGGAAATCAGTAAAAATATTAAGTACATAGGCGCAAGCACGCACGACCTTGACCTTTTTGAGGGTCAATATATTGTGCCAAACGGTATGGCATATAATTCTTATTTGATTGATGATGAAAAAGTTGCAATTATGGACACAGTTGACAAGATTGTTACCGAGCAGTGGCTTGAAAATTTAAAAGCCGAGCTTGGCGAAAAAGAGCCTGCGTATCTCGTTGTATCTCATTTAGAGCCTGACCATTCGGGCAATATCAATACGCTTCTTGAGATGTATCCGTCAATCACCCTTGTTTGCACCGCTAAGGCTAAAACTATGCTTCCTCAGTTTGGCATCGAGTGCGAAAATGTTATAGCAGTTAAAGAGGGCGATGAACTTTCCCTCGGTGAGCATACGCTCAAATTTATCCTCGCTGCGATGGTTCACTGGCCGGAGGTTATGGTGACTTATGAAGAAACAGAAAAGATTCTTTTTTCTGCCGACGCTTTCGGCAAGTTTGGTGCACTTGACGCTGACGAGGCATGGAACTGCGAGGCAAGAAGATACTATTTCAATATTGTCGGTAAGTACGGTTTGCCTGTGTCAAATCTTCTTAAAAAAGCGAGTGCACTTGAAATTAAGACTATTTGCCCGCTCCACGGCCCTGTTCTTACAGATACAATTAATGAAGTTTTGAAGCTTTATACAATTTGGTCATCATACGAAGCAGAGGACGACGGTGTGTTTATTGCGTATGCGTCAATGCACGGAAATACAAAAGAGGCAGCGGAAATTTTCAAAAAAACTCTTGAAGAAAAGAGTAATAAAAAAGTTGCAATCGCCGACCTATCAAGGAGTGATATGGCAGAATGTGTTGAAGATGCATTCAGATACAGCACGCTTGTTTGTATGGCACCAAGCTATGACGGCGGCGTTTTTGCACCAATGAGTGATTTTATAAGCCATTTAAAATCAAAGCTTTACCAAAATCGTAAAGTTGCACTCGTAGAAAATGCGTCTTGGGCACCGAGCGCAGTAAAAGCAATGAAAGCCGAATTTGAACAAATGAAAAATATCGCCCTTATTGAAAATACCGTTACGATTAAAACAACGGTAAAAGACGAGGATGTTAAAGCGCTTGAAACTTTAGCTGAAGAAGTTTTGAACTGAAAAAATTTTGGCGAGCTATCGTAGGGGTTAACATTGTTAGCCCACCAAATTACTATATGACATAAAAAACCACCTACTTTTCAGTAGATGGTTTTTTTAATGTTGTTACCACCCTGCGGTCCGACCGGAAAAGAAAAAATAGTAAAAAAAGAAAACCACCTACATTTCAGTAGATGGTTTTTAATGTCGGCATCACCTATTTTTCCGGGAGGCTGCCCTCCGAGTATTTTCGGCACAGATGAGCTTAACTACCGTGTTCGGGATGGGAACGGGTGGACCCTCAGTGTAATCGACACCGACTGCAAGCAGTATATTAACATAACATCACTTTGTTGTCAACATTACTTGCTCATTTTTTTATAAAAGAAATAAATTAATTTTCCGCAAAAAGCTTCAATAAGCTTAAAATATTCATCTTTTGTAACTGCTCTGCCGTCAGGGGAAAAGCACATATTTTCATAAGTTACGCTGTATTCCCTAACATTATATCCTGCGCCGAAGAAACCGTTTTTAACATAAAATTCACGGCGGCGGATACGCTCGTCGTTGTTGTCGCTGCTTTCGTCAAGCGCTTCAATATTAAGCACAAGACGGCAGTTCAAAAACTGTTCTTTAATAAGATTCAAAATCTTTGTGCCGATACCGTTTCCACGCTCACTTTCAGCCACGGCAAGGTAAAAGATAAACACAATGTCGTTATGCCAAACAGTGTAGGTTAAGCCTTTAAATTTATCCTCATCAATAACTGCCCAGAAAGTGACATTGCTGCCCTTTGCTTTTGCCATCAAAAGGTTAAACGGCATACGCTCGGCAGGAGGGAAAGCAGAATTGTAAAGCTCTTTTGCGTTTTGAATGTATCTTTTGTTTTGTTTTAAATTTACAAGTTTAAGCATTTAATCACCAAGACTATTATATCATAAATAAAGCAAAAAGCAACTACAGTTGCCCATAGTTGCTTTTGTAAAGGCTTTTTTAATTTGCTTTTTAAAGTCATCTAATGTGTGTTTCATTAACTTGATTTAGTAAATAAAATATATTATACTGCTTTGTGCATTATGTTTATAGAAATTTGAGAAATTATATTTATGACTGCAAGTAATTCTTTGTAAAAACTAAAGGACGATTTATTTATTTTTGCTATTGACAAAGTGATTTTGTTTTGCTATAATTCAAGCATAATACTTTAGAACTTAAAAGTGTTAAAGCTTTTAAGTGCTAAATTGACAAGTGAAATGTTGCTACTATAATAGTATATAAACGGAGGGCAAAATTATGGATAATATGACCAACACAAATTTTAAAAGAAAGCTTCCTGTACCGCAGGAAATAAAAAAAGAAATGCCTCTTTCAAAGGAAGCTGAAGAAGTAAAGGCTAAAAGAGATGCCGAAATTGCTAAAGTATTCAAGGGTGAAAGCGATAAATTTTTGCTTATTATAGGTCCTTGTTCTGCTGACAGGCACGACGCTGTGCTCGACTATATTCATCGTCTTGCAGTGCTTCAAACCGATGTTGAGGATAAAATTCTTATAATTCCTCGTATTTATACCGGTAAGCCGAGAACTACAGGCGCAGGTTACAAAGGTATGCTTCATCAGCCTGACCCTGACAAGAAGCCTGATATGCTTGAGGGCATCAAGGCTATTCGTTCGCTTCATAAGGACGCTATTGAACAAACAGGTTTAACCTGCGCAGATGAAATGCTTTACCCTGAAAATCACAGATATTTGTCAGACCTTCTCTCTTATGTTGCAGTCGGCGCAAGGTCTGTTGAAAATCAGGAGCATAGGCTCGTATCTTCAGGTCTTGATATTCCTGTAGGTATGAAGAACCCGACAAGCGGTGACCTTTCAATTATGCTCAATTCTATCAAAGCTGCTCAGGGTGACCACACTTTCCTTTACAGAGGTTGGGAAGTTGAATCAAAGGGTAATGAACTTGCTCATGCAATTCTCAGAGGCAGTGTAAGCAAGCACGGCAACAACCATGCAAACTACCATTATGAAGACCTCAGAAAGCTTTATGACGCATATTGCACAGGCGAATACAAGAACCCTGCAGTTATCGTTGATACTAACCATTCAAACTCGGGAAAAAAGTATCTTGAGCAGGTAAGAATTGCAAACGAAGTTCTTCACTCAATGCGTCACAGTGACGATGTTAAGCAGATGGTTAAAGGCTTTATGGTTGAATCTTATATTGAAGACGGCAACCAAAAAGTTGAAGACGGTGTATACGGTAAGTCAATTACTGACCCTTGCCTCGGCTGGGAAAAGACAAAGGAAATGATTTATACAATCGCCGACCAGTTATAATATTATAATATAATTAAATATAGAAAATAAAGGTGTCGTTTTGGCACCTTTTATTTTTGTCCGCTTTACTATTTTTTCTTTTTATGCTATTATAAAATCAGTGGTTTTATAATCTTTTTTATTAGTTTAGGGGGTAATGTTATTATGAAAGAATGGTATAAAGAATTAGTTGTTTATCAAATTTGGCCACGCTCATTTTGTGACGGAAACGGCGACGGTATCGGCGATCTTGAGGGTGTGCTTTCAAAGCTTGATTATCTTCAAGATTTGGGAATAAACTGCATTTGGTTTTCACCGCTTTACCCGTCACCTAATGCAGATTTCGGCTATGATATTGCAGACTATCGTGACATACACAAGGAGTACGGCAACCTTGATTTGTTTAAGCAGGTGCTTGACGGAGCACATCAGCGTGGAATGAAAGTTATTATGGACCTTGTCGTTAACCACACTTCTGACGAGCACGAATGGTTTATAAAATCAAAAGACCCGTCATCGCCTTATCACGACTACTATTTTTGGCGAAAAGGCAGGCTCGGCGGAAAACTTCCTCCAAACAACTGGCTTTCCTGCTTTGAGGGTAAGGCTTGGGAAAAGGATGAAAAAAGCGGCGAATACTACCTTCATGTTTTTGCGAAAAAACAACCCGACCTTAATCACGATAACCCAAAGGTAAGGCAGGAAGTTAAAGATATAATGAAGTTTTGGCTTGATATGGGTGTTGACGGTTTTAGAGAAGATGTTATAACATTTATCTCTAAGCGCAAGGGTCTGCCAAACGGTATACCGCTTCCTATCGGTTGCGGAATTGAGCATTATATGGACGGTCCGAATATTCATAAATATCTTGATGAATACAGAGAAGTTACGGATAAATACGACTGCTTTACAGTTGGTGAAGCGCCGATGATGACGCCTGATAATGCGCTCAAATATGTTGACGAAAAGAAAAAAGAACTTGATATGATGTTTCATTTTCAACATATTGAAGCCGATGCTTTTCTTATTGACTTTCTTCAAACAAAATTTAAGCTTAAAGAAATGAAAAAGGCGTTTACAAATTGGCAAAATAAATTAAACGGCAGAGCGTGGAACACTCTTTATATTGAAAATCACGACCACCCGAGAATTATCAGCCGTTACGGCAGTGAAAAATACAGGGTTGAATCGGGCAAAATGCTTGCAAATATGTATATGCTCCAGCAGGGTACACCGTTTGTTTATCAAGGTCAGGAACTCGGTATGCTCAATACCCGCCTTGATTCGATTGACGATTATGTTGACTGTTTTGTTAAAAATAATTATGAAGTTGCGATAAACAAACTCCATATGAATAAGAAAAAGGCATTTGAATTTGCGGTTAAGTCTACCCGTGATAATTCCCGTACGCCGGTTCAGTGGGATGACAGCAAAAATGCAGGCTTTACTACCGGTACACCGTGGTTTCCTGTTAACAAAAACTATAAGCAAATCAATGCAAAAGCTGAAATGGCAGACCCAAATTCAATTTATAACCATTACAAAAAGCTTATCAAATTTAAGAAAGAAAACGAGGTTGCAAAATGGGGCGACTATAAGGAATATTATAAAAATTCCGACAAGCTTTATGTTTATTCCCGTTGCTATAACGGCAAGAGTATGCTTGTGATAAATTCATTTTCGCCTGAGCGTGTGCCGTTTGAAGCGCCGAAGGGTTTTGACCTTGATAAAGGCACACCGATTTTGTGCAATTATGAAAACAATTTTGTTCAGCAAAACGGTTTCAAACTTCGTCCTTATGAAACAAGAGTTTATCTTTTTGATTAAATATTAAGAAAATCGTAAGATATGCTTTAAATTAATTTTGAATTATTGTAATATAATTATCAAAATAAGAAGTAGATAAAACTGCCGTAGGGGCGAACTGTGTTCGCCTGAATACAAGAGTAAAGAGGAAAAAATGAACATACTTGTGCTTGATGACGAGGCTGAGATTGCAGACCTTGTTGAACTGTTTTTAAAAAACGAGGGTTATAATATTTTTAAGTTTTACGATTCAAAATCTGCGCTTCAATGTGTTTTTGGCGAGCATATTGATTTAGCGCTGCTTGATGTTATGCTGCCCGACACGGACGGTTTTACCGTTTTGCGAAAAATAAGGGAGAATGGGTATAATTTTCCCGTCATTATGCTTACGGCAAAGGTGGAGGATAACGACAAAATAATCGGTCTTTCACTCGGTGCCGACGATTATATCACAAAGCCGTTTAACCCGCTTGAAATGGTTTCAAGAGTTAAGGCTCAGCTAAGAAGATATACTTTTTATAACGGCTCGCAAAGTCAGGCTGAAAACAAGGAGATATTTGACAGCGCAGGTTTGATTGTTAACCACGAAACGCACGAGTGTACTCTTTATGAAAAGCCGGTACAGCTTACTCCGACCGAGTTTAATATCCTTTGGCTTCTTTGCAAAAATGCAGGCAAAGTGGTTTCAACAGAAGAAATTTTTGAAAAGATTTGGAACGAAAAGTACCTTGACAGCAACAATACCGTTATGGTACATATAAGAAGAATTAGGGAAAAGCTTAACGAACCGTCAAGAAACCCTAAGTTTATTAAAACGGTTTGGGGAGTAGGATACAAGATTGAAAAGAAATAAAAAAATTTTTACAAGAGTTTTAATAAGGTACATAATTTGCCTGATTATATTTTCAATTCCCGTTTGGGTATTTTCCGGCTGGTATTTGATGTTTATTGAAAATGCAACCGGTAACGAATCTTTTTATGATATTAGCACTGTTATAGCGATTAATGTGGTTGTTATATTAATCATTACATTAGTTTTTATGCTTCGCTGTGCAAGGCTTCTCGACAGGGAATACGATGCACTTGACGGAATAGTTGACGACGATTATGTAAGCCCACGCCTTCCCTCCATAATTTCAAAAAGACACAAGGATGTTGAAGGCAAAATAAAAAAAGAACTCAAGTATAAAGAATATGTTGCAAATGAAGCGGAGCAGAGGAAAAACGACCTTGTGGTTTACCTTGCTCATGATTTAAAAACGCCGCTGACTTCCATTATCGGCTACCTCAGCTTGCTTGACGAAAACCCCGATTTAAGCACCGCATACAGGGCAAAATATACGGGCATTACGCTCGACAAAGCTTATAGGCTTGAACAGCTTATCAACGAATTTTTCGATATTACCAGATTTAATCTTCAATCATTTCCTCTTGAAAATAATCATATCGACCTTGTTATGCTTCTTCGCCAAATGACGGAGGAGTTTTACCCGGTACTTAAAGAAAAAAATTTAACCTGCACCGTTCACGCCGAAGAAAAAGTGAATATTATCGGCGATGCGGACAAGCTTTCAAGAGTGTTTGACAATTTGATGCGAAATGCTTCAAATTATTGCTACGAGGGTACAAATATTGAAATAAATATTTTTACCAAAGACAGCAACGCCGTTGTTACTTTTATAAATCGGGGTGACAAAATTTCAAGTGAAAAGCTTGATATGATTTTTGAAAAATTCTTCAGAGCCGATGCTTCAAGAACGAGCAAGACGGGCGGTACGGGTTTAGGTTTGGCTATTGCAAAGCAAATTGTTGAGCGCCACGGCGGAACTATAACGGCTCAAAGTAATGATAAATTTACAATTTTTACCGTTACTTTGCCACTTAATGCAGAATCTTAAGAAAATCGTAAGAATTTTGAAAGTTAATATTAAAGCAAAAAACCTCCTAATGGCTTATAGTATAAAAGTCAAAGGGAGGTTTTATTTTGATGAAAAACAGATTTATAACATCGCTTCTTTGTTTTGTAATGATAATAGTATTGGTTGTTGTCGGAGTTGCAGCATTTCAAGGCGTGTTCAAAAACGACGCACTCGACTATTCGGGCAGCGGACAAATAAGCGAGCAAGACGAAGATTTGAGTGCAGAGGAAATTGTGGAAAATTATGCGAATGATAACGGATATACTCTTGACGATTATCCGCAAAGTTTGATTGAATTGCTTGATAGAAATAAAGAAACAAAAGAATTTGTGCTTAATTATCCAAATTATAAAGACGAGCATTTTAAGGTGAATATGAAAGAATATAAAAACTGTGACAGTGTTCCTCTTTTTATGCAGTGGGATATCAGGTGGGGCTACAAAATGTACGGTGACGATGTTGCAGGCTTGACAGCTTGTGGTCCTACTTGCCTTTCAATGGTTGCAGTCTATCTTTTGCAAGACACCAAGTACTCACCCGATTATATGATTGACTGGGCAAAAGATAACGGCTACTGCGTTGACGGCGGCGGTTCGCTTTGGACACTGATGAGTGAGGGCGCTGAGAAACTCGGAATCGATTCAACCGAACTCCCTCTCGATAAACAAAGAGTATTAAGAAATCTTGAAGTCGGAAACCCTGTTGTTTGCATAATGGGACCCGGCGACTTCACAACAAAAGGTCATTTTATCGTCATGACGGGAATAGAGGACGGCAAAATAAAAATCAATGACCCAAACAGTATCAAAAATTCAAATAAACTTTGGGACTTTGACGATATTTCTTCTCAAATAAACGATTTGTGGGCGATGAGAATATTAAAATAAATTATAATTTATAATAGGTTGACGGCTACGCCACATTGTATTTTTTCTCTC
>OIYY01000485.1_pt1 | contig 27705 bp, 39 predicted proteins | sample 1588341 | NCBI WGS metagenome assembly OIYY01 (sample SAMN03283287) | human gut metagenome | biome: human-associated habitat; material: feces | host: Homo sapiens | place: Peru | collected 2012 | reverse complement strand
CAAGATGTGCATTTGTAGAATGGTATCTATCGTACAGTTCTAATTATACCCGACTCGCATAAAGTGGCAAGCAGAAAAAATCTAGGGTGCCTCAAGCGATTCCGAATACAGTTGCGTTGTTTTTGTTTTCACGCTGACGCTGTTCGGAGAATGTCATAGTGTTCATGTTGGCGTTGAGGTACGCCAGCTCTTTCTCAGCGTCCTCTTTTTTGTCAAACACCGTAACATTCAGCAGCTCAGCGGGTAGGATGACATTGTCGGTAAGGTCATCGCCGGTATGGATGCAGACTTCAACAGTACACTTCGGCGCACCGATGTCGTCTCCGGCGCGAGCATAGCCGCGCCAAACGCTGACGGTCAGAATGTTTCCGGGATAAACCGTGCTTTTCGCACGGGACTTTGCGTAGATGCGACCATTCTTGTTGCGGCTGCGCACTTCAGTGACGACCCACACGGGCTTGTCAATCAATGCCAGAGCATTGGAAAGATTTAATTCAAACATTTTTTGTACACCTCTTACATTTCGTTGTTGTCGTCTTCGTCGATTGCGATGGGCGGCGTCTTGTCAAGCAGCGTCTCGATGGTCCAGCCACAGAGGGTCAGAAGGACTTCGGATGCAGGGCTCTGGTTTCGGATGTTATTTGCCAGATGAAAACCGATATGAGCGTAGGTATCGTCGTCGGTCTCAATCTCGTGTTTTACCGTCTCGGCAAAGTTTTCGGCAAGCCCCGTGTTATCAGCGATGACATTCATAGCCTCGCTCGTAACGCGGTCTTTGACCACAAAAGCATCATCGGCTGAGTAGTCGCACTTTGGGCAATGGGGTTTGGCTCGGTTGCCGGTAGAAACGGAAATGAGCTTGCAGCCACAAGACGGGCAAGTGAAGAAATAGGGATGGTTAGTAGGTAAAGTAATCATGTGCTTACACACTCCTTTTGAAATATTGAATGGTTTTATGAAATACAAAAAATCATGCACAGGCATCATTGGGGCCTGTGCGGTGTGATGATTCTTGGGGAACTATTGCTCCCCATCGGGTAAAAATGGAGGCGTGGAATAGTCTTTAAGTTCTCCGTCTACAAGTTCCCATTGCATACTCCCGCCGCAGCAACGCACATCGAAACGTGCATAGTTTGCTCTGCAACCGACATAGTAAGGAAAGCGAGTAAGCCGTTCTTTCAGACGCGTTATTCCGTGCCGATTCGTCTCATAGACTTCGACATCGTGGATAAAGACAATCCTATCTTTGTCGAAACCGTACTGAGAACTGATGAACTCTGCAGCTTTTGCTTCGGACTCAAACTGATGCCCATTAGAGCAACGCTTGGTAAGATGGTCATAAGATGTTTTTTGGTAGTGCGTGCCGTACTTATGAGAAATCTGCCAGTCTTGCTCTACATCAAGTTTGTGCTCAAGGTCCTCGATAGTCTTTTTCAGATGTTCAATTTCCTCAAGCCTTGCGTTATGGAGCCTTTGAAGCCCTCCTTTTTTGAGCCACCTCTTGCAGAACTTTGCTTTGTCATCGGGGCTTTCCATATATTCAGCCTCAATTTTTTCGTATTCTGCTGTCGTAACCTCTAAACCGGTGAGCTTCTCGAACTCGGACAACATCATGATTTTTCACGCTCCTTTACTCGCTATAATCGAGCTTCTGACCACAGACAGGACAGCGCTCGTAATGCGGGTTCTCGTAGTAGCCGTCGTCGCAGTCTCCGCCAATATCCGCATTGCAATGCGGGCAGAGATTCGGCGACCAGCTTTTCGAGATGGGATGCTTCGGAATTTGCAGTTCGCAGGCTTCAATAGCTGCATTCAAAGGACGAGTGCCTTTGGCTCCCATCAGTCCTCCTTTCAGCAAATTGGTGAGATACCGAACTGCGTTGCGATATTCGCTCTCAGAAGTCATTTGGAAGTCACCTCCTCCCCAAATAGTTCGGAAATGGCATCGAGGATTTTCTGAGCGTCCTTTACCGGCTTCTCCTCCTTATACTTGCGCCACGCCCGTTGGAAGCACTTCAAGTCTTCGACAATTTCAGAGCGGGTCACATCATCCATCAGCTCAAAAGCTTTGCTCCAGAGGCTTTCCACTTTCAGAGCATTGAAATAAGGACCGTAGCAAAGTTGAAGCGTGTCGATGTCCTTCGCTAATGCAAGGCATTTGGTGTAAGTACACGTGACTTCCTGCTCACGCTTGCTCAACTCGCCGTCAAAGACGTTCCCGACCACATGAATATCGGAGCAATCCCAAAGGAAAATGGGGTCACTAAGACGCTCAAGCTCGCGGGAAACGACCGTAAAACTTGTCAGCGTCTCGTCATACTTCACAGTACCCTTGTAGCGCTGCATGTGTTTCGTGTCGGTTCTCTGCCAGAAGGTGATGATATCGTCCTCAAAGACGGGGGTCTCTAACACATCATTAACTCCCGTGTATTGCCCTACTGTTTCAGCATATACAACATGCTTCTCAACCTTCGGGTCTTGGGTATAGATGATGGCGCGTTCATAGCCTTTGTTCTGAGGAAAGATGCCACCTGTGACCCAGATGCCAGGCAGAGGTTTACCGGATATGGAAGTCTTTTCTCCCTTGCGCCGAGTCTGACCACGGAATAAGATTTTTCTGGTTGCCATAAAAATACTCCTTTCTACGCAAAAAGGCAGACCTCCCGATTTTTCGGAAAGCCCGCCTCAGCGAAATTATGAATTTTTGTACGAACGCAGGTAGCGTCTTAGTAGATGGTATCTATCGTACAAATACCATTCTAGGCAGTTCGCACACTTTGGCAAGTAAAAAAATGCCGCCCATCCGAAGATGAACGGCAAAAATGCTAATTAGATTGCTTCATGAGCTGATTAAGCCATGTGGGGCGATACACTCCAATGGGAAGAATCTGCCCGTTGCGGTATTCTGCCACAAGCACAAACCCATTGTTGTTGTCGAAGAACTTGGTCGTGTCGCAATACGGAAGAATTTTGAGGGCATCATCGAAACGATGAGAAAATCGAGCCTTTATTTCTCCTGCTGAAATTTTTCACCTTCTGCAGTGCGGATGAACCAGCCAGTATCATTGTGGTACTCTGCAAAGAACAGGTCGCTGTAATTGTACCCGCCACTGTACGTCTTGTAGTAGAAAGAAATGTCAATCTGCAAGTACGCATCCGAGTAGGTTCCATTCAAGTCGGCATAAGACAGGTTGAGTTTGTAGAAATCCGGCTGCTTCATGTATTCGTCCAGAATGTCCTTGTCGTAGGTCACATCATGAAAATTGAGAGACGAGAAAGTCCGCAGGTATACCTCACGGTAAGCCTTTCCGAGCAGACCGCACTTGTCCTTGAGGTTTTCAGGCCAAGAAACTTCGATGCGACCGTTCTTGTTCATCTTGGCTTCGGGATGCTGCACCATGCCAACGCCGTATTTTTCACGGACAAAGTCAAAGAGCCAGCCCCAGTCAATGCTGTTGTAGAAATCGACCAGTTTGTCTCCGTAATCGAGATGTTTTGTTTCGGTTACCATGTTCATAGAATTTACTCCTTTTCTGTGTAAGTGTTTTTAAGAGCGTTATCGTCCAGCAAGAAATACTTGGGTGTGAACCAAAAATCTGTCGGAGAACGCTCTGCATCCGGGAATAGAGAGTTGCCTACTACGACAACTCCCGGAACGCCAATACAACACATCTGGATGTAGCACATCTTGCAGACCAGAGGGTCAATGTCCTGCGCTACAAACAGAACATACTTGTCCCAGTCCGGGTTAGTGGATTCCAACTGTTCGCGCATTGCATTGTACCCTGCCAGAAGCAGGCATCCGGCACCACAGCACGGGTCGTTCACCCGCAGGATACGGGATTTGTCCGGAACAAAAGAATCCGGCATGTTCATGCGTGCCATCATCTGTCCGACATTGTACGGCGTGAAAAACTGTCCGGCTCCGCTTTTGGTTAAGCCGAGATTCTGGTAAACGGTGCCAAGGAAATCTTGCTCCGGGTTTTCCAAGAGCGCGGTCATTGTGATGGCGGTAAGCACAGCAAACTGCTGTACGGTCTTCTCATCGTATTTCTGGACGATGGCATTGTACTGTTCCTCTCTTGTGTCTCTGCACCGCAAATCACAGGTGTTTGCAAGCGCAATGGCGTGCATGTCGATGTAGTCGTACCAGATTTCGCTGCGACCGTATCGGGCGCTCATCTCATAAAAAACCTTGATGAACTCTGTGACCGGCGAAACCGGTGCTTTTTGGCTGCTCATAAAAACTCCTTTCGTCGTAAAACAAAAAGCGGACCTCCCAAGTTCGGGAAGTCCGCTTGTTTGCAGATTGTGAATTGTACGAGCGCAGGATTGCGCCTTGGTAGATGGTATCTATCGTACAATAACTATTCTATGCCGTTCGCATAGTTTGGCAAGAAAAAATGCCGCCTACCTGAAGGCAGACGGCTAAATGGTATTGGTTAGTTGAGGTTCGGTTTCGTCATGACATGGGCGCGATATACCGTGTTGGTGTCTTCGTCCTTCAACTCCCAGCAGCCGGTAAAGCCATCGCAGGGTTCAGTGGCGACAACCTCCTTGCCGGTATTATCGTACAGGATAGCCTCAGTCCAAGAATCGTCCTTGCCGCCGCAGCAGCGGATGTCCATTTCAAACCCGTCGGAGAATTTCGCAGTCTTGCCCAGCGAAGAACCATCGCCTTGCACTTCCTCGCCGCGAAGGTGCTTCTCAATGCGCTCAGCATACGGCTCGCTGATATGCACAGTTTCTTCCAGAACGGTTTTCTTTGGAAGTACATCGACAAGAACATGATATTCGGCACCGTTATATGGGATGACCCAATGATTGCAGAATACCTTGGTACTCTTTGTTGCATATACCGTTTTGCCGTTCTTGGCAAGCGTTACCATACCAGAAACACCGTCTTTGCAATTTCCTTCCCAAAGGACGGAAACAATGGTGTTGTCTGCGGCAAATACGACATCACTGATTTGATACTCGTCGTTGATGCTGTCAGGGTCGTTGAGATGGCGGATAAGAGCCTCATATTCCGATTTCTCCATCTGGATGCGGTTCACATAAATGCGTTCAAAGCACTTGCTTCTCTCGTACATGCGTGCCACATACAGAACAGTCTCGACCAAGTCCTCGACAGTACCGGCAGTCATAGAATCCAGCGTACGGCGAGCCCACAGGTCAACGCCATCCTCAATAATGCTGCACTCACAGACTCTGTGAAGGCTGGGATAGGTTACACCGATAAGCTGCATACGAAGGGCGGGTTTGTTACCTTTTGGATAAATGTCATTGATGGGAAAATTGAGGGGGTCAAGGCTGACACTTTCAGGGACATCACCAAACCCCGACCAACGACCGGGGTTCCGTTCTGCTATGAATTCACGGGCGATACGCTCCGCAATCTCCTTTGTCAGACCATGCCATTCCTTGACATTCCGGCTTTTCTCGATGGAAGAAACAGCATCACTGACGGCAGTGAGGAAATCGCTCTGGTTTTCTTCCTGATTCCGTCTGGTTTCGTCCACCAGCTGCTCAAAGAGGGCTGCATCGCGCAGATACTTAGCGGCAACGGGAGCCGATACCTCGGCAGAATCCGGAATCGCTACCGCAGTGTTGAGGTATTCTTTGACATCCTTTTCGTCCTGCAACCGCTCGCAGAACTCCGAAAGCGCATCGAGCTCATCCAGAGAAAACTCGATTTTCGCGCTCGGTTGCTTCGCGGTATGGGTGATAAGGATGCCTGTGTTGAGTTTTTGGATTTTCATGATATTCTCCTTTTTTGAGTTAGTACCTTCCGAAAAGTACCCTGCCGATAATCGGTATTTCGTCGTGGGTAGTGGAAGGTTCGTTGTTTTTGTCGTAGACAATCATTCGCAGCATGGTATATTTGAACCAAGAAATATCCTCTGCGCGAATGTCGTTGTAGCATGCTTTTTTGTACAAAAGCCGATTTTCGTAAAACTCTCGAAGGGTGATGGCTTCCTGCTCGCCTTTGATAAGTTGATACTTTGGCTTCGGGTCAGACGACGGAATCTCCTGAAATACGATTTCCCCAGCATCCTTCCCTGCAAAAATATCAGCTAGATATGCGACCTTTCGAGCCTCGTTCCAGGCGTAATGGCTCTGATAACCGGGCGTCATGTCAACATCATAGAAGTACAGGAAACCCAGCAAAAATCGAACGGTGTGATTGTAGTTACTGACCGGAAGTGGCTTGTGCGGGTTCGGCTTTCCGTAGATGGAACCGATGTCTTTGTATCCGTATTCCGGTCTCATGTCGAGCCACGCATAGCATCGGTATTCGGTAGATTCGAACATCTGCACGACATATATCTTTCCGCCGTCAAGTATGTCTCTGACAAAGCCATGCTGATTTCCCGGAAGACTTACGCTTTCATCGATGCCGAATCGATAGGCGGGATTACCGGCACTCTTTGCGATGATTTGTGCCCGCACATAGTACGGATTGTCGCAAGAACGGCAAGTGGTATTATTTGCCATTTTCTAATACACTCCTTTTTTGAACGCAAAAAGGCGGACCTCCCAAAACCGGGAAGTCCGCCTTAAAGCGAAATTATAAATTGTACGAACGCAGGTAGCGCCTTAGTAGATGGTATCTATCGTACAATCCCTATTTTATGCGATTCGCATATTGGGGCAAGTATCAGTTACTGGATTTCGGCTTTCAGCCATTGCAGATACCGGTATCGTTCGGCTTCGTTCTGAATCCCCTGCAAAGCGAAAGTTACGAACGGTACATCCGTGCAATGGTTGTACAGCCACGATTCGAGGGCGAGCGCTTCGAAAATATCGTTGTAGCAGGTGCTGCGCCGATAATATTCGAGGTCCTCATCTTCGATTTCGTAGTCAAATTTTGCGCGGATTTCTTCCGCCGTATAGTTTTCGGCTTTTGCAGCGGCGTTCGCAAAGAACGGGATATTGCCCTCCTTCCAGTCAGAAAGTGGGTAATCTTGGTCGCAGGAATTCTGGAAATATACACTCAGCGGCCACTTTTTACTTGAACTCTCAGGTGGCATCATGATGATACCGAGCAGCTTGTGTTCCTCCCAATAGAGAAAGCGGAAAGTAAACAACGCCTCAAGCCAGTACCGGTCAGCGGTATCCGCAAGCACATCGGCTCTGCGATTTTTGCTTTCCTCGTCCGCAATATACCCGGTACGAACCGAAGGGATATAATATCGATTATCCCTGATGGTTTTCCTGATGTTCTTTTCGGTCATTTGAGAACGCGTGTATTCCAGCGCAATCGCCATGGCTTCCTGCAAACTGTTTGCTTGCGCAAAGCCCATGTCAAAACCGTAACTCATGGTATGGCACTCCTTTTTGTTTGACTGGTTTATGGTATTGGTGTCAGATGTCAAGGCGCTGGGCGGCAGTCTCGATATCGCAGAAGCACAGAAGCTCCTGACCATATCGAAAACCGTCAAACCCATCGCTGTAAGAATGGTCGAGATGACCTTTGCTGTTGCGTTTGACCAGCTTCTTAAAAGCATCCTCCAGAGTCGTTTTGTCGTTATTTACGGCCTCGGTGACCATGTCATTCAGAACGATGTAATGGAAGCCGATAAGCTGCTTGGGCACATTTTTGCGGTCTTAGACAGCAGCCATCAGATTCTTGCAGATGCTTTCCCAGCAAGAAGGGTCCACGCTGAACGCATCCAGATGTTGCCGGGTCTGAGTCAGATATGCCACAAAAGGTTCAGCAACCTCCTTGGCGAACGAATCCCAGATTCCAGACTGTTCCAGAACCTTGGCAAAGCGCTCTTCCCATCCGGTGGGGTTTGCAAGGTAGTCAACGACAACAGAATCATCGAAATTCTCCAGAAGTTTCAACATCACGTCGAGCGAAGTGGAATCGTTGTTCCGGTCATAAACAAACTGCTTCATAGCGCTGTCGTATGTCAAGGATTTGAACTTTTTGTCGTTCAGCACCTCAGCAGAGGGGGTGTAGGTCTTCTCGATGTATGCGAGAAACTTTTCTCTCATTTCAGCCGTGACCCAGTTGGAATCAGCCTGCTCGCAATCCTCAAAGAGCATCATGAGCGAAATAGACTTGCAGCAGGTTTCTTTGCGGTCAACGATGAACGCCATGAATTCGAGACCATTCTGAATGCTGAAACGGTTCACGCCCATAGCCAGAGGGAAAGAGAAGGAGCTCTGCGCGTAGAGGGCTTCGACATAATGTTCTCCCTCAGCCAAAGGAACGCGCACAAAGCGCCAAAAAGTAGTGGTTCCGAAAGTGTTGGTGACAACACCTTCCAGAACGGTATCCGAGTCATTTGCGATATAGGAATCGAAGATTTCCTTTGTGATAGTTTTCATACAAACCTCCTATGGTTTAGACCTTTTCCTTCAGAGCGACGTAATGGAAGCCGATAAGCTGCTTGGGCACATCAACGGAGGGCTCGTCATCCGGGTCGAAATAACCCGTCTCGACCGAAAGACCCATAGCTTCCATACCGTTTGCAACCACATCGAGCTCCTGTTTGTTGCGAGAAACGATAGCGTTCTCCACAAACTCCACAGTGTTCTCAGATTTCGATGCAAGGCGCTTGCCGTAAGTGGCATAATCGAAATTCTGAAGGAAAATTCCGGAGGAAAGGTCACGGAGTTGTTTTTCGGTGATGGCTTTTTGACGATTCAGATAATCGTCATTCATGGGTTTAACGCGCGTTACATCTTCATTGACCCAAAGAATGCGCTTTGATTCATCCCCGTCAGCACGAATACCGTCAACAATGATGGCAAGAGGCTGGTCAGTCTCCATTTCATCATCACCGCCGTAAAGATGACCCTTTACGATGTCGTTGGTGTCGTTCGGCAGTTCGAGGCGGAACCAAGAACAATGGCGATGGCTCTTAACGTTATCGGTCGTAAGCCAAATGCCGGGATAGGACTCTTTGGTTTCTTCGCCGAGAGAGAATTCTGCATTGGCACTGTCCGCGCCCAGAACCGTTGATACGGTAAGAGAAATTGGCGGTTTCTCGTCTTTCGGCCAGAACACCTCGATAACTTTCTCGATAGGGACGACGACAGATACGGGTTTTCCGCTGAAATTAGAAGAAAGTTTCAGTTCCATGTTAATGTACTCCTTGTTATAATTGGTTGTTTTTAGATATCGACGTAATAGTATCCCGTCAGAGAATCTACCTCACCGCTGCGTTTGTCTTCCTCAGGGTCGAAATATCCGGTAACGGCATCGAAACCCATTGAATCCAACATATCCGCAATGCGATTTACAGTAGTTTCGTCCTTTGAGACAATCATGGATTTGTCATACTTTACATAGCCGTGCGTGGCTTCCTCCAAACGCGTTCCGAAATCAGCGTAGCTGAACGGCTGGTCAAACTGTTTCTCCGTGGCGGCAAACAACTTATACTTGTTTTCACCCACGAGTTCTTCACGGAAATCCTGAACGCTGACGATTCTTTTGTTTGCGAAAACAATTCGCGGGGAATCGTCATCGGTTGCCCGATAGCCGTCCACAATACGAACCAGCCAATCATCGCTTTCCGTTTCGTTGTTACCAGAATACATGTATCCGGTCACGAATGGATTCAGCGTGTTCGGAGCTTCAAGAGAACACCAGAGCGCTTCGGTGTCAAACTTTTCATTTCGACTCTCAAGGTCAACACTCAGGTAGTTCTCCTCCTTCTCATCGCAAATCGTCATGGCGGCAAGGATGGTCTCATCCTTAACCTTGGCAGACATTTCGATGCGGTTGGGCTTGCTGTTTTCGTCAGACCAGTATTTCTGAATCAGGTCTTCGATGGGGATGACAACCTTTTCGCCATTATTGCCTTTTAACGTGATTTCCATAGTGTTTTCTCCTTCTTATTTTTTAATGTAATCGCAGATGTAGTTCAGCATACCGTTCTTTTCAAGGTCATCGCCGATAAAGCCGCTGCAGGAATCAACGACATTGCCGTCCTCATCCGTGATGCAGTATTGCCAGCAATTCCCCTGCAGATAGTCGCTGTATGCTTCGAGCTCGCTGCGGATGCAGACCTTAGCACGGGACATTGCTTCACAGCGGGATACGGGCATATCGGAATTTCCCTGCTTCATGAAGTCGTTGATATTAGCGACCGCAAAGCCGATGCAGGCAGAATCCCAAATGTCAGAGAACGGAACCGTGCAGAGTGCAATGCCACTGTGTTCGCGAAAAAAAATGGGCAGAATAGCATACTCTCCTGTTTTCGCAAGCGTCCGCTTTGTTTCGCTCAGGTAGTAGGAACTGTCGATGATATCGCCTATCTTGTGGCGAGGGCTTTTGAGGCAGTAGAAAGTGGCTGCATTGCAGTCATTTTCGCGTGGGTTTTCGATGTCCGTGTCACGGCTTATTTCGAGGCACAAGTCATCTTTGAGGGTGATTTCTCGGTAATCGTAAACGGTCATTTTGAATCTTCCTTTCTGTGAACGCAAAAAGGCGGGCCTCCCAAAAACCGGGAAGTCCGCCTTAAAGCAGAATTGTGAATCGTACGAACGCTGGATGCGCCTAAGTAGATGGTATCTATCGTACAACTACTATTTTATGCCATTCGCACAGTATAGCAAACAAAAAATGCCGCTCATCCGAAGGTGAACGGCTAAAATTATAATTTCGATGCTTCTAAGAGTTCATCAAACCAAGCCGGTCGATACGTTCCCACGGGTAGTATCTGTCCGCTATAGTATTCGCCGACCAATACAAACCCATTATCATTGTCAAAAAACTTAGCTTCATCGCAGTACGGAAGGACTTTCAAAACATCCTCAAAACGGTGCGAAAATCGGGCTTCGACATCTTTTGTAGGGATATCGTGTCCCCCGCGCTTTACGCGATTTTGAATCCGTCGAATGCTTTCATCTACTGTATCCAAGCCGACGTAGAACAGACGGATGTAATATCCTGCTTCTTTTGCACGTTTGCAGAGGCGCTTTGGATATCCGCCAGAAAGTGTCGTTTCCTGCGTGAAATTCACGCCGTCCTTCAGGGCATTTTCAATACGCTCGACAGCAAGTTTGCCACCTTCGTACTCGTCACCGCCGCATTGAACAGTTAGCATATCGGGGTCTACCACAACGCCGAAGTCGCTGCGCGTATATCGCATGGAACCAGTTAAACTGGATTTTCCCGTGCCATTTACGCCGCCTATTAGAGTATATATTTTCATGGTATCACCTCATTTTTATTATATCATACTTTGTGACAAATGTCATAATTTTCGTATAAATAGCCATTGAAGGCATATTCTGTGACTCCCTGTTTGTAGTAGTTTGGATATTCCGCAAAAAGGACAAAACCATTCTTTTTCAACAAAGATTCAAATTCAGCAATATGGTACGACGACACAGTGATGAGAGGTTTTGTACACTGCAGCTCCCTAAAAGCAACTTTCAAAAGCATTGTTGCAATGCCTTGACGGCGGTAATTTTCTGCTACTCTCAGCGTACATATTTTCTTTTCATCGGTGGTATTTTTCAGAATCAGAACAGCGATTATCGTTTCATTGTCGGTGACGGTATAAATCAGTCTTTCCCCGCTTGCTATGCCGGGAACAACGGTATCATAATACCACTGCCGAAAATTGTTGTATTCGCCGCACAAGTCGCTCAAAAACAGATACACAGCGCTAACGGAATTTTTACTATAGTACATCTTCGTGATGGAATACATAGGTGCCATCCTTTCCTTTGATTTCCACTATCAATGGTATGCAATTCGCACGTTTCAACAACAAAAAAAGGCTGCCCACCGGGAAAGTGGACAGCCGTGATTTGATAGCTTTGTTTTTGTGCGGTTAGTTGGGCTTCACATCAGCAAATGCCCGTCATCCGGTTTGCCGAGCCAGTCACACCAGCTCATGTTGTTGGAAGGAAAGTCTTTTACGTTGCTGTGAATGTCATTCAAGAAGATAGCAAGGCGCAGTTTGTCGAGGCTGCGGATTGCATCCAAACGAGTTTTAACGACACCGTTTGCCACATCTCGTGCGTAGAGCGCATCGCTGAGCTTCCAGAGTTCATCGTTTTCGTCGTTCGGGTCGGACTTTGGGAGCTTGATGTTATCGGCTTCGATTTTTGCGCGAATCGACGCCTCTGCTTCTTCAAAAGTATCAAAGACTTCGCGCTCAGCAAAAAGTTCTTCGGTCTCGAATTGCGCTTCTGCAAGCAGAGCCCAACGTTCACTTTCAGATGTGGTGCTATCCAGTAAGCCGTCGTAGGAATCTTCCAACTGGTGCAGTTCGCTTGGCGTTATGTCTTCCGCAGGGTCGACTACGCCGTGAACTGCAAAGTAGTTGTCAGGTGCTTCGAAGATATCGTAGAGTTCGAACTTGGTTTCACCAACCTGACGACGCCACTGACAGGTATCGGGGTCAGTGCAAATCCAAGTCTTAGCTTCTACTGCTGCAACATTTAATGCGGCTGCGAGTGCGCTGAGTGCTGCAGATACTGCAAAATCCTCGCAGAAAATCGGAGCACAAGAGCCGGATGTTTTTGCATATTCATCGAGTAAGTATGTTTCGCTGAGTGCCGTTACTTCTTTGGCGAAGTTGTCTTTGTTTACGATAAACAAGTGCTTATTTGGAAGGGTCATCAAGGTGATATAGGCGTTTTTGCCGTCATCGCTCCACTTGAAATCCCAACCCTGCTTTTCACAAATTTCTTGAAATTGCGGCAGATACATCTGTCAGTCCTCCTCGTTATTTTTTGTATTAGTAAGCTCATACACACACAACGCGGCATCTCCGTAACTAAAAAACGGGATATCGTAAATCGTGCGCACATGTTTGTCGGAACGCATGTGAAACAGCGCCATTGCCATGCGATAGGCAAGTGGTTGCCGTTCGTCCTTGATACTTGGATATTTTACTGCAAGCATCTCGAACTCCAAGGAATCGAGTTCTTCCGGATTTGCCATAATGCAGCAAACTGCGTAGGGTTTATCTGTCATTTTCGATTCTTTGACATACAAGACTTCGCTGTAGGCAGCTCTCACCTGTCGATAGTAAACCGGCTTGCAAGGAAAGAGTTTATACCATTGCGTAACAGTGCTTTCTGCTTTACGGAGCTCGGCATACAATGTGGATAAAGAATTGCTGAAACGCTTACCGGCGTTCAAGCACTCTTCCATGGACCGTTCGCCGTGGAAAATCTTGTATACGCTATCTGCATAGGTTTGAATATTACGGGATAGCAGGTCACTTGCAGCTCCAACTTCATCAATAAAATTTCCCCGATTGGCATGGAAGCTATAGGTGTCCCCTTTCTCATTTTCTTTGCAGACGAAGACGGTAGAACCATTATCTGTTGTTATCCAGCCGTGTTTGTGACAGATGTCACGAAATTGTGCGCAGAACATGTGCAATTCACCTCATTTCTAAGTTTATGGGATTTGTTGGTCAGATACCAAGACACTGAGCAGCGGTTTCGGTATCGCAGAAGCACAGAAGTTCCTGACCATACCGGAAACCGTCGAATCCATCACTATAGGAGTAGTCGATACGACCTTTGCGGTCGCGTTTAACCAGCTTTTTGAAAGCATCCTCCAGAGTGGTCTTGCCGCTGTTTACAGCTTCGGTAACCATGTCGTTGAGTTCATCACTCATGTCGATACCAGTTGGGTCCGGATACATCATACTACGGGCGTAACCACGGAAATCGGATATGTCCATAAAGAAATCTTCGTCAACTTCTGTACGGATGGGTGTGTTTAGCTTAATCATTTTATTTTCTCTCCTTTGTGTTTCGCAAACAAAAAAGCAGACCCACCCGAAGATGAGTCTGCTTAGATGAATGCAGAATTATGAACGATTGTACGAAAAGCACAAGTCTCTTTCGATATGAATGTTATCTATCGTACAATATTCATTATACTTGGTTCGCATGTTCATGCAAGGTGGGAATCAGATTTTCTCAACTTCATCCACGCCGTACAAAACATTCAGGCCAGAGCCGTTGTCCCAAAGCATGACAAGGCTGCCGATTCCATCGACGCCAACAACCGTGCCTTCCGTGCCAACAGGTGGAGCCTGCAGGTCATTCATTTTTACAAGGCGGACACGTGTCCCATTGGGGTATCCGCTGCGAACCATTTCAATAGTTTCCTTAGTCGGTAATGTCATTGTTATTTTTCCTTTTTCTCGGACTGCGTCACGATGCCTTCGCGGCGGTCGTTAATCAGGGCTTTGAGCAGCGTAATGTACTGGAAGAGGTCTATTTCGTCCTTCACTCCGCAGAGTGAGAAGCTCTCGTAAGGAACATTTTCGTTGTGGTCCTGCATCCAGCTATCGAGTCCCAGCGTTTTGTAGATGTACTCATAGCATCTGCTGTGCTGGAAACAGTCCATGTTTTCCTTCGCGTTGTCTGGAGCAATTGTCTTGGTCTTTGCAATAGCATCCATAAAGAACGGAATATTGCCGGATTCCCATTTGTTGAAGGTGTGGTCACGGTTATCTTGGAAGGATGCGCAAAGCGGCCACTTCTCACAGACTTCACTCTGAGGCATCATGACGATGCCGAGAAGTTGATACTGTTCCCAGTAGAGAAAGCAATATGTGAACATGGCTTTCAGCCAGTAGCGGTTTGCCATGTCTGCGAGGTTTTCCATCTGCATATTGCGCTGGCTGTACGGAACTTTCTTGTCGCAGTAATAGCGGGCGCGTACAGAAGGAATCTGGTAGAAGCAATCTTCCAAATCTTTCTGAGCTTTTGCAGGAATCATGCGACTTTCCACATAAGCCATCGCGGTTTTTAAGGCTTCGCCACGGTCTTTGACCCAAGCAAAGCCAATATATGCTTCATTGCTCATCAAAGAAACCCCCGCTTTCAGTCTCTAGTATTTGTGTGTGCCAGAATAGACTGCCAAATGAGTTTGGCAAGAGTTTCCGGCGTGTTGAAACGACTCACAGATGCGCCTTTCCAAGTGCCGGTACTGCCGTTGATGCCATTGCGCAGCTTGATGCCGCTGCCGTTCTTTTCTTTCCAGTCGTGCAGGTTGACAGAGTAGTCGTCCAGAAGGAAGAATGTTTTGTCGATGTGAGGACGCTTCAGACGTCTGGCGGCGGTAGCTGCCTTGCTTTCTCCGCACGGAACGAAGATGCGGTGTGCCGCGTCAACTTCCGGCAGGTACACATTCAACCAATCGCTTTTTTCGCCTACCGAGCAGGGGTTCTCCGGCATGAAAGCCGAAAGGACATAAATGTCCAGTTCGGGACGCGTGTTGCAGAGGATTCTTGCCGCATCCACCACCGTCTGATACGGCGGAAGGTCACGGAAATAATTCTCCTGCAGCAAGTCCTCAAAACAGGCAGCCTGCTTCCAAGCGGCAAGGGTGCCGTCCATGTCGATGAACAGGCGAGCCATAATGATGTTATCGGTCATGATGAACCTCCTTATTTGGTTAAGGGTGAGTGTTAATAAAGTTTTCGTCCAAAACGAAGAAGCTGTTGTCTTGAACCGTATCAGCAACATACCAGAGTTTATCTGCAACATTGTACAGATAACCATAGGTGATGTTTTCCTTTTCGAGGATGTTCCAGAACAGAGTTTCAGCGTTTTTCAGAACCACGGGGGTAGCGACTACTACGCTGTCGATTTCCAAGTCTTCGCCTCTGTCCCGATGATAGGCAGTTGTTACGCCTCCTTTAGGGCCGTGACGAACAGGTGTATCAAAAGTGTGCGTTTCTCCCTCATCCGGGGCAAGACGCTCACGAACCATTGAAAGGCTTCCAAGGTTAACGAGTGCTGTTGCAAGTTCCGGGGTGTTGTAATGTTTAAGAAGCATCTTGCCAAGATAAGACGGGTAGCCATCAGAATGGCAATAGACGAACTTGATGATTCCTTCTTTGCAAAGAACTCCGATAAAGCTTTGTGTGCTCACTTGTTCTCCTCCTCGGTAGTCGTGACCTCAACAACCGTCCACCAATCCGTGAAATCGGGACCTTTGATGTAGAGGTCGCGATAGCATTCCTCAGTGGTGATGTTATCAGCTCCGTAGGATTTACGATAAGTTTTCGCCTCTTCCTTGAACTGTTTGTGGGCTTCTTCCATGGCCGATTCAAATGTGGGGAACAGGTCGGAAGAACAAACGGACGGAGCGGACATGTCGCTCATGTAGATGTTTTCCAAAATAAACTGTTTCATGGTAGTTTCTCCTTTGCATTTTACTGCGGGTCGAGTTTAATGAGGCAGATATAGATTTCGCCGACATCACCATCTACTTTGAGGCAGATTCTATCTGCATCTTCGCCAACGGTGTCCGGCAAAGAAAATCCGTCCTGTTCCAGATAGCACTGCTTGCGTCTTTCCATCTCAGTGCGGGCGTCATCTTCTTTGTTGAACAGGGCAAACTCATCTGCGACATCGCAATCGGGAACATAGTTTTCTTCGTAAATAAGGAACATATTAGGCTTCCTCCTTCTGCTCGATGGCATCAAATTCCCGTACCATGTCGTTGTCGAGGCTGTTGTTTACAGCATCTTCGATGACAGCGGCGTAGTCCGGGTCTTCTCTGTCGGAAAACATAGAACGGATGGTATCGATTGCTTCATCAGCGGTTTCTGCCTCGACGTAGAACGCGGCAGGAACTTTGCATTTGATTTCGTACATTTTTCTCATAGTTAATTCCTTTCTGTAAACAAAAAAGCAGGCTCATCAAACGACGAGTCTGCTTTGCTTGCAAACAAAACTGTAAATTGTACGGCCGAAATAGGCATAGAATGTTATCTATCGTACAATACCTATTCTACCCGGTTCGCACAACTTGGCAACTGTTCATTTTGCGTGGTGCAGTGTTTTTTCGCTGCGGCGCATAATTGCTTGATGTCAGCGGCGGAGTATCCAAAATCGAAATACGCCATTGGTAGTTTCTTATCATCGTGCTGCCACTCGTTGCGTAGGGCAATCCTGTTCTCATCAGAATAAACGAACATATCCGGGAACTTCGACACAACCTCATGCAGCGCATCATCGCCGGTGTCGCTGAAGATATACCTGTCTGTGGCGTTTGCCATCAGTCTTACGATTTGCTGAAGGTCATCCGGCGAAAACGAAGAGGTCTTGCAAGTATTTAGACAGTTTGCCAGCAAAGTCTCTGTATCGATTCTAAGACAGCACATTTTGGTTCTCCTTTCACAGTACGATTCTTTGTTTTTAGTATATCCATTCCGCACGAATTGACAACAAAAAAGCCGCCTACCCGAAGGCAGACGGCTTAATGCTATTGGTTAATTGATGCGCGGTTTCGTCATCACATGGACACGATATGTCGTGCCGGTGGTTTCATCTTCCAGCTCCCAGCAGCCGGTGAAGGTGTCACAGGGGTCGGTAAGAGCCACGACTTTTCCTTTGCGGTCATAGAGGATAGCTTCCGTAAAGGAATCCGCATCCGTGCCGCAGCAGCGGATGTCCATATCGAACCCGTCCGGGAACGTCGCCGTTTCACTCAACGTCGCGTCCAACCCTTGCAGTTCTTTGCCGCGAAGGTACTTATCAATGGTTTCCGCGTACTTCTCGCTGATGTAGATGGTCTTTTCCAGAACGTGGGGTTCGGGAAGAACATCGACAAGCACATGATATTCTGCACCCTTGTACGGCAGAATATAGTGACTGCAGAATTTGTACATACGACCGGAACGAGACAGAACTTGCTCAGAAGAATTCTTGTGAAGGATAGCCTCGTTATACACCTTGCCGTTATTGTCGCACGTCCAAGTGATAGTCATGTCAAGGTCGTCCGGGAAGAATCCGCTGACAGAGATATAACCGACTTTTTTGTAATCGATGCCATTTTGGAACCCGGCAATGATTCCGTCATATTCTTCTTTGTCAAGGGAAGCGTGTTGGACATATACCCGACGGAAACACTTGCTCAGTTCGTATGTACGAGCTACATACAGGACGGTGTCCACCAAATCCTCAACAGTTCCAACGGTCATGGAATCCAGCGTGCGGCGAGCCCAGAGGTCCACACCGTTTTCGATGATGCTGCACTCACAGACGTAATGGAGTTTCGGGAAGGTTACGCCGACAAGCTGCATACGCAGCACGGGCTCATTGCCTTCGGGGTAGATGTCGTCAATCGGGAAGTTCAGAGGTTCGAGACTTACGCCATCGGGGACTTCGCCGAAGCCTGTCCATTGGCTTGGGTTGCGTTCTGCAAGAAATTCGCTGGTCATGCGGTTGGCAATGCTTCTCGTTATGCCTTCCCATTCCTTGACGGTAGATTTTTCTTCCAGCGTATTTACGCCTTTTGCGATGGAAGTGAGGAAGTCATCGCCGAAATCTTCTTGGTTGTGGTTCGACTCCTCAATAAGCTGGTCGAGCAGGTTGGCATCGTACAGATACTTCTTGGCGAGTTCTGCAGAAATTTCTGCCGAGTTGGGAATGTTGATGGCGGTTTTGAGGTATTCCTTAACGGCAGCTTTGTCCTGCTCATGCTGATAGAAGTCGGCAAGCTGTTCCATCTCGTCAAGCGTTATGACGAGGCCATCATGTGGCTGATTGGTGGTCCCGTTGAGAATTATGGAATCGTCTTTGCGGTCAATAAACATTGATTTACTCTCCTTTTTGTACGCAAAAAAGCGGACCTCTCAAAGAGAAGCCCGTCAAATTACGAGATTATGAATAGTGCCATTCAAATGGTATCTATCGGACAATATCCATTGTAGTCCATTCGCACGTTTTGACAACAAAAAAAGAGCCCCGCATTTCTGCAAGGCTCAAATGGAACGAATCATGTGTCAGCACAATTCATTCTGATAGCAAGCCATCCTCGTGGAGGATGTCAAAAACCTGCTACCCGTCGCTTCAGGATGACCCTGATTGACTACTCCTCTGCACCGGGAGTGAAGTCCAACGCCGATTCTCAGACAAGAATCACCGATATGGCGTTATACGAGCTCGGCATATCACCTAGGTTATGTATTCCCTGTTGGTGCCCTCGTACTGGCGCAATGAGTGCTCACTGTATAAATACAGCTTCTTTCTACAGCCAGAAAATTCTGGTGCAGGACGTCCCATTGCCGACTGTCCTGACTTTTGAGATATAGCCTCATATTGCAATCCATCGTTTTGATAGAGCTGGTGTGACCCGATGGTGAATATTTAGTCACGCTCTACGTTGCCGTTAACCCAAGCAATCTCGGAACACCTTTTTGTACCTGTATCGTTCAGGAGGCAAGTGCTGCCTATGGGGTGGTGCGGTTAGACGCGACCGAGGCTCTTGCACCCCACGATGCGCCCTTCCGCGTCGCGGATAGGCTCATTGGGGATGAAGATGTCGGTACGGTCCTTGCACCGTGCGGCGACGAGGCTGCTCACGATGAGCAGAGTGTCGTCGCGCTGGGCGGGAAGGTTCTGAACCTCGCCGTAGACGGTGGTCGTCAGCGGGATAGTGGTCCCGTTGAAGTCCACCGAGCCAGCATCGGCAGTCGCTGCGGAGACGCGAGCGACTATGCCGGAAGGCTCGATGGTGATGCCGGCCACGGTCACGCTATGCGGGGTCAAGTTGCGGATGTACATGTGGGACCTCCTTCGTTGTCTGCAAAACAAAAAGCAGACACGTCAAAAGGCGTGCCTGCTTGAAGTTAAGCAGGTTGAGAAACGGTCGGTGGTAGATATGGTATCTATCGTATGTATACCATTATACCCCATCCGCATACGAATGCAAGGCCTTTTTGGAATTGGAATTATTTTTTGGTTTCCTCAAAAATAGGGTTCTTCCAAAGAACTTTGCGCCCACTTTCAATGCGAGAGACAGCCTTCATGGGAATATCAGACCGGTATTTACTGTAGTCAGCGCAGTTCTCCGCAAGAAATTCTTCCACATCATTGCAGAGCTTACGCGGTGCAATAGCCCATGTAGAAATGACCTTGTTCTTAATCGTTTCAGAAGTAATCAGGTTGGAAACGGGATATTGCACCTGCATTTCTTTCCCATTGGCTTCAATAACGAGCCGAATGTTTTTTGCTTTTGCAGTCACAGCAAACAAACTACGGCACTCACTTTCCCAACAATGTGGCTTAGACTGGAACTCCAGCATCTTTAATTGGGTGAGATGTTGGACAGCGACGAATTTTTTCCCGATGCTTTCGCTGAAAGGCGTGCCATCATGAGAAGTGAGATTCTTATCGAAGACATTGACTACCCTTTCCGCCCATCCGGTAGGATTAGCGAAAAACTCGATGGTCGCGGTGTCATCAATGTGCTCAAGAAATTCACGAAGGTCTTCTTCAAATGCGGTGTCTTTCTTTCGCAGGACATACTGTTTGACAGCGTTTTCATAAGCTTCGTTCTGCAGTTCGGGTGTGTTCAGATAGTCAGGGTCGAGAATTGTTTTCTGCTCCAGATAATCCCACAGTGTTTTCGTCATCTCACCCATTGCGGAATGGGGGCCGGTGTAAGCAGAGGTGACATCAAACAGTCGCAGGAACTCATATCTTTCAGCATAGGTCTTTTCGTGGTCCACAACATAAGCCATAAACTCAAGGTTATGCTGTTCAGAAAAATGGTCTTTGCTCATGCTGGTGGGATAGTTACTGCACATTTGCCCAAATAATGCCTCGACGCTATGCTCGCCATTGGCCATCGGGACACGAACGAAACGATAATAATATCCTTTTTCATTCTCGTTCATAACGGTTCCGGAAAGTATGGAATCAGTGGGGTTTTTGAGAAAATTGTGGAAATCTTCTTCATAAATTGTGTCTAAAAACATAAGGCTTAGCTCTCCTTCTCCAGCGTAAGCTGGTTTTTGGTAATTTTGACTGCATTCTTAACACAAAAAGAGCGGGCCTCCCGATGTGGGAAGTCCGCTCTTTAAGCGAAATTGTGAAGTGTACGAGCGCAATGGCTGCGCCTAATATAGATGTTATCTATCGTACACTTTTATGATATGCAGTTCGCAAGTGGTGTCAATAAAGCACCGACTACTTTTGGTAGCGGTATTTGCAAACATTTCTTCGCCGCATTCAAGACAGGGGTGATTTTGAGAGTTATGTGTTAAGCCTCTCTCTTCCAAAAGATTTTGTCGCCACGGAATGCAGCGATTTCTTTCACGAAAGCGAATGGGAACATTCCGTCTTTACACTCGACGTTTATCTCGTTGTCTTTCAGGAACTTGTAATAGTTGTAATAGCCTTCAAAAGAATCCGGATACTTGAAACCAGCCTCAGGAAGAATCGCCTCATCGAGATTAACTCCCGCATAGCTGAAGAACTTGGAATCAAAACCACCGACAAACTGCTTCCCACCGATGTCCAAGGTTACTTTTACCTGACCGGACTTGGGAACCGAATCGTGAAACAGTTTTGCCCGAATCAAATCTTTGCTTGGCGTTTTTTTGTATTCGGCTAGTTTCTGTTCTTTGTATCTATCGATGGATACCTGTCGGCGAATGTGCTTTAAGCTCCATTCCTGTTCTTTAAGCATCTTCTCTACATACTCTTTTGCCCACTCAATCTGATTAGCGAGAAATAGTACAATGGCATCGCTGGAAGAGGTGGGATTCGCCGTAAAGGAAATATTGTTGAACATATGGTGCTTTTTGCCAAAGACAAATTCGTGTTTTGCTCCGGCTGTGCCCATTTCTTTGACATCTGCATCCACGTAGCAATCCGTAAATGTTTTGCGGATATAGTTCTCCACTTCATCGTGCATCTGATTTGCGACATCCTCATAGGACATGGATTCAATGCCGAAGCGTTCTTTGAAGAAGTTCTTCAAGTCGCAATAGATTTTCCCATTGACCACAAATGCGACGAAGTTGAACTCTCCAAAAGAGAAAAAGTCATTTCGTAAGCATCCGTTCGATACGATTGCTTTTCGCGCATAAATCGCATCAACACAGTTTTTCCCTTCGGCAACTTTTACGCGAATAAAGTTGTAAAAGAGTTTGCTATCTCTTTTTAAAACACCCGCGTAACTTTTGATGCTTCTGTTGCCAATAAAAGCATCCATTCCCTTTCGCGTAAGGACTTTGTTTGGGTTGAACGCTTCATCTTCTGCAACAAAAAAATTAGTATTCATTTTCATTCTCCTTTTTTGGACGCAAAAAGCGGACCTGCCCCCGGAAAGGAGCAAGTCCGCCGTTAAGCGAGATTATGAATTGTACGAGTGCAGATAACGCCTTAGTAGATGGTATCTATCGTACAGTTACAAGTTTACGCAACTCGCATAATGCGTCAACTGTCACTCGGCGTCGGCAACGCCCATATAGAGATGGTAGGTGGCGTTTGCCGTCTGGCAGACCCAATGATTGTAAAACGAATTGCTGGGTTCAGAGGTCGCGATGTCCTCATCGCTCCGATAGATAGCAGCCTCGCACCACGAAGGACCATCCTTGCGCGGGACACAGCGCACATCCATACACATGCCGTCCTCGAAAGTGACGGTCTCGAACTCGACCTCGTCCTGCTTTTTGCCTTCGTCGGTGTACTGCTTAATTTCGTTCATGCGCTCTTTGCTGATAACAAGGCGCTCAACAAAAACCTTGCGAAAATTGGTGAGATTCTCATAGGTGGCGCAGATACGCATGATAGCGCTTACCAGAGAGTGTACAGAACCGATGTCATAGCACAGGGCCGTTTTGTCAAAACAGCCGATACCATGACCGGTCCAGAAACCGCCCTCAAACAAATGGATGGAAGCAGCATAGCAAAGGCAGGCATCGGGTTTGCAAAGCTGGATTTCAAGCGTGCAGCCCTTGTACATACTATCTACCACAACCCGGCAAATGTCAAAGTTTGCTTCGGAAGGGACTTTGCCGCTGCCGTCCCAATAGGTGGGGTTGTAGCGGGAAAGATACATCTCGGCAATCTGCCTTGCGTCGCTCTCGGTTATACCGATGCATTGTTTAAGCATTCTTTATACCTCTTTTCAGATTGTCAGCACATATTAGATGCCGCTGGCATTATGTAGTCGGGTTGGTCCACAGAACTTTCTCTCCAGCCCGGATGCTTGTGATACAATCGATTGGAAAAACGAAGATATCGAACATATTGGTTCCCTTCTCAACCTGTTTGATGAGGTTGGGATGCTTGCAAACGAATCGCTGAGTGTTTTCCGGCTTTGCAAAGGTGCTGATACGAGTTACGGAAATTCCTTCCCTGCGCAGCACATCCGCATCGCGAATAAGGTGCCTGGGGCAATCCACTTCGAGATGCTCACTCATCTTCTTATCGTCAATATAGTCCATGACGAGAGTGACGACTTTGTAAGGCTCGACCGCTTCCATCATGCTTTTGCACACATTGGTGATGTCCTTAGGGTCGGCACTGTCGTGTTCATAAAATGTAAGGAATAGTTCCGACATCCTATCAATGGCAATCAGCCGGGCCATATAATAAATTCCGGATGCCGTTCCGTTACTTGCCGTAATGACAGAACTTGTCTCTTCAGTCCAATCCGATGGAGATGCCAAATAGTGAATCACATCGTCATCGTTCAGAGGATACATAGTTCGAATCAGGTTGGAGAACTCATTGTATTGAGTTCCAAAAAGAAAGGCGGAGCAAGCATTGCGGACTGCTTTATCCACTGTATCCTTATCCTGAAACATTGCGGGGTCTGCCGGAATGTTCTTTCGGAACAGCGGAATGCGGATACTGTCCAGTTTTTCGAAGACATCCATATCATCGATGAAATCGCTGTTTTGAAGCAACTCTTTTACGGTTTTGGAGGCCATGTAAATAGTTTTGCTATCTACAATAAAGCCGCCAAATTCCCATTTTGCGAATCGTGAAAAGGATGGCTTTTTCCCGTCCGACGAATCTCGGTCCTGAACCATCACATAGAGCGATTCAACTTGATGTTCCTTAACAAAAACCGGACGCTTGAAAAACGAGTAATAGTGGGAGAACACGATGTCATCGCTGCGTTTTGCACCCTCAAAAAAGGTCATGGTCCGGTTTGAAAGAAAACGAATCAGTTCCTCAATAGTAAAAGTTAACATAGTTCATATTACCTCTCTTTAGGTGGTCAGCACAGCAGAATCGAAGATTTCCAAACAGTCGCAACTCAAGAACTGGCCTCCACAAATGGGGCACTTCTCAATATCGCAGCCGTAGTGGTGATAGTAGCCAATCTTGGCTCCGCAATCGCCACAGCGGATATCTTTTTCTTCCGGAGTGCCAACGAATTTCTCGTACCAGTCGCCGGGGTCGCCGACTTTGATGCGCTTGAAAGTTTCCTTGTGCGCGCCTTTAACGACCACGCGCTTATACGAGCAACCGTTAGCCGTCAGCATTTCGCGTCCACAACAGTTACATTTTGCCATTGCTCGTCTCCTCTTTCAGCAGACCGCGTGCGTGGTCAAGAACTTCCTTGGCAACAGGCTTACCGCCTTCGTTTAGGGCAAGGAAGATTTCCAGAACCTCTGCACGAGTCACATTCTGGTCAATTTCAGCAATCCCAATGGAAGCGTCCATGAACCAGTTCTTATCCTGCGGAGAAAGGTCATTGTAGAATACGCCTTTATACGGGAAGCGGTTTTCGTAGAAGGCAAGCAATGTCAACATGCGCTGCTTGCCATCGACGATTTCATAGTAGTTGCCATCATCGTTTGTGCGAGTGAACGGCAACTGCTTAAAAACGAAACGACCAATCTCTCGACCCGCGAAAATACTATCCAGCAGCTTTTCTCTGTCTTCATCATCCCAAACAGAACCACGCTGATAATCGGGGTTGAAATCAACGCCGAACAGGTAATGAAAGCTGAGCAGAGAATACATACTACGGTTCGAATAGTGCAGACGAGACAGCGCTGAGTTGCGTTTTGCGAAATGTGTGTCTTTGTCGTCATCCAGAGGGCGAACGCTTGTCCAAGCCCAGCAGGAGTATTCGATGTGGTTCGGAGTAGTGACGCGAATGAGATACATTGCGCCATCATTCATCACTTCTTCGACAACACAGTTAGGAAGATGCCCGACCTGTACCATGTCGCCTACAGCAAAACGGTATGTGGGTGTGCCGGAATTTTTTGCTGCGTTGCAGGCTTTCTCGTAAGAGTAGCCTTCCTTTGCACGTTCCTGCGGGGTCTTTTCCGGAACGATTTCTTTGGTGTGCTTTTTAGCCATTGGGATACCTCACTTTCTGTCATAGATGGCAAACAGGGCAACAGGAAGCAGCTTGTCCGGCGCGTAATCCGTGAAGGCATAGATTCCGGCTTCATCGAAGTCGATGTATCCGCCTTCGCAGGATTCCTCGCAGTTCTCATCCATTGCGTCGTTGTCTTCCAGACCGAGTTTTTCAAGTTCTTTCAAGTATTCCTCACGCATAGCGTCGTGAGCTTCTTGGCGGGAACTAAATTCCTGCGGGAGAACCTGCATGTACAGGTCGCCTGTTTTTGGGTCGATAGTAGATTTTGCGACAATTGTCATTTTCAATACACTCCTTTTTGTTACGCAAAAAGGGCGGGCTCCCAAGAAGGAAGTCCGCCCTCAAAGCGAAAATATGAACGGTTGTACGAAAGACATTGCTTTCACTGTGGATGTTATCTATCGTACAATATTTATTGTACGCAACTCGCACAGATATGCAAATGCCTTCGCTTAATCGTCGTAGAAAAATGTATGTGTGAATTCGGGATGCCCAGCAAATACCTTTTCGACTACCTTGGGCAAATCATGGACGTCATCCAGAACGAGTCGTCCTTGGCTGTCACGATACGGTGCTACTGCTGCGGTTTCCTTTGCAAAATAAGTGTTGAATGCTTCTTCGCTATCAAATTCCGGCATCAACGAGATTTCCGGGTTTCTGTCTCTCATTATCCGCGCTTTCCCCCTCCGTATTGCCAATCGAAGTGCTTCTTGTTCTCCCACAGAACGCTATCACCGCAAGAGATACGGGTAAGCATCGAAAGGGGGATGAAGCTGCCATCGGAAATTCCGGATTGCATGAGGAAGTACATCAGTGCCTTTTCGATGCCAATGTCGGCGTATTCGGTTGGTAAAGACCTATTCCGAACATTGGCTTCCGAGAAGAGCTTATCCGCCTGATACGGGACGATAAAGGTCTTTCCGTTTACTTCCAGCTCCAACTCAATGTTTTCCATCATGTGAGGCTTGACAGCGGTTGCCAGTTCTTTATACCAGCGCCAGAAACTGTCAGCAGGCTTGAGCTTGCTGAACTCCACCTGCTTTTTATACAGGTATTCAAGCGAAATAAGGACTTTGACAAAAGAATCTGTGAAAGCAATTCCTTTATCCTTCAACCAGCTTTCGTCCAATTCGCGGGTGTTTGTAGCTGCCCATGTTTCAGGATTGGCGAGGTAGTTCTTGTACCCGGCATCCGTGATGTCGTATTTCTCTATGATGCCCTGCGCAACGCAGTCAATTGGTTCATTGAAGACGAATTCACGGATTGCAAAATTTGCGGCGAGGTCGATTTGTTTGCTGTTCAGAACCTTGCCGGGATTCGGTTCAACAATAGTGCGCAGATAGTTGCCCCAGATGGTGGCAACATGCTCCTTGTCAATTGGGTCAGCATCCATGTCGAAAGCAACTTTCAGCTTATCGCTATCGGAATAGAGCTTTTCTCCATCAACGCAGTAGGCAACAAACTTATAGTCGGACCGTGCGTCAAAATCCGGTTCGGCATCGGTTTCTTCACCAAGAGAACGCATCATGTAGATGGCATAAACGCTGTGTGCGCCTTCCGCAATAAGAACTTTCAACAGACGGCAATAGCAATCAATGATGCTGCCGTCATAATCCGTAGCTTTGATGATGCCCTCTGCCGTTATAACTTCCGGCTGTGTCAGGAAGCGGTGAAAGGCATCGGCTTCTAAGCGGTTCATAGAATCACTCCTAAATTTTTATTATCTATTATCTATTGTCTGCAATTCGCAAGTTTCTGCAACAAAAAATAGCAAAATAGCTGCCTTCTTTTTGCGGAAAGCAGCTACTTATGGTTATTCGGATTTGTTCGTTGCGTTAGCAAGAATGTCAGGCATTTGAGACAGGTCGGTCAGAACGAAAGGCTTTGGTTCATAGTGTCTGCCGTCAACATACTTGTCATAGAGTTCCCTGCATTCTTTGTCAGAAAGCTGCAAATCATTGTTTTCCTTTTGCTTTGCCATGGTTTACACTTCCTTCAAAATAGAATGTTGCCCGTATAATACGGGTATACCATTCATCCAAAAGTAGATGGTCCAGCAATGGCGTTTGCGGTTGCTCAGAGGTGCTATATGGCTACTGAAGAGGCTGCTCATATTGCCTGCACCTCCCCGTCATCATAATAGTCCTCAATGTAGACGCGACCGGCGGTGTCCTGAACGACAGACGGGAATCGTACCTTGTTGCCTTCACGAGTCAAGAGCATAGCAGCGTAATCGGCGATAGGACCGACAATGCTCATGTTGAACTCCTGCTCATCATTCTCGGTCAAGACCCGGCACATCTTTGTCACAGCAGTGTAGATGTCATCATTGCGCTGAAGCTGTGCATCCGAGAGTTCCACTTCTTTGTCGAGCGAAGGGTTATCCGGAATGGGCGTAGAATCTTCCGTCCAGCGACCATCGTAGGATTCACCCACATGGTAGCCTTCCTTATCGTATTCCTCTACCCGGACGCGATGGTTGTTCTGCCAGACACGCTCGATGATGCCATCTTCGGAAATAGAAAGCGTCACCTGTTCGCCGTAACTGTTGATGCCCATATAGGACGTATGAGACTTACCAAATTCCGCAATCAGTTTACGGCGGGATT
>OIYY01000484.1_pt1 | contig 27755 bp, 30 predicted proteins | sample 1588341 | NCBI WGS metagenome assembly OIYY01 (sample SAMN03283287) | human gut metagenome | biome: human-associated habitat; material: feces | host: Homo sapiens | place: Peru | collected 2012 | reverse complement strand
GATTAGATAAAGAAATTGAAGTTCAAGTATAAAAAAGGGAGGAATTTTATTATGGTAGTAAAACCAAGTGTTGCAGAATTATTAAAAAAATCAAAAAACAGATTTGAGCTAGTAATAGCTACATCAAAAAGAGCAAGACAAATTGCAATGGGAGATGAACCATTAACAAAAGTTAAAGAAGAATCTCCAGTAACACTTGCAGCAAATGAAATAGCAGAAGGAAAAGTTACAATTATAAGAGAAGGCGAAGAAATGCCAGAAGCTACATCAGAAAATAAAGAAGAAAACAAAAAACAAGAAGATGAAAAAGAAAACGAAAAAAGCACTGATGTAGAAGAAAAAGATGAAGAAATAAAATCAGAAAAAGACGAAGAAACAGAAACAGAAAAAAATGAAGAATAGTAAAGGGGAATAAAAATGCTAGTAATTTTATCAGGAGTTTCTGGTGCTGGAAAAGACACAATAAAAAAAGAGCTAATTAAAAGGATGGAAAATGTAATATCACTTCCATCTTTTACTTCTAGAGACCCAAGACCAGGAGAAGAAGAAGGAATACAATATCACTTTATAACAAAAGAAGAATTTAAAACAAAAATAAACAATGGAGAATTTTACGAATATGACTTACATCACGAAAACTATTACGGAACATCAAAAAAATTAATGAATGAAAAAATTGAAAGTGGAAAAATAATAGTAAAAGACATAGAAGTAAATGGAACAGAAAACCTAATAAAAACATTAGGAAATGATACAAAATTAGTTACTATTTTCTTGAAGGTCGATAAAGAAGAACTAAAAAATAGACTTATAAATCGTGGAGATAATTTGTCTGAAGCAGATATGCAATTAAGACTTAATAGATTGGAATATGAAGAGTCCAAAATTAATTTGTATGACTACGTTATAAAAAATGATGATTTGGAAAAAACTGTTCAAATTATAATGACAATTATAGAAAATGAAAAAAGATTAGAAAATTTACAATAAATAGTTGATTTTTACAAATAAGTATGGTATTATAATGCCATACTTATTTTTTGGTATTTTATTCATAGTATTATAATCTAATATTTTTTTTAACTCAAACTCATTCAGAGTTCAAAGAAATTATATCTGTATTTCATATTGTGCCTATATTAAAAATTAGTTCAAAAGGCAAAAAATAGGGAAAGGAGGGATAATATGAGTAGTGAATTTGAAAAAATTGTATTGCAAAAATTTGACGAAATAAATGGTAAGTTAGAACATTTAGATAATAAAATTGACGCAGTAGAAGAAAACTTAAACAATAAAATTGACGCAGTAGAAGAAAGCTTAAACAATAAAATTGACGCAGTAAATGATAACTTAAATAAAAAAATAGACTATGTAGACGCAAAACAAACAGAAAAATCAGATAGTATTATGTCAAAATTAAATTACATGAGCAATAATGTAGCAAAAATACTTGAAGAACAAATAAAAATGCGTGAAGAAATGAAAGAATACAATCAAAAAAACGAAAAAGAACATAGAATGTTTGAATACGAAATAGCTAACCTAAAAAGATATGTAGTGTAATAATCAAAAATATCCTCTGATAGACTAAAACAGAGGGTATTTTTTATATATTAAAATGTAAAATATTGTAAAAATACAAAAATAATTGCAATAAAAAAACATATATGGTATAATTTGAAAAGCACAATAGAAAAATAAAGGTGGTAAAGATGGAAACAATATTAGTAGTAATATATATTTTAGTATTTCTAGTATTTGCCTTATGCCTATACGCAATAATGCAAATAAAATTACTAGGAATAAAAGTCAAAGACTTTTGGGACTTCATAGAAGCAAACCAAATGTTAGACAAGCTATACAGATTTGCAAAACAATACCAAGCAATGTCAGCACAAGAACAAGTAATATACTTATCAGAAGCAGAAAAAATATTCACAGCATTTGACAAAGTACCAGAAGCACTATGGGATGAAGAATACGAAAAATACAAACAGGTACTAAAAAAATATAATGATATAAAAATGTTCAGATGGGCATCAAACTAAAAGAAACTAATATATAAAACAATATAATTGTTATATACTAGAATAAAAAATATAAAATGGAAGAAGGAATTACAATGTCAGAGAAAAAAGAAAAAAGAAAATTAAGTGTATTTTCAAGAATAGTAATAGCGTTACTAATAATATTAGTATTAATTGTAGGAGTAGCATTTTTCTACGTAAAAGGAAAATTAGATAAAATACAAAAAGTAGAATTACCATCAGACAAAGACTTAGGAATAACAGAAACAACAGCAAAAAATCTAACAGGATACAGAAACATAGCAATATTTGGAGTAGACAGTAGATCAGACGATTATGGAGTAGGAAACAGAAGTGACTGCATTATAATAGCAAGTATAAACAATGAAACAGGAGCAATAAAATTAATATCAGTATATAGAGATACATATGTAAATATCGAAGGGCATGGACTAGACAAAATAACACACGCATACTCATATGGAGAAGCACCACTTGCAGTAAAAACACTAAACACAAATTTAGACTTGAATATAAACGAATTTGTAACAGTAAACTTTGACTCAGTAGCAGAAGCAGTAGACCAATTAGGAGGAGTTCAATTAACAATAACATCAGACGAAATAAAATATATAAATGGATATATAGACGAAACATCAAAGGTAACAGGAAAAACATCTAAACACATAACAGAACCAGGAACATATACAGTAGATGGAGTACAAGCAGTTGCATATTCTAGAATAAGATACACAGACGGTGGAGACTATAAAAGAACAGAAAGAATGAGAACAGTAATTGAAGCAATGTTTAGTAAATTAAAAACAAAAAATCTAAATGAAATAAACTCATTTGCAGACAAAATATTACCACATGTTTATACAAATATATCAGCAACAGATATAATATCAATGGTACCAAGTATGTCAAAATATAAAGTTACAGAAAGCATAGGATGGCCATATGATACAAAAGGAAAAACAATGGATAGATGGTACGGAATACCAATTACACTAGAATCAAATGTTAAACAATTACACAAAGAAGCATTTGGAGAAGAAAACTACACCGCATCAGATACGGTAAAATCAATAAGTGAAAGCATTATAAAGAAAACAGGATATACAAAATAATAATAAGAAAAGTAAATTCTTATAACAGAGAAAGCTCTATATAAACTTATAGGGCTTTTTAAAAATATAAATAACACTAAAAGTTATACGAAAAACTTTCAAAACTATTGACAAAAAAATACAAATTTCTTATACTATGTATAGTATAAGAAATTAAAATAAAAGGGATGGAAAATAAGATGTCTGAAAACGTTGAAATACTACACACACACACACACACACACACACACACACAGGTAATCTAAAGGAATATAAAATTACATATATATAATTTAAAAGGGCAGGGATATTATAGTTGACACTAAGTAATACTGGTGGTACGTATAATATTGCTGTCTGTCGTTGCTGGAAAAAAGAAGAAAAGAGTAAAAAAACGTTATAAACAATTGCTTTTTTAAGTAAAGTATTATATAATTAAACATAGAGTTGACTTATGATTTTAAATAAGCAAAATAGGGGGATTTGAAGTGAATATGAAAGTTATAAAAAATTATAGCTTTTCAAATGAACAAGCTATTAATGAAATAGTTATAGAAAACAATACAATTGACAATAAAAAAATAGGTATATGTATGGAAAAAGACATTAAAAGATTATTTGATATTTTTGTTGGACTGATAGGAACATTATTATTAATACCAATAACAATAGGTATTTATATAGCAAAAAAAATATTAAAAGAAGATGACGGACCAATTTTTTATGATCAATTAAGAATTGGTAAAAATGGAAAATATTTTAAATTATACAAATATAGATCAATGATAGTAGGAGCAGACGAAATACTAAAAGAATATTTAGAAAAAAATGAAGAAGCGAGAATTGAATTTGAAGAAAATCAAAAGTTAAAAAATGATCCTAGAATAACTAAATTGGGGAAATTTTTAAGAAAAACAAGTTTAGATGAATTTCCACAATTTATAAATATTCTAAAAGGTGATATGAGTTTAGTAGGACCAAGACCAATTGTTGATAGAGAAGTAAAACTATTTGGTGATAAAATGAAAACAATACATAGTGTAAGACCAGGATTAACTGGATATTGGGCAGCTAATGGAAGAAGTGATACTACTTATGAACAAAGAGTGGAAATGGAAGCATATTATGCTGAAAACCTTTCATTACTTTTGGATATCAAAATTATATTTAAAACAATAAAATCAGTAATTAAAAAAGAAGGAGCAATATAAAATAATGAATATTGATATTATATGCCCATTATATAATGCAGAAAAAGATATAGAAAGACTTCATAAATCACTATTAAAACAAAAAAATGTACAAATAAATAAAATTAAATATGTCCTTACAGAAAGTAAGGACGATACAGAAAAAATATTAAAAAAATTAAATATTAATTATAAAAAAATAAAAAAAGAAGAATTTTCACATGGACTAACAAGAGAGATAGAAGCATTTGAAAGTATTGCTGATATTATAGTATTTGTTACTCAAGATGTAATAATAGAAAAAGAAGATTGGTTATTTAATCTAACTAAAGACATAATTTCTGGAGAAGTTGATGCTTGTTATAGTAGGCAAATATGTACCAATAACACAATTGAAAAATATACAAGGGAATGTAACTATCCCAAAGAATCAAAAATAGTATCAAAAGACGATATTGAAAAATTAGGATTAAAAACATTTTTCTTTTCAGATGCATCATCTGCAATAAAAAGAGAAACGTTTGTGAAACTAAATGGTTATGATCATAAAAATTTAATTATTAGTGAAGATATGTATATTGCATACAAGCTTATAACTAATGGATATAAAATAAAATATTGTGCAGATTCAGAAGTAATACATTCACATGTATTTACTTTGAAACAGTACTATAATAGATATAAAGATACAGGGAAATTTTTTAAAGAAAACAGTTATTTAAATAATTATAAAGTAAATCAAGTAGGTGGTAATATGGCAAAATATATTTTGAAAAGAGCTTGGCAAGAAAAAAATTGGGGTGTACTAGTAAAATATATTCCTAATATGGCTGCTAGATTTATTGGAATGAAAGTCGGAAAAATCACGAAATAAAGGGGAATACAATGAATGTAAAAACAGTAGTTATTGTAAATGACTTTAATTATACACAAGGTGGAGCAAGCAAAGTTGCAATAGACACAGCTAGAATTTTAAAAGAAGAAAATATAAATGTTATATTTTTTTCTGCCGTTAATAAAGAAAATGAGAAAATAGACGGAGTAAAATATATTTCAACAAATCAAAATGAAGCACTAAAAGAAAAAAATAAAATAAAAGGGGCTTTTAATGGAATATATAATTTTAAAGCTAGAAAAGAATTTAAACAATTATTAAACACATTAGATAAAAATACAACTGTAATACATGTTCATGGATGGACAAAAGCTTTATCTAGTAGTGTGTTTGATGTTGCTTTTAAAATGAAGTTCAAAGTAGTACTAACATTACATGACTATTTTACAGCTTGTCCAAATGGAGGATATTTTAATTATAAACAAAACGAAATATGCCATTTAAAACCATTATCTTGGAAATGTATCAAGTGTAATTGTGATTCAAGAAATTATGGATTTAAATTATATAGAATTGTAAGACAATTTGTACAAAATAAAATTGTAAAACTTAATGATAGATTAGAAAATGTAATTACAATATCAGAATTTAGTGAAAAAATATTAAACCCCACTTTAGGAAAAAATACTAAAATTACAAGAATATATAATCCAATAGATATAGATGATAATGCCCAAAAAGTTGATCCTGGTAAGAATGAATATTATTTATATGTGGGTAGAATCTCTAAAGAAAAAGGAGTAGACCTTTTTTGCCAGGCAATAACGGATTTGAAATTAAAAGGAATTGTAGCTGGAGATGGTGGCGAAAGGAAAAAATTAGAAAAACAATATCCTAATATTGAATTCGTTGGATGGAAAAATAAAGATGAAGTTAAACAGTATATGAGAGGGGCTAGAGCTTTAATTTTTCCGAGTAGATGGTATGAAACGGCTGGACTTACAGTTCTAGAAGCACAAAGTTTAGGAATACCTGTAATTGTTAATAAAAATTCTGCAGCTAGTGAATTTCTTGAAGACAAAGAAGCTAAATATGATAATTTTGAAGAAATGAAACAAAAAATAAGTAATTTAAAATTAGGATATATAGAAGTACAAGAAAAACAAAAATACAATATAAAGATGTATTATAAAAAAATTATGGAGTTATATAATAATATATAATTGTGAGGAAAATATGGAATTATATGAGATAAAAAAACAGTTAAAAAAAGAAAAAACAAATTATTACGACAAAGCTTTATTTAGGAGAATTTTTCATATTTTAGTAGGACAGCCTGATATAAAATTGTATAAAATAATGAAGGATGCAAAGATGTACAGATTTTATAAAGAAAATCATAAAAGTATTTTTAGAAAAATAAAATTAATATATTTTGCAAAAAAAGTTAATAGAAATTCAAAAAAATATTCTATTGAATTATATGGAAAGTTTGGAAAAAATTTGTTATTATGTCATGCTCCTATAATTGTTAATGGATATAGTTCAATTGGAGATAATTGTATATTACATCGGAATGAATTGTATTGGAGCAAAACATTATGTGGATGATGCTCCAATTATTGGAAATAATGTTGATATAGGTTTTGGAGCAACATTGATTGGAAAAATAAAGATAGCAGATGGAATAAAAATTGGGGCAAACTCAGTAGTAACGAAATCTTTTTTAGAACCTAATATTACAATAGCTGGAGTTCCTGCAAAGAAAATAAAATAATTTAATAGAAAGGATAAAATATGTATAAAATTTTTTTTGTTATATTACATTATCAGAATGTAGAAGATACCATTAATTGTATTGAAAGCATCAATAAATTAAAGAAAAATAGTGAAATTGAAGTAAACTGTTTAGTTATAGATAATAAATCTCCTAATAATAGTGGAGATGTTTTAAAAGAAAAATATAAAAATAAAAAAAATATTAATGTAATGTTATTAGATAACAACTATGGATTTTCAAAAGCCAACAATATTGGATATAAATATTGTAAAGAAAAAATGGCTGATTTGATACTGATTATTAACAATGATATTGTATTTGAAGATAGCGAATTTTTAATAAAATTAATTAAATTTTATAAAGAAAATAATAATTACGAAATAATATGTCCAGATGTAATTAATTTGAAAGATATGCATCAAAATCCAATGAAACTTAAACCTATGACAATAAAAAAAGCATATAAAAATTTAATATATAAAAAGATTATCTCTATATTATTAAATATTCCTATTATTAATATAATTACTTATAATATTGAAAAAAATAGGGAAAATAAATGGCTTGAATCTTACTATAAAAATAATGAAATAAAAAAAGATATTGAAGAAAGTTTTATTCCAATTGGAGCATTTTTAATATATACAAAGAAATGGATATTAAATGAGGATATTGCTTTTCCAAGTGATACTTTCATGTATTTAGAAGAAGATTTTTTAGGTATATATATTTTAAATAAGAAGTATAAAATTTTTTATTTAGATAATTTAAAAGTGAGACATCTGGAAGGACGAAGTGTAAGTAGCAAAACCTATAATAAATATAAAAATTTTGCATTTAAATATAGAAACCAATCAATTGCTATAAAAAGATATATTAAATTTTTACAAGAGATAAGAAAGGAATATAAATATGGAAATAAAAATGATTAATGTATTTTTACTTTTAATATTAATAATAGGTACTTACATATTTATTAAGAAAAAAGAAAAATACAAGCAATTATTAAATGAAAAGTTTTGGATTTTTTTATCTTGGACAAGTTGCCTAATACTATATTTTTTTAGTGGAATAAAATATACTTTTAATTTAGATATTTATAGTTTTGGATATATAATTTTATTTTGGTGTATTTTCTTTTTTGGAGAGTACATTGGAAAAATAGTAAAAAGAGAGAAAAAAAATCAAAATAAGAAAATAGATTTTAAGAAAAAAATTAATTTTTTTCCATTTTTTATTATATCTTTAATTTGTTCTTTTATTTATATTATTTATATGATGAAAAGCAATGATATTATTATAGGAACAACAAGAAATATAAATACTAATTCAATATCAACAGCATTATTGATGTTATCAAGTGTATCTTTAGTAATTTGGTTATATGAATTAGCTTATTCATTAATAAATGAAACTAAATTACCTATATATGGATTCCTTTCTGCAATAATTTATAACTTACCAGGAATATTAATTTCAGGTAGAGATGCTCTTATAATTTTTGTTATTTCAACAATTATTATAATTGTATATTGTGGAAACTATGCAATAAAAGAAATGAATTCTACAGGAAGAAAATATAAGAAAATAAAAAGATATACAGTGTATTCTGTTATAATAATATTAATGTATTTAGTATTATTATCAAATAATAGATATGGTACAAATGAAAGTTCAGCTCTTAATATGTTTAAATGGAGTGCTGGATGTGAATTTCCTGAATATTTAGAAAATATATATTATAATTTTGGAGGAATTGGAAAAGTAATAATAAACGTTATATTCTATTATTCATCACAACTTAGTAAATTTTCGCTTATTTTTAATGAATATAGAGGACCATATATGTTTGGACTATATGAGCTACATTATATTTCTAGGCTATTTCCTAATTCATGGGCTATGAGTTATAGTCTTGTTACACAACAATTAACAATAATTACAGCAAATTCTGGATTACCAGGAATTAGAATATTTTGGGAAACAGCAATAGGATATTTGATATATGACTTTGGAAAGATAGGAACATTAATAATGAGCTTTTTATTTGGAATATTAATAAAAAAGATATCAGTCTGGAGTAAATACAATAGAAATATTCTAAAGATAATAGCTCAAGCGTTTGTATGTGTAGCGATGTTTTTAACAATTGAAGTTTCACCAGTGTTTGATTATTTTTTTATTTTTCCAACTATTTGGCTTATAATTATTATTTTAATATATAATAAAAAAATATCAAATTAGAAAGGGGAAATAAGTTTGTGATTAAAAATAGAGATGAACAAATGGATATTTTAAGAGGATTAGGAATAGTTTTTGTAGTTTTAGGGCATACAGTATCTCCAATAAATCATTTTATATACTTATTTCATATTATTATTTTTTTTATAATATCTGGGTATTTTTTTAAAGATGATAATATAAAAGATGAAAAATCTTTAAAAAAATTTATGTTAAAAAAAGTAAAAAGATTATATATTCCCTATATTTTAGTAAATATAATATGTGTTTTACTAAATAATTTTTTTATAAGAATTAACATGTATAGTATTTCTACTCACTATTATTTTACAATAAAAGATATAGTTAAAAATATAGTTAAAATATTATTATTTAACGGAGTTACTGAAATGGCAGGAGCTACGTGGTTTTTACAAATATTATTTGTAGTAACTATATTTTACGGAATGATAGAGTTTTTAATAAAAAAATTTGAAATCAAAAACAGTAATATCATACAAATGAGTATATCAATAATATTTTTGCTTTTTGGATACTTTTTGGCGTTAAAAGAAATCAATCTTAAAATTATAAATATATCTGTTTTCACATGTTATATTTTCTTTGATTTTGGAAGAAATTTTAAAACTTTTAAAATAGAGTTAAGTAAATATAAAAGATTATTATTATTATTAATTTCTTTTATTTTACTCTTAATATTAAATAATTTAGGAACAATAGAAATATCTAAAAATATCTATACAAATTTAACATTCTATATAAGTGTTTCAATTATTGGATGGATATTTGTATATGAATTATCTTACTTTTTTACAAAAACAAATATAATAAAAAATATATTTATTTATATAGGACAGAATACGATGTCAATATTAATATTGCATTTTTTTATATTTAAAATTATTAATTTTATAGGAGTAATAATAACTAAAGAGGATATTTCATTAATGTCTGCTTTTCCAGTATTATTTACAGGAAAATATTGTTGGATAATTTATACATTATTTGGAATTATTATACCAATTATATTAGAAAAAATACTAAAAATATTAAAAATAAATTTTGAAAGGAAAAAATATGAAATTAGGAGTAGTAATAGTAACGTATAATAGATTAGAGTTATTAAAAGAATGTATTAGTGCATGTATAAATCAAAAACAAAAATTTGAAAAAATTTTTGTAATAAATAATGCTAGTACGGATGGTACAAAAGAATATTTAGAAGAATTAAAAGTTGAAAATTTAGAGATTATTAATTCAAAAGAAAACTTAGGCGGAGCAGGAGGATTCTATTTAGGTATAGAAAAATCAATGCAATATCCTTTGGATTATTTATTACTTATTGACGATGATGCTATACTTGATTATAATTATAATAAGGAAATTATTAAATTCATGAAAAAAAATGAAGGAGATATATGTGCATATTCTGGTACAGTAAAAACAAATAATATTATACAAACTGAACATAGGCGTCATTTGAATAAAGGATTTAAATGCATTGATAGTAATTTGAGCGAGTATAATTTAGATTATTTTGATTATGATTTATCTACATTTTGTGGAATATACATATCAATGGAAATCATAAGAAAAATTGGTTTACCATGTAAAGAATTTTTTATATGGTTTGATGATACAGAATATTCATTAAGAATTAGAAAATATGGTAGAATACGAAATGTTAATAAAGCATATCTTAATCATAAAACCAAAATTTTCAATTCAAAAGGGTATAATTGGAAGTCTTATTATGGATTAAGAAATCAAATTGTAATAATAAGAAAGTATTTTTCTAAATTTACGCTTATAAAATTTACTACATTAATGTGCTTTTATATTATAGCTGGTAAAATTATGAGAATATTAAAAAATGATGAATATTATAACAAAGTTTCAGAGATATACAAAGATTCTTTATTAGATGGAATTAATGATAATATGGGAAAAAATGATAAATATATTCCAGGAGTTGAGTTTAAGAAAAGGAGAGAGTGATTATGAAAATAGTTTATGTTGGAGATAATAGAAATAGAGGAAATTTTGGTTGCCGTGCTACAAGTACAGCCTTATCACAGATAATTTCTAAAGACAACGAAATTGTAGGTAGAATTTATGGCAAATATACAAATGTCGACACTGGAGAATTGTTTTTTTATCAGCATTTTCCAGCTTGGATATATAAAAGGTTATCCAAATTTAAATATTGGGATTATTTAAAAAATGGTTTATATTTATTTAATAGAATGTTAAAAAAAGGACATTATTATTTCAGTAACTTTGACTTTATTGATTATGATTTTGATAAATCGATTGAAAATTTAATTAGGTGCTTACCAGCAAATCCAAATTTAAGAGAGTTTGATTTAAGACAATACGATTTTGATGCTTTAGTAGTAAATGGCGAGGGGTCTTTTATATTTGCAACACCACCATGGAGAGAATGTTTAGTAGAAGCAATGTTGATGTATTGGGCAGAAAAAATGGGTAAAAAGGTATATTATCTAAATGGAATGCTCTCTGATGATCCATATTCAGAACATAATAAAAAAACAATAGAATTAATAAAACCAATTTTTAGTAAAGCAGAAGTGGTTTCAGTTAGAGAAAAATATTCATACAAATATGCGGAAGAAAATTTTTCAAATATAAACTTAAAACATTATCCAGATGCACTTTTTTCATGGTATAAATATGTAAATGATGAATTTAAAATTAATGATGGAAAGTATATTATGGGAATGTCAGGAGCAACAGATAGTTCATTTTATGAATTTGATTTTTCTAAACCATATATATGTATTTCTGGATCATCATCGGTTGGTGTAGCTGCATCATCTAAAGAAGAAATAATATATATATATAAACAGTTAGTAACAGAAGTAAAAGAAGCATTTCCAGATTTAAATGTTTTCTTAGTGGACGTATGTGAAGGAGATGATTTTTTGAATGATGTATCAAAAGAAACAAAGACGCCTATAATTTCAATTGATACACCTATTTTATCTGCTGCAAAAATTTTGGCAAATGCTAGAGTATATATATCTGGAAGGTATCATCCTTCTATTTTAGCATCATTAGGTGGTACACCATGTGTGTTTATGTCATCAAATTCTCATAAAACATTAAGTGTGCAAGAACTATTGAAATATGAAATAATTAAAGAATTTAATGTTTTACCAGATAAAGAAGAACGAAAAAAAATTATTGAATTAGCTAGAAATAGAATTAATGAAGGTGAAACACTTAGAAAAAAAATTCAAACAAGATGTTATGAACTATCAGAAGAAACATTAAAACAACAAGAATTATTTAAGGAGTAATAATTGAATATGGACAAGAATAAAATTTTAGCAAAAAATACAATAATTTTAGGTATAGGTCAATTTATACCTAAAATTATTGCTATGATAACATTACCAATTTTAACAAAAGCGTTTACAACAGATGAATATGGTATTTATGATTTAATTATTTCTTTTTCTAGCTTAGCGATCCCATTGATGACATTATTAATACAACAGGCTGTTTTTAGATTCTTAATTAATGAAGAAAATGAAGAAAAAAGCAAATTATATATAACTAATTCAATAGTATTTATAAGTTTACTTTCTTTAAGTTTATTTTTTATAATTATTATTGTAGGTAGTTTTATAGGTATAGATTTAAAGCTTCTGATTATTGCTTTTTTGGTTTATTTTGCAGAATCACTGTATGACTTGTTTGGACAGATTGCAAGAGGATATGGAAAGAATATGTTATTCTCTACAGCTGTAATAATGTATTCAGTAGTAAATATGATATTGTTGGTTGTAACTCTTTGGATTAATTATATTAATATTATTAATGTATTAATTATAATACTAATTTCTTATATAATAGCATTAATATATTTATTTTTAAAATTAAATATAAAAAACGTATTTAATAAAAAATATATATCTTTTTCAGTTATAAAAGATTTATTAGTTTACTCAATTCCAATTATTCCAAGTTCAATATCGTTATGGGTGGTTAATTTATCTGATCGTGTTGTTATTACATATTTTTTAGGTGCAGCATACAATGGAATTTATGCTGCGGCATCAAAAATTCCAAATTTATTTGGAACAGTATATAATGTATTTAATTTAGCTTGGACCGAATTAGCATCAAGAAGTATTAAAGAAAGTGACATCTCAGATTATTATAGTAGATTATTTAATAGTTTATATTCATTTTTAATAGGGATAATGATTTTATTTATTACTGTATCACCTATAATGTTTGATGTATTAATTGATAATAAATTTAGTGAAGGATATTTTCAAATACCAATTTTATTTATCGGCGTTTTATTAAGCTGTCTTGTATCATTTTATGGTGGGTTGTATATAGCGTTAAAGAAAACAAAACAGGTTGGGATATCATCATTTATGGGGTGTATTTTAAACATTGTTATTAATATTATTTTTATAAAAAAAGTAGGAATATATGCAGCATCTATTTCAACATTAGTATCATTCCTTGTTATTTTAATTTACAGATTTTTTGAAACAAGAAGATTTATAAAAATAAAATATAGTTATTATAATATATGCATTGGAATTATTTGTTTATTAATTAGTGTTTTTTGTTTTTATAAGAATAACTTTTTATTTTTTATTTTTAATATAATTATAACCATAATTTATAATTGCTTTTTTAATAAATTTTTATTTTTTATTAAAAGTATTATAACATCTAAATTGAAAAGAAAGAATTAAATATTTAATACATATAAAAATATTAATAAATGTATATAATAAGGAAAGGTGAACATATATGAAATATGATTATTTAGTTGTAGGCTCAGGCCTATTTGGTTCAATATTTGCTTTTGAGGCAAACAAAAAAGGAAAGAAATGCTTAGTAATAGACAAGCGTTCACACATAGGAGGAAATATCTATACAGAAAATATAGATGGAATAAACGTACATAAATATGGAGCACATATATTTCATACAAGTAATAAAGAAGTATGGGATTATATACAACAATTTGCTGAATTTAATAGATATACAAATTCACCAGTGGCTAGATATAAAGATGAGTTATATAATTTACCATTTAACCTAAATACATTTTCACGCATGTTTAATTTAATAACACCTCAAGATATAGAGAAAAAACTTGAAGAAGAAAGAAAAGAAGGATTAGAAAAATTAAATGGAAAAGAACCATCTAATCTAGAAGAACAAGCTATATCTTTAGTTGGAACAACAGTATATGAGAAATTAATAAAAGGTTATACAGAAAAACAATGGGGTATGCCTTGTACAGAATTACCATCATTCATTATTAAAAGATTACCAGTAAGAATGATTTATGACAATAATTATTTTAATGATAAATATCAAGGGATTCCAATAGGTGGATATACACAAATGATTGAAAAAATGTTAGATGGAATAGATGTAAAACTAAATTATGATTTTTTTGAACATAAAGATGAATTAGAAAATATAGCAGAAAAAATAGTATTTACAGGACAAATTGATAAATATTATGATTACAAATTTGGCCAACTTGAATATAGAAGTGTAAGATTTGAAACAGAAGAATTAGATATAGATAATTATCAAGGAAATGCAGTTGTAAATTATACAGATAGAGAAGTACCATATACTAGAATAATAGAACATAAACATTTTGAACAAGGAAAACAACTAGGAAATGAAGTAACAGAAGGACCATCTGTTGGAAAAACAATTATTTCTAAAGAATATTCAGATAAATGGGATGCTTCAAAAGAACCATATTATCCAATAAATAATGAAAGAAATAATGAACTTTACGCAAAATATGAAAATTTAGCAAAAGAAGATAATAAAGTTATTTTTGGTGGAAGACTAGGTCAATATAAATATTATGATATGGATAAGGTAATATTAGAAGCATTAAAATGTGTAAATGAAGAATTAAAATAAAATTAAGGAGGCTTTCAACTTGAAACGTACCTTATTTAGAATAACAATGTTAGTAATGCTAGGACTAACATTTATATCAATCTTCAACTTCTCAAACCAAGATGGACAAGCATCAAGTGGACTAAGCAGAAAAGTAGCAAGAAAAATAGTAGATGTATTTCCATACACAAAAAATTTAAGTGAGAAAACAAAAAATAAAATAGTAGAAAAATCACAGCCTATAATAAGAAAAGGAGCTCATCTATCAATATACACACTAGTAGGAATATTTATAATGAGTTTCTTAAGTACATATAGACTTCATTTGAAATACAAATTTTTAATAAGCTTATTGGTGGGTTTAATTTATGCAGTATCAGACGAAATACATCAAAATTTTATACCAGGTAGAACAGCATCTATTAGAGATGTTTGTATAGATACCAGTGGAGTATTTTTAGGGATTATAATTGTTCTTATTATAATTTCTGTTTATAAAGCTTTAACTGAAAAGAAAAAATACACTTATTAAATGCAAAAAAATATGCATATATTAGTGTATTTTTTTGTTTAAAGAATTTAATAAAAAATGTGAAATATATAATAAAAGTAGAAAAATGAGAGATAAATATTGACATTTGTTAAATATATGATATAATTTAATTACCTTTTAGGTAATTAACAAAAAGAGGTGAAAACTTGGAAATACAATTTGAAAATCAAAAAGTACAAAAGAGTATGAGCGATATGAAAGAACTTACTGCAAAAATAGGCTTATCAATGGCAAAAACTGTAAAACAAAGATATAATCAATTAGAAGCATGTGAAAATTTTGAACAATACATGAAAACAGGTTTGGGAGTACCTCATCCGCTCAATAGTAATTTGAAACAATGTTATGCAATAAGAATAACCGGAAACTATAGATTAGTAGTTGAGCCAGAGAATTTGGGAAGCAAAAAAATTATTATTAAAGGAGTGTTGGATTATCATGGAACCAAAAATGAATGGATTATCCCTTGAATTTATAATACATCCGGGTGAAACATTAAAGGAAGTACTAGAAGATAAAAATATGCTACAAGAGGAACTAGCTGAAAGAACAGGATTTTCACCAAAACATATAAGCGAAGTTGTAAATGGAAAAAAGGGAATATCACCTAAATTAGCCAAAAGCTTAGAATATGTTTTTGGAATTCCTGCAACTTTTTGGATTAATTTACAAGGAATATACGATAAGGAAATAATAGAATTTGAGGAAAAAAACAACATATCAAAAAGTGAATTTGAAATAGCAAAAGAAATAAGACCAGTATTAGAATATGCAGTAAAATTAAAGTTAATAGACAAGATTTCAAATGATGTAGAAAGTGTATTAGTATCTAGAAATATATGTGGAGTACAAAATCTAACATATATGGAAAAAATATTAAGCAGTCAAGTAGCATACAGGACATCTACAAAACAAAAAGTAAATCAATATATATTATATACATGGCAGAGAGTATGCGAATTATTAGCAAAAAAAGAAAGTAATACCAATTATTATAACAAAACGTTATTAATTAAAAATTTGGAAAACATTAAAAAATTAATGTTTGAAGAAAATCCAAATGAGATGATAAAAAAGTTAAAAGGTATTTTTAATGAATGTGGAATAACATTTGAATTAGTAAAACATTTTACAGGGGCACCAGTACAAGGATTTATAGAAAAAAAAGAAAATAGAATGATTTTATGTATGACAATAAGACAATCTTATGCTGATATTTTTTGGTTTACATTATTTCATGAAATTGGACACATTTTGAATGGTGATATAGAATATAACAAAATTGATTATTATGTGGAAAATGAAGAGAGAGAAAATGATGCAGATGAATTTGCAAAAAATATTTTAATTAACAAAGACGATTATAATATTTATATAAATAAGGCAGATTTTTCAAAAGAAAGTATAATAGAATTTTCGAAAGTTCAAAAAGTTCGACCATATATTGTTGTTGGAAGACTACAAAAAGATAAAAAAATTGAATATAGTCAATACAGTGATTTAAAAGTAAGATATAAATATAAACAATAATTTTAATAAAAGCAAAAACTAGTTATAGAAAAAATCTATAATTAGTTTTTTTATAATTAAAAACAAAAAAGTGAAAATCTCCTAAAATTTGACAAATCTCCCATAAAGGTATATTATAACTACAACAAAAATAAAAAAGGGGAAATGAAAAATGAATAAAAAAGGAAGCAAAATAGCAATATGGGGAATTGGCATAATACTATTAATAGCAATTATAAATGCACTAACATCAAATAAAAATAACACCAATAATATAGCAGAAGCAAACACAACAATAAATGCAACAAGAAATAGTGCATATAACTCAAGCATAGCTAACACAACAAATTCAAAAAATGAAACTAACACAAACAATACAACAAACACCGAAAATAACGTAAGCCAAAGTACAACACAAGAAGAAAATAATAATCAAAATCAAGCAGACACTCAAGGCACAAATAAAAGACAACAAGCGCAGACAGTTACAAACAGTAAAAATACAAATCCACAAAGTAGTAACACAGGAACAACCACAACAAAAAGCAGTACATCTACATCAAAAAGTAGGACTTCGACAACAACAAAGAAAAAAGTTAATACATCGACTGCACCAGCATCAAACGATAATAGTAGAACAGTATATGTAACACCAACAGGAAAAAGATATCATTATATATCAACTTGTGGTGGAAAAAATTCAACTGCATCAACTTTAAATAAAGCAAAAGCAAGAGGCTTAACTCCTTGCCAAAAGTGTGCACAATAATATAAAAAGCGTACCATGGTTATAAAGAAGGCTGAAAGTCAATAGTTGGAGTGGAAAACTTTGAAAGTTTTCTGCTCCAATATTTTTATGCATTTTAAAATTATATCATCAAAATATCTACAATATATAATTTTTACTATAGTTAAAAACAAATCTGCAAATTAGTAAATTAATGTAATATATATTGCAATAAGATGCATTAATAGATAGCTATTTAATATTTAAAGCAAATAGATATGATATCAAAGGAAAGGAATTTTTGAAAACTCAACAAAAATACTATGCAATTGATATAGGATTAAGTTTTTTTCTTTTGATAAAAAAATTAAGTTATTTTTACATCAAATATTGACAACTATCAATTGATAGTTTATAATAAGTACATAGGGGGCAATAATAGAAGATATAAAGGGGTTATAAATATGTCTAATGGATATATATTAAACAAGGGAGCAGTCCAAATATTTTTGTCAGAATTAAAATATATTCTTGATAAAAAAGATTCAGAATTGATAATAATAGAAAGAAATGATAAAAAAGAACGGATATAATTTATCAGATTGTAGAGCAGAATTAGGAATAGATAATAATGACATTAAAGAATATTTAAAAAAATTAACTTTACAAAATTATATTGAAACCTGTGATGATGAAAGAAATAAAAAAACTAAAGCTTATTATATTTTTGGAATAAATATTAAAAATAAGGATATATATATTAAGATAAAAATACAAAGTTATGATAGAAAAATAGTATTGTGTATGTCATTTCATTATGCTGAATATAAATTAGAATTTCCATATAAATAAGGAGGGGAACATATGGAAAATAAAATAAAAATATTGAGTAAAACAAAAATGTTTTGTTCTATATGTGAAAAAGTGCATGAAGTTGATTTAATAGAAAAAGAAAAAGAAACCATAGTTAAAGGAAAGAAAATTATATATAAGGAAAAATTTTATAGATGCAATAAATATAAAGATCAAAATACTTTTCAAAATGAAAAATTATGGAATGAAGGACTAACAAACTGCCTAGATTCATATAGAAAACAAGAAGAATTATTAACATCAAATGAGATAAAGCAAATAAGAAACAAATATAAAATAACACAACTAGAAATGGCAAAACTACTTGGTGTAGGAGATGTAACAGTAACAAGATATGAAACAAAACAAATACAAGACGAAGCACATGATAAAATAATGAAATTAATAGATGAAAATGCATTGGTGGCATTAGAATACTTAGAATGTAACAAAGAAAAATTTAAAAACGGTGAAAGATATGAAACAATAGAAAATAACATAAAAACAGTAATATTTAAAGAAACATTAAATTATTTAAATGAGCAAGAAATAGAAGCAAAATATGTAAATTATATAGAGAAAAATATTAAAAATGGAAATGTATCATTAGAGTTAAATAAAACCGAAACAATAATAAATTATATTGCTCTATGTTATCCTCGTTTATATAAAGTAAAATTAATGAAATTATTGTGGTATATAGATGCAATTGCATATAAAGAAAATGAAAAAAGTTTAACAGGATTAGTATACACACATCAAAAGATGGGAGCATTACCAATTGCATGTGACGAACTTTTAAAATTGCCATCAATTAAAGTAGAAGAAGAAATAATAGATAAAGAAAACTACTCTGTATGTTATCACATATTACCAAATGAAAATTATAAGCCAAAAGTTCATTTGACAGACAAGGAAAGGGAGATTTGTGATAGAGTAATTAATAAATTTAAGAATTTTACAACAAAGGAACTTGTTGATTATATGCATAAAGAAAAAGCATATACAGAAACAAAACCAAATGAAATTATTGATTTTAGTTATGCAAAATTTGTAAATATAAAATAAAAAAGCTTAAGACATGTTAAAGTCTTGAGTTTTTTTGAATTCTATAAAAAAATATTTGTTACATTACAAAATTGACAAATCATTAGTAATGTTATATTATAAGGATAACAAAAAATTAAAAAAGAAGAAGAAAATATGGGAATAGAAAAAATAAAAATAGAAAATTACAAATCAATAAAAAAATGTGAATTAAATTTTAGCCAATTAAATGCATTAATAGGAGAAAATGGTTGTGGAAAAACCAATATTATTTCTGCTATAAAATATTTTTATAGTAACCTTATATCAGAAAATAATGATGAAGAAATATTTGACAAAAACAATTCATTTAATAATACTGTAAAAATAAAGATTCAATATAATTGCAAAGAACTAAGAAAAATAATATCAAACAAAATAAGAAATGAATTATTTACTGAAGATACAGGAAAAGAAAAACAAAATGCAGAATATTATTCTAAAATATACAGTTTAATTGACAAAGATAAAATAGAATTGCAATTAACAAAAATAAAAAATCAGCCAATAAAATGGAATATAGAACCAAGAGCAAATAGAGAAATTATATATAATATTTTTCCAATATACACAATAGATGCAAAAAACATTAATGTAGAAAGTTGGAACTTAATATGGAAAGAAATAGGAGACCTTATAAAGATAGAAAATAGTGTTGCAACAAATTTTCAGCAGCAAATTGTTGAAATACTTGAAGAAAGTCAAGATAAAAAAATAGCTAAAAGATTTTCAGAACTTGAAAAAGTATTACAAGATTCAGAGATACAAATAAAAAAATATACACAAAGGGAATATGCAACTGCAATAACTAAAATGTATTATAAAGGTGAAAAATTTGAGATATCAGAACACAAACCAGATTATTATTCGGAAGGGACAAACTCATTTAATTATATAAATACATTAATAAATATTGTAAATGCAATAAGAAAGAAAAAAATAAAATTTCCAACAATAATAATAGATGAACCTGAAATAAGTTTGCACCATAAATATATAGATAAGATTTCAGAAAATATAATTGATAAATCTAAAAAAATTCAATTCTTATTGGCAACACATTCATCAAGAATATTAAAAAACATATTGAAAGAAGAAAGTGATGATAGAAAAGTATTTAATTTAAGATATAAAAATAAATATACGCATTGCTCTGAAATGAAATTACTAGACGAAAAAAGGCAAATAACATTTATAGAAGATGAACATGTTAATTGCTATTTTTCAGATATGTTAATATTAGTTGAAGGAGAAAGTGAACTAGAGTTATTAAATAATAAATATTTAAAAATACTATATCCAATTTTAAAAAATATTGATATAATAAAGGCATCATCAAATAAAGTAATTGAAAATAGCCTTTTGCCAAATAAAAGAAATTATAAAACACCATACTTAATTATTGTTGACATGGATAAAATTATTATAAAGAATAAAGAACAAAATAAAATGGATATAAAAAATAAAGATGGATATTTTGTGTTTAATAATAAAGAAAATTATTATTATGGAAAAAAGAGATTAGAGACATATTATAAAAGAAAAAGAATAGAAAAGATGACTGAAAAATGTAGATTTCATTATAAATTACCATTCTATTCATGTGATGATCAAAATTTTTATGAACTTAAAAAATATATAAAAGAATATTTCTTAAATTACAATATATTTGTAAATGAAACGACTTTGGAAGGGCTATTAGTAAACAATGAAAATTATTTTATATTTTGGAAATTTTATAAAAAGTTAATAGGAAAGCAAAAAGATATAAAAGACCTCGAAGAATACTATGATAACTTAAATGAACATGATAAAGTTAATTTATTGAGATTATTAGTATCTGGAAAAACTGATTACATATTAAAATTAAGCGAATTAGATAAAATGCCAAAAGAAATATACAATATGATAAAAAAATATATAACAAATAAAACAAGTGGATGGATTTCTTTATGGATAGAATATTATTTGATATATTTATTAAGAATAGATTATACTAATGATGAGAATAAATGTAGAAAATTAAACAATGAATTGCTAAGAAAAAAAGAACAATGCAAAGATGGATTTCATAATGACTTTATAGAATTATCAAATTTATTAAAAGAAATAACAAAAAGATATAGTAATTAATTTTATATGGCGAGTAGCGATGTCTTTGAATTTTATAATTTAAAGAACCTTGATGTAAAACGTATAAAGTTTTAGTAAAGCCAAGGAAAAATAATAACATTATGACTTATATTTATAAAAATAAATATAGACCACACGCTGATTATGCATATAGTTGCCTATATGAGCTTTTGAGAAAGTACTCGCCATATAATTCAATATAAAAGAGGTAAAAATGTTTATAATATCTGAAGAGTATTTAGTAAAAAATATAATAAAATATAGTGAAGAAACAATAAATGATACAATATTAAAAATAGAAAAATTTTATAACAAAATAGAAATACCAAAAAAAAGAGGAACGAGGACAATATATGCAATAGATCCGAATTCCACATTGTATCAAATTCAAAAAAATATTCAAAAAAATTTTTTAGCACAAATTCCATTACCAATTTGTGCTAAAGGATTTTATAAGGAAACATCCTATAGTGATTTTTTAAAAGAGCATACAAATAAAAAATATTATATGAGAATGGATATAAAAGATTTTTTTGATTCTATAACAGCAGAACAAATTAAAGAAAATTTACAGGATATAATAAAATCAAATGACGCAATAGAATTACTTTTGGGAATATGTACATATAATTATTCTTTACCACAAGGGGCTGTAACATCTCCAATGATATCAAATATTGTTTTTAGAAGAATAGATCAAAGAATTTTGAAATACTGCCAAAAATTTGATGTAACATATACAAGATATGCAGATGACTTACTATTCTCAAGTAATATTATAGATTTTAAAAATAAGAAATGGTTTTATAAAAAAATAAAATATATTTTACAAGAAAATGGATTCAAATCTAATTATTCGAAAAGAAGAATGGAAACAGAAAAACTTTGTTTAGGGGGATTTGTTGTAGAACAAGAAATATCATTATCAAGAAAGAAATTAAACAATATTAATAAAATTTTATACTATTTTAAAGAAAAAGAGAATAGCGTAAAATATATTGTTGATAAGAATTTAGTAAATTTAAATTGTTTGGAAGATATAAATAAATTAGGAATAATTTGTAACAATGGCAAAAAAAGAAAATTTGAAAATATATTGCAATTAATAAATTATCTTTGTGGATATAGATCTTTTTTAATAGAAATTATTAATTCTAATGATGATAGTAAAAGCAGAAAAATGAAAAATCTGCAAAATAAAATTAATCAAATAGAAAAAGTTGTAAAGCAAATTAATTTGATATAATTTTTTGTCAAAATTACTTGATACAAAACTCTCAATATGATAGAATAACAACATACGATTTTAAAGATAAAAAATAGAAGGAGAAAGAGATGGAAGAAATTGATTTAAAAGAATTATTAAGCTTATTTTGGAGCAAAAAAACACAAATAATACTAATTGTATTAATATTCATGTTAATAGGAGTAATATACACAGTAGGATTTGTAACACCAAAATATACCTCATCAACAACATTATTATTAGCAACATCAGAGAACTCAACTGACAAATCAAGCACAATAACTACAACGGATGTAACATTAAACTCAAAATTGGTATCAACATACAGTGACTTAGTACAAAGTAAAAGTGTATTAAGACAAGTTATATCAAACTTAGGAATAAATATAAGTGAAGAAGAGTTAAAGAATAACATAACTGTAACGCAAGAAAAGGATACTGAAATTATAAAAATATCAGTAACTAATGCAAATGCAAATACTGCTGAAAAAGTAGCAAACGAAGTTGCAAAAGTATTTACAAAAAAAATACAAGAAATTTATAAAATTAATAACGTTCACATAGTTGATGCTGCAGAAGTAGAAACAACACCATCAAATATCAACCATCCAAAAGATGTAATGATATTTACATTTATAGGAATAGTTATTGCTACAGGATATGTTCTAGTTGCAAATATGCTAGACACAACAGTAAAAACAGCAGAAGAAGTTGAAAAAGAATTTAAAGTACCAGTACTTGCAACAATTCCGTTATATAGCTTTGAACCAACAAAGAACAAAGGAGGAAAGAAAAGATAATGAAAATAAAAAAAGAATTAATAGCACAAAGAGATCCTAAATCACCTGTATCAGAAGTATTTAGAACTCTTAGAACAAATATACAATTTATGAGTACAAACAAAAAACTAAAAACATTATTAATAACATCAACTTTCCCAGGCGAAGGTAAAAGCTGGGTTGCTTCAAACTTAGCTGTTACATTTGCACAAGCAGGAAATAAAGTAATATTAATAGATGCAGATATGAGAAAAGGTAGACAATACACAATATTTGGAGCATCACCAAGACCAGGACTTTCAAACTATTTATCAGGATTGGATGTACCAGAAGGACAAGAACCAGATATAACAAATTATTTACAAAAAACAGAAATAGAAAATTTGTTAATAATGGTAGCTGGAAATATTCCACCAAATCCATCAGAACTATTGGTATCACCTCAAATGAACAAATTAATTGAAGATTTAAAAGAAGCATGTGATATAATCATAATAGATGGAACACCTTGTGAACTTGTTACTGACTCTGTAATTTTGTCAAGAATAGTTGATTCAACAGTTGTTGTAACAGCACACAAAGAAACAAAAAAAGATAATTTACAAAGAGTAATAAAAAATATTCAAAATGTTGGTGGTCACTTAGCTGGTGTAGTTGTAAACAAAATGCCAGTATCTGTTAAAAAATATAATGAAAAATATTACTACTATGGTTCAACAGGGGCATCAGCAAGTAGAATGGAGATAAAAGAAAAAGCATATAACACATTAAAATATAATGACGACAAATATAAAAATCCACAAGTTAATGAAGAAGAAACAAAAACAAATGAAAATGAAGAAAATTTAGCAAGGCCAAGTTTTATTAATAATGATTCAGGTGTTGAAGTAAATAAAGCAAATGACATACTAAATCAAATAAATTCATATTTAGATAACGAAAAGAAAAATTTAAACTAGAAGGAAGAAGGAGAACAACAAATGATAGACTTTCATTCACACATTATACCTAATATAGATGATGGCTCAAGAAGTATAGAAGAGACATTTAATCTATTAAAAGAAGCAAAAGAAGCAGGATTTGAATCAATAATATTGACATCACATTATATAGAAAACTACTATGAAACAAACGTACCAGAAAGAGATATGTGGGTAAAGGCAATTAGCGAAAATTTACAAAACAAAGGAATAGACATTAATTTATATTTAGGAAATGAAATTTATATGTCTGACAATATGATGCAATTATTAATAGATGGCAAAGCATCAACAATAAATAATAGCTGTTATGTGCTATTTGAAATGCCATTAAATGTAGAGCCAATGAATTTATATGATGTAATATATTCTTTGCAAGAGAATAAACTTATACCAGTACTAGCACATCCTGAAAGATATAAGTTTATACAAAAAGAACCAGAGCTTGTATATGATTTGATTGAAAAAGGAGTGTTGATGCAAGCAAATTATGGAAGCATTTTAGGTCAATATGGAGACAAAGCAGAAATAATTGTTAGAAAATTTTTTGAAAGTAATATGATACATTTCCTTGGAAGTGATGTTCATAGACCAAATACTATATACAAAAAAATACCTCAAGCACTTGAAGAAATAGAAGAGATAGTTGGAAAACAAAAACTTGAAGAATTAACAACTATAAATCCTAAATTAGCATTAGAAAACAAAAGAATAGATATTGAAGAACCAGAAGAAGCTAGATTAACATTTAAAGAAAAATTAATCATGTATTTAAAAAGAAATTAAAGTTCGAATATAAAATTCGATGATAAAGCAAAAATCAAAATTCAATATTTGGAATTTTAAAAGAGGATGATTCATGAAGGGAGATAATTGGCATGAGAAAATATTTTGGAACAGATGGTATAAGAAGAATTGCAAACACAGAGCTTACACCAGAATTAGTGTATAGAGTTGCAAAAGCAGGAGCATATGTATTATCAAAGCATACAGATCATGCACCAACAATATTAATAGGGAGAGACACAAGAATATCAGGAACACTTATAGAAAGTGCTATGGTAGCAGGATTTTTAAGTTATGGTGCAAATGTAAAATTGTTAGGAGTTATACCAACACCAGCAGTTGCATATTTAACTAGAAAATTACAAGCAGATGCAAGTGTTGTAATATCAGCATCTCACAACACATTTGAATTTAATGGAATAAAATACTTCAGTAATAAAGGTATGAAAATTCCAGACAGTCTTGAAGAAGAAATAGAAGAAGTAATGGATTCAGGAAAAATTGACGAACTTACAGCTGTAAGTAGTAAAATAGGTATATCAGAATACAGAGCAGACTTATTAGACGAATATGTATATTTCTTCAGAAAAAACTTTGACGACAACTTTGATAAAGTAAACAAAGATAATTTTGTTGTTGGAATAGACACAGCAAATGGTGCAACATCAGTAGTTGCTGAAAAAGTATTTAAAGCATTAGGAATAAAATATAAAATAATACATAATCATCCAGACGGAATAAACATAAATGACAACTGTGGTTCAACACATTTAGACTCTTTGAAAAAATTTGTTGTAGAAAACAAATTAAGTCTTGGAGTAGCATATGATGGTGATGGAGACAGATGTTTAGCAGTTGACGAAAAAGGTAATGAAATTGATGGTGACATGATAATGGCTATTGTTTCAAACTATTTAAGAAAAAAAGGAAAATTAGCTAAAGATACAGTTGTAGCAACAGTTATGAGTAACCTTGGATTACACAAATACGCAAGAGACAATGGATTAGAACTTGTTCAAACAAAAGTTGGAGACAGATATGTATTAGAAGAAATGCTTAAAGATGGATATAATCTAGGTGGAGAACAATCTGGACACGTAATTTTATTAGATTATAACCCAACAGGTGATGGAATTTTAACATCATTAATGTTAATTCAAGCAATATTGGAAGAAAATGAAACAGCATCAAAAATGACAGAAATAATTAAATTGTATCCTCAGGTATTAATAAATGCAAAAGTAAATTCTGATAAAAAATATGATTATGAAAAAGATGCAGAAATAAAAAATGCAATAGATAAATTAGAAAAAGAATTTGCTGGAAATGGTAGAGTATTAATCAGACCTTCTGGAACAGAACCATTAGTTAGGGTTATGATAGAGGGAGAAGATCAAAAATATATAACTGAAAAAGCTAGAGAAATAGCTGACTTAATTGAAAGTAAATTGAAATAGTTGTAATAATGTAAAAAACAGATTTGCCGGTGTTACATAAAATTTTGAAAAAATGAAATAAGTTGTTACACAATTGTAATATTTTTGTAACAAAAAAGTAATAATATTTTTTTTGATTCTTATTGAAATATTCAAATACAAGTGTTATTATATAGGCATAGGAATTGTTAAACATTAATTATATTGTGTTTTGAGAACGGGGGGAAGCCATAGTGCTTCCTTTTTTGCATTCACAGCCTTAGAAACTTTGTGTGTAAGTTGCCACCTTAAGGGTTATATATTTGTTATCATATCCTGTTAATTACGTTCAAAAAGAAAATTTAAAATATAAAACTGAGCCGCTCTCACTCAGGCCAAAAATGTATATATGTATATAATTTTGAACTTTTCGAATGTGATTGGAGCAATATTAGAATTTATTTTAGAAATTCATATGTTGCGCATTGAACCGAGAAAATGTTTCAAATCATATACATATATACATTTTTCCCGTGAGCATTCCTCAGTTTTATATTTAAAATTTTCTAATTTTCA
>OIYY01000483.1_pt1 | contig 27793 bp, 23 predicted proteins | sample 1588341 | NCBI WGS metagenome assembly OIYY01 (sample SAMN03283287) | human gut metagenome | biome: human-associated habitat; material: feces | host: Homo sapiens | place: Peru | collected 2012 | reverse complement strand
GGACGAATGTAGACTTCATCTTGAAGGGCATCAACGAGTATCTGATGGCCTTGGCTAAGGAGCAGATCAAGCTGGCCTTTGAGCAGTCCGAAAAAGAAGTTGCCGATCTGCACCAGCGCACCCGTGAGGGCCTTTTGACCGCCCGGCTGAACGGCAAGCAGGTTGGCCGTAAGAAAGGCATTGGCTTTGAAACCAAAAAGTCCAAAGCAGCCAAGGAGAAGATCCGTATCCATTGTAAGGCGTTTGGCGGCACATTGGATGACATGGAGTGCATGAAATTGACCGGTCTTGCCCGGAATACCTATTATAAATATAAGCGTCAGATTCGGGAGGACGCTGAAATGAAAGATTGACTTCTATGTAGAAGAAGTGCTGCAAAAGCGGACAGAAGGAACACGGGACATTCAAAACGAGAATGCCGTGTTCCTTTTTTGTGACTTGTGTAGGATGGACAACCATACCGTCCAGCCCAATCTGTATAATGGGGGCAGAAAAGTGATGGAATCATAAGAAAGAAGGAGAAGAGCGTATGAAAAAATTTTTGATGGTACTGTTGAGCATTGCATTTGTGCTGAATCTTGCGATTGTGATTGGGCTGATTGGCGGATATGGTTCGCCACGCCGGGCTCTTTACACCATCACAGACGAGCTGATGAACAGTGCCTATCGGTTCAAAAGAGGTTGGCAATTTAAGAATAGTCTACCTTGACTTTTTAGGAGATGGACAGGCTGTCTGTCCATCTTTTTTTGTATACTGTGGTTGTGCAAAAGAGACAAAAATTTTTTTGTAATTCCGTGAAACGACAAAACTTCACACAAAGAATTGCGGTGATAGTTGTGTTGTGTTACAATGAGCTAGAAGGAGAATGAACTGTGCGTAATAGTAGATTGGACCGTATACTCTATATCCAGCAGGTGCTGGTACAGGGTGGTGTGCTGAACAAACAGCAGACGGCTGACCGCTTCGGTGTCAGTGAGAAAACCATCCAACGCGATCTTGACACCCTGCGCAATCATTTTGCAGACAGCGAGCCGCGCCGGGAAATCTTATACAACTCCGCAAAGGGCGGCTATCTGCTGGATGACACGCTTTCACGCTTCCTCACCAGCAGCGAAATTCTGGCAGTGTGCAAGATCCTGCTGGAGAGCCGATCCATGGTCAAGGAGGAGATGTTCCCGATTCTGGACAAACTGATCTGGGCTTGCACACCGCTGGACCGACTGAATCAGGTCAAAGACCTCATCAGCAACGAACGCTTTCACTATGTCGAGCCGCAGCATGGCCGGAAATTTATTGAAAGCCTATGGGAAATCGGTACGGCAGTAGAAAATCACAATGTTATGGAAATTACCTACTGCCGCACCCACGATGGCGAGACTCGTGTGCGCACCATTGAGCCGGTGGGCATTCTGTTCAGTGAGTATTACTTCTATTTGGCGGCGTTTATTGAGGGCATCGACAAGGATAAACACTTCCAGAACCCGCAGGATAATTCCCCCACCATTTACCGCATCGACCGCATCCAGAACTATAAGACCCTCGACCGGCACTTTGCCCAGCGGTATACCGACCGCTTTCAGGAGGGCGAGATGCGCAAGCGCATCCAATTCATGTACGGCGGCGAACTGCAGACCATCCGGTTCGAGTATACCGGGCCAAGTCTGGAATCCGTGCTGGACAGATTGCCGACTGCGAAAGTCTTGCAGGTGACGGAGAAGGGCTGGATTCTAGAGGCGGAAGTATTCGGGACCGGCATTGAGATGTGGATACGCAGTCAGGGAGACTATGTAAGACGCATGGAATAAAGTGGAGAGAAAATATGGCACGAGAGGCATTTGCGGAATACCTTGAATATCTGAAAGATATCTTGCAGCAATATGAAGGATGGTCAGAGCAGGAGCGAAAAAATCTGGAAAAAGATATCGGAGTGATCGAAAAAAAGATGCAGGACCCGAATCTTTATCTAGGCGTTATCGGCTCTTTTTCCAGTGGAAAGTCCACATTCATCAATGCGGTGATGGAACGCAGGATCATGCCGACGGATGCCATACAAGGAACGACTGTGACCGCATCCATGCTGAAGTATGCGGAAAAGTACGAACTGGAAGTGGCATATACGGACGGGACTGTATGGTGCTATGGACAGGACAGCGAAAAACTTTGCGGACAATATAACGTAAAACGGCCATCGGTATTTATCACATCGGTGTACAATTTCTTCTTGCGGCTGTTCGGGTGGACGGAAAAGGTAAGAAAAGCGGACCGGAAAGCGATGCAGGAAATTTTCCGGAAAGTCAGCTCGACCGAAGAACTGGCAAAAGATGTGGAGTATGCGGCTCTTTCACTTCCCCAGAGCTTCGGGCTTCAGGATATTGCAATCGTGGATACGCCCGGCACGGAATCAGAAAACCCACGGCATAATGAAGTTACAAGAAATGCGATCGCCAACCTCTGTGACGCGTTCGTTGTGGTCATTCCGTGCGGCAGTCCGGTCTCCCAGACACTTCTGAGTTATCTGAATACGGAACTCAAAGACCAGCTTCATAATTGCATCTTTGTTGTGACCAAGGTGGAGACGCTGACAGAACCGGATGAGCTGCCCCGGTTGATGCGAGTGATAAAGAGCCGATTGGAAAAAGGGCTGGAGATGACGGATATCCCGGTATTTCCGATGCCGACCCTGCTGCATCTGGAAGAAACGGACCTGACCGCAAAAAAGTCGGGGCTGCTTGATGAAATAGAGCCTGAGACAAGGAAAAAGCTCCTCCTGCTGTACGATGAGGGGATAGAAGGCATTCGCGGTATTCTGAAACGGTCGCGTGAGGCGTTTGCACAGAAAAATCTCTACTGGGTCTGTAAACGTGCCAATGAGGATGTGGAGCAGAGCGTTCAGCGGGAGATCGAAACAAGAAAGCAGACCGCAGATGCACTGAAGCGCGAAAAGCTCCTCCCCATCGAAACATTTGACAGCAATAATGAATCACGCCTTCGGATGCAGAGAGAAAGCCGCAGGCAGGAGATTGAAAGCTACCGGCAGGCTGCGGCAGGAATCGTGGCAGGGTCGTTCCGGAAAATTCGGGAGCGTCTGGAAGAATGCAGCAGTGTGAACGCGCTGGTGCAATGCCTGAAGGAAGAAACGGAACTTCAAAACGGCGTTGATGTGTTTTGGCGGTTGTGTGATCAGGCGACAGAGCAGATGTGGGCCAGAGCGGATACAGAACAAAGAACGCTGCTGGAAAATGCGGCACAACAGTATCGGGAATGCCCATTAGTGCCGATGGAGACACCCTCGATGCCAGAGGTCTACGAGAGGAACCGACTGCGTCGCGGGGTTGAGGGATTCTATGGAGTGGCACAGATAGATCTGAACTCCCTCGTGTCTGAGGTGCAGCAATCGACGACGGGCTTTTTCCGGGGGCTCAAGGCATTCCTGATCGACCCGACCGAAAAGCAGAAGCAGATCTGTGAAGACAGGATAGAGCATCTGAATCAGATGCTGCAGTCAGAACTGGTCAAAGCGTTGGAGCAGACATTGATGAAGGGCGAGAGTGCAATCGAAGAAAACAAGCGTGCGGTGCTGCGGAGATGGATGACAGCAAACGGGCCAATCATACGGAGCTGCATAGCGGAAAAAGAAAATGCAATCCAGGATAATGCCTGCAGGCAGAAGCAGGCCGAAGAGACCATGGCAAAATTAAAAGAATACATGAGACAATTAGGAGGTAAAAATTTATGAACCACCCGGAAGAACTGTATCAGGAGCTGGTAAAAGAAGGAAAAACGACCTATGCAAAGTGGCTCGTGCCCTGCTGCCAGAAAAAGAATGACAGCTGCCGCATTGCGGTAGTCGGCGAGAGCCTGCGGGGCAAGAGCACATTCATCAATGAGCTTCTGGGACAGAAATTATTGCCGACGGGCATCATACCTACTTCCTGCACCATCACGCTGAAGCATGGAGAAAAAGAGCAGCTCCTTGATGCGGCCGGAGAGCCGCTGAAAAACTCGCTTGCGGATGCAGTGGATGACAACGACCGCCTGACGCTTCAGGCACCCAACGCCCGGCTGAAAGCCTTGGGAGCATCCATTACAGAATATCCCGGACTCGGAATGCTCCACAGCGATGAGGATTTTCTGTCGCTGAGCGAGATCCGCTGCTGCGACTGCGTGGTGCTCGTGGTAAGCGCAGAGCAGCTGCTGAGCATGACGGAATGCAACTTTATCCAGTATTTCTGCAAGTACAGCAGCGCAAAGAGGATCATGGTATGGATCCGCAAGATGGACCGCATCCCGAAGGGGGAATGCCAGAGGATCGATGATTATGCGCGGAGCAAGCTGGATGCACAGTTCCCGGGTGTAAAATGGTGGGTCGGCGCAGAGAAAGCATTGCTCCCCACAGAAAAAAACGTGGTGGAAAAGGAACAGGCTTTCGCTATTGTCGAAGCGTGGCTGCAGGAGGTGCGTGGTGTCGAAGCGGTTTCGCAGGATGCCGTGCTAGCCTGTCTGAAAGAGCAGCTACAAAAAGAATATGAGGCAGCATGTGAAGCGCAGGCACAGGCAGAGCAGAAGCGGCAGACCCGCTATGCGGCGTGGGAACGCCAAAAGACCAGCAGGCTGACCGATCTGGATGAGTATATCGTACAGTTCCATGGCAGGGAGCTTGCGGCCAAAAAGGCACTCAGTGAGGAAATCGGTGCAGGCTTTGCACGGATGAAGAAAGAACAGTTCCGCAGCTACCAGCAGGCGGCAGACAAATTGAAGTGGGGCAAAGAACTGAGCACGAGCTGGAAAAATGGGCTTGACCGCATCGCAGAAGAAGTAGACCAGAAGGCGGCGGTGGTATTCGAACAGGACCGGCTCTGGCTGGAAAGTTGCCTGCAAAATGTCTCTGCAAGGGAAACTGCCGGATTCCGGCTAGATATCCAGCCAAAGGATGCACCGGGAGTTTCGGAACTGAAAGACTACAGCCGACAGAAAAAGGTCATTCCGGCGGTGGTTGCGGGCGGAACAGTCAGTGTATTCGCCTTTATGAAAATCCTCGCAACGGCACTTGAGATGTTCGTGCGCGGTGCAATGGAACACCCGGAAACGGCTTCGGCCCTGGAAACCGGCATAAATATGGTCGGAAAAACGCTTGACAATGCAACAGGGATCATGACTGCGGCAGTTCTTGTTGTCGGACTTATCGTAGGGGGGCTGAAAGAAAAGGCTTTGCCCGGAAAGGAAAACGAGCAGGCCCAGCAGGTGAAAGAAATTCTGGAAGATTCGCTGAGCTGGATCGAAACGCTGGCCAAGGAACAGGCAGCGGAGCAGATCGAGAAGATTTATCGTGAGGAAGCCGGGCTGCTTGCGGACGAAAAAGCAAGGGTGCAGAACGAGCAGTTCCAGGAAAAAGAAGGACCCGACAACGCAGAAGAGACGGTCAGCCTGAAGAAGCTGCTGAATGCGATCGAAAGTAACTGAGGAGGAAGAAAAAATGCCCATCGCAACTTATGAAGAGGTAAAAATTGCACGGAACCAGATCGCGAAGGCTCTGGTGGACACCGCACATGAGGTGGACCAGCTGAAGGAGGTCGGGCTTACGGCAGTCGGCACGGATAAGATCCTGAGCCTGAAAGAACGGCTGGAAAAAGACAGCTTCAAGGTGCTGGTCATCGGTGAGTTCAAACGCGGAAAGAGCACGTTCATCAATGCGCTGATGGGCGAAAAAATCCTGCCGGCTTACTCGGTCCCCTGTACGGCGGTGATCAACGAAGTGGTCTACGGAGAGGGCAAACAGGCGATGCTCTATTTCAAAGAGGACCTGCCGACGGATATGGATATCGGAAGTCTCCCGCCGAGAGCGCTCCAGCAGATGAAAAAATATCAGGGCATGAAAAAGATCCCGCCGATGGAGATCCAGGTAGGAGAACTGGAGGATTATGTCGCAATTCCGTATGGAAAAGATGACCCCAAAGCGGCGCTGAAAGAGACTCCTTACAGCAAGGTGGTGGTGAAATACCCGATTCAGCTCTGCCGGGATGGAGTGGAACTGATCGATTCGCCGGGTTTGAATGAGAACGGCATCCGTACAGAAGTGACCCGGGGCTATCTGCAGCAGGCAGATGCGATCCTTTTCGTCATGAAGTGCGATGATCTTGGCAGTGCGTCGGAGATGGATTTTATCGAAAATGAGATCCGGACACAGGGATACAAGGACATCTTTTTTGTGTGCAATGCGATTGACAAAGTGTCGGAAGAGGAACGTTCTCGTCTGAAAAAGTATGCGGTCAGCAAGGTGGCACCGCTTACCTCGCTGGGAGAAAAAGGCGTTTTCTTCGTGGATTCTTATCATGCGCTCAACGCAAAAGAAAACCATGAGTGGGATAAACTGGGAAAGACCGGTATGCCCGAGCTGGAGGCAAGCCTGTCGGAGTACCTGCGGAACAACCGGGGCAAAACGAAACTGATGCAAGCCATCGTTCCCAGCAGGCAATTCATCGAGAGTCTGCGCACGGAACAGGTGGAGAGCTACAAGCTTGCCCTGGACGGCGCAGTCGCCGCGCAGAAACAGAAGCTGAAGGATGCACAGCCGAGCCTGGATATGGCAATCCAGCGCAAGAAGATCGTGGAGGGCCAGATCCAGAATGCAGAAATGGACCTGAAAGGCAGAGTTGCCCGGATGATGCGAACCCAGTACGAAGGCCTCATTGATAAGATCCCGCAATATGTCAAAAATATGGACCTGCAGAATAAAATGACCATCAATCCGTTTGCGCAGAAGGAACGGAAAGAGGCGCTGGAACAGGAAGTGCTGGATTCTCTGGATCAATTCATCCGCAGTGAGATGAACCAGTGGAGCCAGTCAACGCTGTCGCCGTTCATGGATGGATTCATGCAGGATCTGGCGAAGGATATAGGAACGCAGGTCAAGGAATTCTATGAGCGGTTGGATAGTTTCCGCTATGATGCGACGGGTGTGAAGAAACCCCGAAATATTTCGGCCTGGGAACGGCTGGCAGCAACAGCTGTGGGTACGGTGACGATGGGACCTGCATACGGGCTTATCGGTACAACAATGGGACTTGGTTCGGTCCTCAAACGTTCTGCGTTGACATGGGGCGCATTTATCGCTTTGGCAGCGACACCGATTACGGCATCCACTCTGGGCATCGTTATGATAGCTACTGCAGTTGGAGGCGGCCTTGTTCAGGTAGCCACGGGTGGCAAGGCACTGGAAGATAAATACAAGAATGTGCTGGGCAAAAACATCGCAAAGCAGATGTGTGCAACGGAAGAGGATACGATAAAAGCGTATACGGATGGACTGACGAAAAAAGTGGCAGAACATCTGGCGGCAATCCCCGAAGCAATGCAGAACGAAGTGGAGCGTGAACAGAGCAAGGTGAATGCGCTGATGGATGCAACGAACGAAAGTGAGCAGGAGCGCAGGAAGAAGATTGAGAAGCTGGACGAGATCAAGGAAAACCTGTCGCAGATCGAGGAACGTCTGAGCAAGCTCGAACAACAGATCCAGTAAAGGAGAAGTTTATGTCGATGCAGAATCATGAGCCGTCTCTGGAAGAAATGATGCGTTCGGAAGAGAAAAAGAACCCGGAGGCAGGGCTTCTTCTGGCAGAATCCCATATAAAGAAATATTATCTGGATAATATCAATACCTATAATGTGGTAAATGTTCCCCGTACGCTTGTGGGCAGGACCGTTTCAGACAGCGCAAAGCTTTATCGCCTGACCGAGGTCGTGCTCAACAAGAACGAAAAAGTGTTGGAACGCCTGAACAATGTGTACAGTGCGATGCACAGTCTGGGGCTGTCGGTCGTTATGCTGCTGACCAGTACACAGACTGGCGTGGAATTTTATCTGGGTGTGCGGGTTCCGAATGGACAGGAACTCAACAGCGAGATCGCAGAGGCATTTGAACGGACATTCAACGGCAATTTCCCCGGGAGTGAGATACAGCCTATGAATGATCCGGGACAGGTGGAGGCATTGCTGGACCGTATCATGCCATTGAATGGTTCTAATGCCATCACAGCACTGACCAGCGTTCCGGCACTGAAGGATGAGAACGCAGACAACAAAAAGTTTACGCAGGGCATCGAAAAGTTCATCGACACGATGCAGGGGACCGAATATGCCATCCTGATTATCTCCGATCCGGTAAACGCGAATCAACTTGCGTGGACGAAGCAGGGCTACGAAGAGCTGTACAGCGAATTGTTCCCGCTGGCGCAGACGGAAATGACGGTCGGAAAATCGGATGCGGAGTCTATGTCTGCTTCGGAAACAGACGGGGTGACGGAGACCATCGGCACCAGTGTCTCCAAAACGCAGAGCTTCTCAAAGGGGACAAGCTCGGCCCGTAGCGAAAGCCGGACCAACACCCTCGGCATCAGCATGGGTGCATTCGGCTCGCAGAGCCAGTCCACTCAGACGGGAAAGACCACGACAGTTAGTGGAAGCGTCAGCGGAGGTGTAAAAGGCAAAAAACTAAGTGCGGCGGCAGAGATTGGAGCATCAGTGGCAAAGAGCGTTATGGAAAGCGTTGGCATAGCGATGGGAGTGAACGGTGGTGTCAATGCATCAACGGCACGTACAGTCGGCTATACCGATACGGAATCCCAGAACTGGGGCAATAGCCGGCAGGTCGGCCAGCAGGAGAGCACCAGCAATATGCACCAGACCGGGACCCAGCAGGGAACGACGACGACCGACTCAACAACTGCAACCGTCCACTATGCCAACAAATCCGTTCAGGTGATGCTGGAACTTATTGAGGAACAGCTCAAGCGCATCAAGGACTGCGAGAACTATGGAGTCTGGTCCAGCGCGGCTTATTTCATTTCGCCCAGCCGTGAAACCTCTGTGGTGGCAGCAAGTGCGTATAAAGGCATCATCAATGGCGAGACTACGGCACTAGAAAGTTCCTGCATGAATACATGGTTCCGGGATGAGCATGTAAGAATGATCAATGGATATCTGCATCGGCTGTGCCACCCGCGTTTTTATGACCCGGAATACCTCAGCAATCTGGATGCAATGACAGATGTTACACTGACAACGATGGTGAACACGAAGGAACTGGCGATCCAGTGCAACATTCCGTACCGCTCCGTAGCAGGTGTTACCGTGCGGGAAATGGCGGAATTCGGAAGAAACCTCCCTGTGGCCGGAAAAGATGCCCAGAGTCAGCTGAGGCTGGGTAAGGTGTTCCACATGGGAAAATCGGAAGTGGCGGACCTGACTCTGGACCGTCAGGCAATGACCTCCCACACCTTTGTGACCGGCTCCACGGGTGCAGGCAAATCCAATGCAGTGTATCATTTGCTTAACGAACTCACCAAGGACGGCAAAACGACGTTTCTGGTCGTGGAACCGGCGAAGGGGGAATATAAGCACATCTTCGGCAATGAAAGAGCCGCTGTATATGGAACAAACCCGGCCCTGACACCGTTGCTGCGCATCAATCCCTTTGCCTTCCCGGAGGGAATCCATATTCTGGAACATATCGACCGTCTGGTAGAAATCTTCAATGCCTGCTGGCCGATGTATGCGGCAATGCCGGCTGTATTGAAGGATTCAGTCGAGCGTGTCTATGAGAATGCAGGCTGGGATCTGCGTGAGTCGGTGAATCCGAAAGGAACGCTTCCGACGTTCTTCGATTTGATGAATGTTTTGCCAGACGTCATCAAGGAGTCCGGCTATTCGAATGATACCCAGAGTGACTACATCGGCTCGCTGTATACCCGCGTAAAATCACTGACGAACGGAATTTACGGTAACGTATTCTGTGCGGAAAGCACGCTGACGGATGAAGAACTGTTTGACCGGAATGTGATCGTGGACCTGAGCAGGGTTGGCTCGATGGAAACAAAATCCCTGGTAATGGGCATTCTGGTCATGAAGCTGCAGGAATACCGAATGTGTAGCGGTATGATGAACAGCGAACTGCGCCATGTCACCGTGCTGGAAGAAGCGCATAATCTGCTGCGGCGGACTTCGGATGTGCAGACACAGGAAGGCGCAAATCTGCAGGGCAAATCGGTGGAGATGCTGGCGAATGCGATTGCCGAAATGCGCACCTATGGCGAGGGCTTTATCATTGCAGATCAGGCACCGGGTCTGCTGGATACGGCGGTCATCCGCAATACGAATACCAAAATTATTCTGCGCCTGCCGGATGAGGAAGACCGTAAGCTGGTAGGAAAAGCAGCGGCATTGAACGAGGCTCAGATCGATGAACTGGCAAAACTCCCGGTCGGTGTAGCGGTAGTTTATCAGAACAACTGGCCCGAGGCAATCCTCTGTAAGATGGAGCGGTATTCTGCGCCGCAGATGCCGTATCACAAGCCCGCTGCTGGAAAAACGGTGGATACAGAATTCGTATTCGGACAGCTGGCGCAGAGCACTCAGGTGAAAGCTCTGGGTATCTCTGAGATGGAGCAACTGAAACGTTGGCTCGAGCGATACGAGACTGTGTTGCAGCCGGGTGAAAAGCAGTATCTGGAACAGCTCTTCCGGGGCAAAGCGAGAAATGCGAAGCTGGACAGAGAAATTGCATTTGACTTCTTTGGAGGCCCGAAAATGGTCGGGGACTATTGCGAAAGAGCAGAGAAGTCCGATACACCCCGAAGCGAGCTCCTGAAGCATCTGGAAAGCAGGTATGAGCTGGAAGACGCTACCGCAGAGTGGGTCATGAATGCTCTGATTACAGTGGGTGTGGGCAGAAATCCCGAGCAGGCTAAAGGGGACAGCCTGAAACAAAACTTTGAAGAGCAGGGAGGTCGGATTTTGTGAGAAGTGAAATTTCGGGGGTGAAGCACCCGGAAGATGGAGGTGCCAACGGAAGGCTTGACCATGTGACGACAGAATCCTTCCGGCGAATGGAAGACGGAAGGCCGAAACATGCAAAGCAGAAGCTCGACCCGAGTGTCAGAAAATCATTTGAGCGTGCTTTTGCCGGAAAGGATTCGCTGGAAAAGAATGCAGACAAAACAAACGAACTGGACGCAAAGCGAGAACCGGAGAACAAAAAGGACATCAAAGAGAAAAAAGATGTAAATGAAAAACAGCGTGCGGCGATTAAGAAAGGACTCGGGCGGGTACTTAATGGTGAGGAACTGTCGACCGCAGAAAAAGGAAACCTTTGCGAAATGATGATGGATCAGTATTATATCAGCAAAGGCTATACACCGCTGCATAAGCGTGTGACTTCTTTGGATGACAAGGGACATCAGGGGATTGATGGTGTCTACGAAAAAGATGGAAAATACGTAATCGTGGATGCTAAATATGGAACTGCACGTCTTGGTGAAACGAAGCATGGTCGACAGATGTCGGAAGAATGGATCATAGAGCGTCTGGAAATATCTGTGGACAGGGAAACGGCAGAGAAGATCAAGGATGCCTATTATGATGATCCGGATAATGTATCAACCGAAATCTTCCATTATGACCCGGAAACAGATGCGGAGGAAAAGAGCTACTGCGATACTTGCCCTGTGGATGAAGAAGGCTGTAAGTGCGGATCATCGGTCATTGTGGAGACCTATCAGAATGGGGAACCGGTAGGTGCACCATCCGGAAAAAGAAATGAGGAATTGGTCAATGCGTGATACAAGAAAGACAGAAGCGTATTTTGAAGGGTACATTGCATATGAACAGGAACGAATCGAACACTGGTGCGAAAAACTTGCTGATGCCGGGAATACGGATAAAAAACTGCGAGTCAACGCAAATCTGCTGCTGAATCGGATGCATCTTATGATCGCATCGTTTTCCTATGGCGCTTCGAGGAGCGAATTGCAGGAGCTGTACAAAAAGGTATGTGCCACAGCCTGTGAAACACGGGCATTGACGTATTACAATGCGCTGGTATTGGCATCGTTTTCTGTCATGCTGAACGAGACTGCCGAAATACAGCCTCTGTTTAAAAAATTTGGCAATGTGTTTGATGACGATAAACTTTTGAACGGACTGCGCAGCTATATCCAGACAGGAAAAGCAGTCTGGACAGGGGACTATCGCTTCCCGACGCCGTACAGCGGACTGGATGCCGTTCTTGCAGCCCCGGATAAAGCGCAGCAAGAACAGCATCTGATGCACTATCTTGAAGGTTGGTATGCCGGATGTGAGGATTGCGTCTGGTATGATACACTGTACAATGAGAATGATGTGTATTACGGATACTGGAGTTTTGAGAGTGCTGCGATTGCAGACATTTTAGGGCTGGATCCAAAGCATCTTGCAAAGTGTGAATATTTCCCGGTGCTGTAATAGAACAAAAAGTCCACTGCACTTTCAGGTTATTACAATCCCGGTCGATTGCACATACAATACAAGTATCACTTCACAAAACGGAGGGGACTTGTATTATGGTGGACTACGCCGACATCGGAAAACGCATCCGTGCCTGCCGCCTTGCAAAAGGCATGACGCAGGAGCAGCTGGCCAATGAGGTCGGCGTGGTGGTCACGCACATCAGCCATATCGAAACGGGCAACTCCGTGCCCAGCCTGAAAACGCTGATCGATATTATCAACGCACTGGACTGCTCCGCAGATGAGCTGCTTTGCATCGAAATCAAAAAAGCAAAGCCGGTGTTCGACAGCTGGATGACCGAACAGCTTGCAGATTGCTCTGCCGATGAAGCAAAAATCATCAAAGAAACAGTGGTCAGTCTGAAAAAATCGCTCCGAAAAGTGTACGGGAAGTCCTCTAAATACAGATATGACTAAAACTTCAAAAACTGAATGCCAGTTGGTAGGCATTGAGTGCCTGAAAAAGCACCCATAAAGCAAACGAACCGTCCCGGTTTCCGTAATAGGAAGCCGTGGCGGTTTTTTCTATGCAAAGCTATATAGAAAAATACTAATGGAAGTTTGCCGGATGGACAATGCTGATGTCCAATCAACGCTTTATAATAAAAGCATCAAAATGATTCAATTGAATCATTCCGAACAGAAAAGGCTACGCATCCATTGAGATGGGAGGAAACATCATGAAAGAACGATTTGAAATCTATGATGGCAGTGCAGAAGCTAAAAAAGCCAAAGGAAAATCCAAAAATCTGAGCGGCTTTCATCCGCTGTTTACCGCAGCTGCTCGCAGAAGCATTGCGCTGGATGCCTTAAAGATCTGGCTGCTGCTGGGGTTTGTTGTGGGCGTGGTGACAGGTGTTGCAACGGGAGCCGGAGTGGTGTCGGTGCTTTTAGGGCTTCTGATCGCCGCAGTGATTTATTTTGGCTTCCGGGATGATGTCTACAAAAAGGTATACGGCCCGGAGCATGACAGAGGCCAGCTGCCCTTGCCGGAAGGAATGAGTTGGGAGGAAGCCGTAGACCGCATCCGCCGTGGATTTGCCAACCCGGACGTTGAACAGGTGACGGATACTGCGGATGCCATGACCTTTTACAGTAAAAAGCGTGGCACCTATCAGCTGAAAAACACAGCCGATGGCCTGAAAATGACCATCCTGACCAAACCATCCAAAAGCAGCAAGGAAGAATACTTATATGCGGTGTTTAGCAGCGTTCTGCTGTCGCAGGTGATCGCCATCCTGTATCCTGAAAAAATCTCTGCGGAGCAGGTGGAAGAAGAAAAGGCGGCAGTCCGAAAGCTGTTTGACGCACATAAGATGCCACTGGTCATTGAACTGGCGATTACAGCGGCGTTTGTCGCGTTTGCGGTATATATGTTATATCCTGTGCTTTACTCAGACAATGCCCGCTCCAAAGGAGTTTCGGACGGATACTTGAGTGTTTTCCCGGCAGGGGCAACGGTTGGCGAGGTATTGGACGATTTCTTTGCAAGCGGCAAGTGGGAAAACTATGAACAGGACGGCGTGACTTTTGTCCACTACAGCGGTGAGTGCGTCAGCACACAAACGGGAGAAAAAGCCACCGTTGGCATCTATTTCAAGTTGAATAATGACAGCTCTTTTGAAATCGACCGGATGACCATGGACGGTGAAACGATGAACCTGTTAATGCAGAACATCGCGCTTTCCGAGATCAGTGACAGCTATTGCAAAGATCATGGTATTGCCAGCAGCAATGCGCTTGACGAATTGGAAAATGCTTTGGATGATGCGCTTGCAGATTCATCTTCCAGCGTCAGTGTAGCAGAACCTGAGAGCGAAACCTACACAGAGGATACGGATTCCGACAATTCTGCCCAGACGGCTACCAGATCAGACCGTAAAGTTGTTAGCACGAATGGAATGGATACCTATTCGGAACTTTCTGGCGAGATCTCTGTGGACGTGAACCACTATGAAATCGGAGAAATGCCGGAAGATGTAAAAGAATACTATCTCAGCTATGGGAGTGATTTTGATACTGCATGGCTGAACGCATTGTATACGGACGTATATGAGTACAGCGGAAAGTATAGCAATCAGGTTGCGTGGGAGCGTTTTACGGAGTATATGGTGTTTTATGACGAGGTGGTGGATTATAACAATGAGTTGGCTCCGGCACCGGCGCTCTATGACGTATATTACGCATACGATCCCGCCACAGAGGAAGAAGCAGCCCTGTGCGTGGATGATGTGATCCAAATTGCGGAAGAGAGCGGTGCTGAAATACAGATTTGGTAAAAGTACAAGAGTGTAAAATCCTTCTTGAAATTTGAGACGAGCATATTAAAAGATCGATAGAATCGAATCCCGCTGGATTCCTGTTGCGGAGTCCAACGGGATTCTTTTTGCCCCAAACGAAAGATACGGCTCACTGACATTGGCTCATATACTGGATCAGGTCTTGCTTGTAAACCTTCCAGAGTTTTCCCATCTTGAAGGCAGGGATTTCGCCGCTGTTCAGAAGACGAAGCAGAAGATTTCTGCCAACATGCGTAATTTCCATGACCTGCCGGAAGCTCAGGACATCGGGATAGTTGTCTAGCATTGAAAATCAACTCCATTCTTGTGATCTTGATGAATTTTTGCGCTTCATTGCACGGATCATTTTTTTGTTCGCTCAAAGCCCTTGTACCCTTGTGCATAAGGGTGTACATGGAAATCTGCCGCATTGACGATCGTTCAGGATGCGGCAAGGGATGATTACATCGTTGATTTCTAATTTTTCCAAAGCCTTTGCGATTTTCTTTTTATGATGTATCTTATCGGTCAGTTCCGGCTCATCCTGCGCTTCGATATATGCACTGACAAGTTCTTTGGTATCGTCATCAAGGTTGCTCATTTGTACGGCTTTCAGGGCAGTTGGAACGTTATACCACGAATGCTTGCCAAAATAATCGACGGCATACCGATATAGAAAGAGCGGAATATCATCGCTGATTTTGTAAAAATAATGAAACAGCGCATGATTTTCAAACTGGAACTTTGAAGATTTCGATTCCAACTTATCGTGCTCAAATTCTTTCAGACTGGGGCGCTTTAATTGAATTTCATATCGAACCAGATTTTTTGAGCGTTCCAGATCATCTGGAGAAATCGGATAGCTCTCCTTTTCGCAATTCAAGAGCTGCTGATGCTTGTCATAGAGTGCAAAATCATACCACGTTTTTTCAAATTTACAGCTTCGGATCTCATTGTGCTGGTTATAGTGTAGTGCGCGACCTTTTCTGTACGGGTCAACGCTTCCTGCATAGCGAATGATTTTTACTATCAGCGCGGGATCGCATTTTACATAGAAGTCTTGTGTAATATCCAACCGGTGTATTTTCCATTTAATGGAATCCTCGATTTCAAGGAGTCCAAGCTGCTCCAATTCATCCAGAAAGGCCTGCTCTTGCATGACCAAACCTTCTGGCGATAAATCTGCTAAACTTAAACGAGATGAATCACCTGCGATCCGAGCGAGGTTCACACCAGATAACGTTATGTATCTCTTCCTGAAATCTGGGTATTCTGCCAATGTGATGGTCAAACCACCATCTTTTCTTTTATAAGAGTAGCCTTTTTTCGAGGAGCCATGATACGGAATCCGATAGTATTTTCCAGCGGATACCATTTTTTGAATTGCCATAAATACAGTGTGCTTTGCTTCGCAATCGCTGTACGTTCCATTCACTTCAAACGTATGAATGGAAGGTGCTAAAAGTGGGAGCTTCTTTGCCATTGTCATAAAAAACACCTCTTTTTGTGATTTATCAGGATGTTATGAATCAAATAGAAATTGATCGGGAGGAACAACTACTATAAAAACGCATAGCATTCTATCTGGTGATTTATGACACTGTTATCCATAGATCGAAATCTAATAGAATGATAATAAACTGCTTTTTGGGATTTCTTATAGGGCGATTTGATCAAAGGCAGCGTATTTCCGATCTCTGCCCTTCAAATTCATTGTGCCGAATGAAAAAATCATTACAGACTGCAATAAATCCAGTTTCGACATTTGGGATGGTTTTCGTCCGATCAGACAGGCCTGGTTTTCTTCGGCAAGATCCAGCGGGCTAATGCGTGGATGAAGTGATTCAGATTGCAGAGGAAAGCGGCGCCGAAATTCGGTTCTATTAAAAGATAATCATAAGCGACCATGAGGCGGAGCTTTTGCGCAGATAAAATGCTGCGGGAAGCTCCGGTTTTTGTATAAATAAAAACTTTTTTACTCGTTGGTTTCGCTCTATAAAACTTATATAAGAATGAAATTTTCTAAAATGCTGGAATAAAAATTGAAAATGAGGTATACTAATAACAGGAAGGAGTTGAAAGAATGCTTTGCCAATTTTCTTTTCAGAATTTTAAGTCTTATAAGGATGAAACGACATTTGATTTCCGTGCAATGGCAATTCCGGAGTTTCAGGATGCCTTGATTCGGCAGGAGAAAGCGGAAGATTTGCTTCCGGTCAGCGCGGTCTATGGCCCTAATGGTGGCGGTAAGACAAATCTGCTTCAGGCATTCTTTTGCCTGATTAACCTTGTCGTAAAGCCAATCCATGCGCTGGAGAAGAATCGACAGCCTATGATCTTCCAGCAGGGCAGCAGTGTGGCTCCTTTTATGCTGGATGAAAGCTCTGTAAATGAGCCTACGATTTTTCAGGTTTTTTTCCGTGTAGACGAGAAGGAATACCAGTATTACATTGCGCTCAAGGAAGAAATTGTCTTTGAGTCTCTTCTGTGGCGTACACTTGGTGGTAAGAAGACAGGACTGATTTTTGAACGAGACGGCCAGAAGATTGAATTGGGTGCAAGTATCAATAAGGCAAGCATCAACTTGGACGTCAACCCGAAGATGCCGTATCTTTCTTTTTTGGCAATCAACTACAATATCCCTGTGATTGCAGAAGTGCAGAATTGGTTTGAATCCTGTATTACACAGAGCTACGCAAACCCCAGAGCGGAAAACATTGTGCTGGTGTCCAAGAGTGAGACGACTAAGGAAAGCCTGATTCATGCACTGAATGATGTAGGCATTGATTTGTCTGGCTATCGCTATGATGAGGATAGCAAGCACCTGTTCACACAAAGAACGATCAATGGCAAGGTCTATGAGCTTCCCTTTGAAGCGGAGTCGGATGGAACCAAGAAGATGATTGCAGCCTTGCCGGTTCTGATGGTAGCGTTGCAGGAAGGCCGCACAGTGGTGGTGGACGAGCTGGATGCCAAGCTGCATCCGAAGCTGCTTCGATATGTGATTCAGATGTTCAAGAACCCGGAACTGAACAAGAAGGGCGCACAACTGCTATTCAGTTCTCATGACCTGACCACGATGAAGAATACTGTTTTCCGCCGCGATGAGATTTGGTTTGCCGCAATGAATGACAATCATGAAAGTGAGATTTACTCACTTTATGAGTTCCGACAGGAGGACAACACGCGCGTCAAGAGCACGGCGGCCTTTGATAAGCAGTATTTGGAAGGCCGATATGGTGCAGACCCATACCTCTCTAATATGCTGACAGGGAGGGATTGGGCATGAGTCTGAAACCTCCAAAGAAAAGTGACCTTGGGAAAAGCTGGATGAAAGATCGCCGCGATAAAGCGAGGATGATTCAGCCAGAATACCATTTGATTGCATCTGAGGGCACAGAAACAGAACCGCAGTATTTTGGTGCAATTCAAAAAATTATCAATACTAAGTACCGTGATAGAATCCAGCTAAAGGTAGAGGGTATTGGCGACAATACGGTGAACTTGCTGATGAAAGTACGTCAGTACGTTCAGAACTACGGCATTGTGTTTAAGCACGTCTGGATTGTCTATGACACAGATGATTTTCCGGCAGAAAATATCGACATGGTGGCACAGCTGTGCAAAGAATACAGTGCGCAAGGCGAAACAATTTACCACGCTGTATGGTCGAACCAGTGCGTAGAACTGTGGTATTTGCTGCATTTTGTGTATATGGATACTGATATTGACAGATCGCGTTACTGGCCGAAGCTAAGCGATTGGCTGAAAAACATTGGTGCAGGGAGTTACGAGAAGAATCGCCCGGATATGTATGAAGTGCTGCGACCTTACATGGACACTGCGATTGCCAATGCAAAGCGATTGGACAAGCAAAACGAAGGACGGAAGCCGTCTGAATCAGCACCTGGAACGAAAGTCTATGAATTGGTTGAGATGTTGAAGCCTTATCTTTCGGACACGTAAAGATGTTGACGATGGAAAGGAGGCCCCCGCAAGTAATTGCGTGAGATGCTGATGCACAAGGCGTAAAGCTCAATAAGTAAACGAAACGCCCCGGTTTCCTATTACGGAAACCGGGGCGTTTTTTATCCGCTTTTGGAATTTTCTGAAAAAAATCGAGATTTTTTCTGCAATAAATAGAGAGTCTGTTCGATTTTCATTGACTTAAAGCACCCAAAATGGTATGCTTTAGCACAGATTTGGAATTGAAAAAGGCCACTGTAACACCGTGCGGTGCTGCGTGATATTTGCTCATTTCCGACCTCTGCAACAGAGGAAAACTGTTGAAAAGATTTTATGATTCAGAAGGAGAACATGATCATGAAAAAGATTTCGCGTCGTAGTTTCCTGCTCGCTACGGGTCTTGTGACAGTGGGTGCGGCTCTGTCTGCCTGTGGCGGTTCTTCTGCAAGCACTGCAACCAGCAGCGCAGCAAGCACAAGTACCGCAACCAGCACGGCTGCCAGCGCAGCTCCTGCCGCTGCCTCTGTCAACATTTCGCTGGGCCACTTCGGCGCAGCAAACGAGCCTGTCACTGCTGCTGCTGAAACATTCAAGCAGCAGGTTGAGGAGCTTTCCGGCGGCACGATGACAGTCGAGATTCATGGAAACAGTGAATTGGGCGATGCCAAGGAAATGGCAGAACAGACCTCTATCAATGCTATTCAGGCTTGCTTGGTCTCTCAGGGGTCTCTGGATAAATACGACATCCGCTATGCGCTGGTCACCGCTCCTTATGTTTACCAGAGTTATGAGCACGCTTATGCCGTGGTCGATGGCCCCTTTGCTGAGTGGGTCAACGATGGTGCGCTGGAAAGCAAGGGCCTGCACAATGTGGGCGCATGGGATTACGGTTTCCGCAATCTGACCAACTCCAAGCGCGAGGTCAAGCATCCTGAGGATGTCAAGGGCTTGACCATCCGCACGCCCTCTGAGGTCCAGAAGGTGGCCTGTTTTGAAGCACTGGGTGCCAATGTCCAGCAGGTGGCTTTTTCTGAGTTGATCACCGCTCTGAAACAGAACACCGTTGATGGTCAGGAAAATCCCATCTCCACCATTTACAATAACGCAATGTGGGAAGCAAACCAGAAATATCTGAGCCTGACCCACCACACTTGGGAGTCTGTCAACCTGACCGTGTGCAACGATTTCTGGCAGGGCCTGACCGATGACCAGCGCGACATCATCCAGAAGGCAAGCGATGCTGCCCGCGACCAGATGCGCAGCGAAGTGCAGAACAGTGAGTCCGATTACGTCAAAAAATTGCAGGACGAGGGCATGACCGTGACCGAAGTGGATATGGACGAGTTCAAGGCGGCTATGGCTCCTGCATGGGACAAGGTCGCTGAGTATGAGGGCAGCAAGGACGATATGGACAAGTTCCTTGCCATGGTCGAGGACTGCAAGGTCTGAGCCTTGGTCTGATACATTGTAAGTAAGATAGAATGCGGCGGTGATGGTTCGTGTGAGCGTCGCTGCCGCATTTTTGTATCTCATCTGAAAGAGGTGATTTGATGATCGCATTGATCGTCTGCGTCCTGCTGGTCGGCCTGATGCTCATTGGCGTGCCGGTCTGCGTTGCAATGGGCGTTACCAGCGCAGGTACATTTGCTGCTCTGGGCAATCAGGCAATTCTGGCCGTTATGGCCCAGCGCATTTACAACGGCACCACCGGATTCACCATGCTGGCAATCCCGTTCTTTATTCTGGCCGGCAACCTGATGAATACCGGCGGCATTACGGACCGCATCTTCAACTTCGCAAAGGCAATGGTCGGTCACTGGCCGGGTGGTCTGGGTCAGGTGAATATCGTTTCCAGCGTCATCTTCTCCGGCATGTCCGGTGCGGCTGTGGCTGATGCCGCAGGCCTTGGCATGATTGAGATGAAAGCTATGGATGATGCCGGTTTTGACCACAAGTTCAGCGCCGGTATTACGGCGGCTTCTTCTACCATCGGCCCCGTCATCCCGCCCTCCATCCCCTTCGTGGTCTACTCTACCTGTTCTGGTGTCTCTGTTGCAAAGCTTTTTGCAGCCGGTTTTATTCCCGGCGCTCTGATGGCATTTGCAATGGCCGTTTGCGTTTACGTAATCTCGGTGCGCAAGCATTTCCCTGTGGGCGAAAAGATGCCTTGGAAGCTTCGTCTGCGCTATCTGTGGCAGGCAATCCCCAGCCTGATGACCGTGGTTATCATCATTGGCGGAATTTGGAGCGGTCTGTTCACCCCCACTGAGGCTGCTATCGTGGCCAGCGTCTACGCTTTGATTCTGAGCTGCTTTGTCTATCGTCAAATCGATCTGAAGGGCCTCCTGCATATCATCTACGACAGTATGATCACCAGCTGCAAGACTCTGTTCATCATTGCCATTGCAAACTTTCTGGCTTACTTCATGATGCATCAGCGGATCCCCAACCAGGTCATCGATGCCCTCATGGGCATTTCCAGCAACCCCACCGTCCTGATTCTTCTCATCATCTTTGTGCTGCTCATCCTCGGTATGTTCCTGGAAGGCACAGCCGTCATCCTGATTGTGACCCCCATCTTCCTGCCCATCATCGACCAGATCGGCATGTCTTATGTGCAGTTCGGCGTGGTAATGATCCTCGCTTCTATGATTGGTCTGCTGACACCTCCGGTCGGCATGAGCCTTTACGCTGTTTCCAGCATCACCAACGTCAAGCTGATGGATCTTTCCAAAGAAGTCCTGCCCTACGTCATCGGCATCACTACCGTGCTTCTGCTTTGTGCTTTCGTGCCGCCGCTTTCCTGTTGGCTGCCGCAGTTCGTCTGAGGAGGGGTTGCAATGAAAACACTCAAAAAATTGGATGCAGTCTTTGCAAGCATCCTCAAATGCATTACCATTGGTTGCTGCGTTGCCATCGCAGTCATCCTGTTCGTCCGTGTGATTCTCCGATTCACTCCGCTCAATTTCAACTTCTCATGGTCGGATGAGGTCGTTGCATGGCTGATGGCATGGATGATCTTTATCACTGCCGCACAGATCACCCGAGAGCGCTCTCATTTCAGTGTGGATCTTCTCCCCACTAAATTGAAAGGCAAGGCTCTCGGTGTCCTGCTCAACCTCTTCATTACCGTGTTGAGCATCGTCTTCTTTGTGGTATTCCTGGACTACTCGGTACAGCTGACCATGAAAGCAACGACCTTCAGCCTGAGCCCCATTCTGAAGGTCAGCGACCGTGTTCCGTATTCCAGTATGCCGACCTGCTGCGTGATCTGCCTCATCTATCTGGTGCGTGATTTCGTGGTAGAGATTCAAAGTCTGCTGACAGGCAGTTATAAGACCACCTGAGTGAAACCCATTTTCGCATGAAAAATCCGGTGCTTTTCTCGTGAGAAGTATCGGATTTTCTTTTTGGTCTCAGGTGAGGATTTGGGTGTTTTATATGAATTTTACCTTGAAAAACTATGCTTGTATCCAATTGAAAATGATGCATTTCTTTTCTATACTGATGTTATGCGGTAAAGGTTTGGCAAAGACACGGGAGGAAGGGTTATGCGTTCACAGACGGATTTCTTGCTCGAACGTGCTTATGAGCAAGTTTTTCAGGATCTGATTTTGGGCCGGGCACAGATGAATGCCTCAAGCACTCGACAGTTTTTTGATGCACTGGGCGGAAAAGGGCGCAGTGTGTTTCTTGCGGCTTTCCGACAGAACAAGGGCTTTACCTATCTTGAACAGTTTGCCGTCAGCAATATGCTGGATGATCTTCTTCCTGCTGGAAGTCATCTGCTCACGGGGGAAAGCGCGAAAGATCTCTTTGCTCTGATTGATAGCCCTGCCCAAAGTAATGTGGAGAATGTTATACAGCGTGTGTGCAGGGAGATGCAGAGTTTTGGCTCTGCAGTTATTGTTACTGCGGTCAGCCAGGTCGGGACGCTGGAGCATCTGGCCGTGTTATACGAGGAGACGCAGCTGCTATTGAGCCTTTCGCAAGAAGAGAAAAGGGTTCACTCAATGCGCAGTGATGCACTGGCCAAAGATGTTCTCTCGTTTTTTGACCTGCGGGCGATCCGCTGTGCACAGTCCTATGATGAGCTTTTATTCGAGCTTTGCTTGGCTTTTTCGAAGATGAGTCTCTGCGGTTTGACTGTACAGCAGCAGGACAAGGTTGTTCAGTTCCTACTCCGTGTTTTTGCACTGCCGTTGCCGGGTGATTCTTTGGCTTCTGACCAGCTGGCAGAACTGCTGGGAGAAAAGCTGAGCCTTTTACCGGCAGATAAAAAGGACTCCTCACGGAAACGGCGTGTGCTGACGGCTGTATACCGTCATCTCAGAGATCTTGATGTCAGCCTGCAAAGCCTTGCTGCCAATGAGTTGTACATGAATGCCGATTATCTAGGGCGCGTCTTTGTCGAGTTAACCGGCCAACACTTTTCGGCCTTTGTAGAGCAGAAGCGAGTTACTCTTGCCATTCGGCTGCTCCAATTTGCGCCTAAGCTGTCCGTTTCAAGCCTTGCAGCTTATGTAGGCTACCCTGCTAATGGGCAGTATTTTTGCAAGGTGTTCCAACGTCATTGCGGCATGACACCCCGGGATTACCGCAAGTCGCTTGCTCCAGCTACGGTAGGTTCGAACGCTCTGTAATTTTGGCACCCGCCCAGGCTGCGATTAAGTCTCCCCGGAAATAAAATCTGATAGAATAAGGTAGATAAAAGCTCTTGGCTTCTGTAATGGAGGCTAAGAGCTTTTTGCATCTTGTTTTGTAAGCTGAAAGAGGGTACAATGATAGCAGAAGTATGCACATCAATGAGGTGATACTATGCTGAATGTCTTTTACGGTGATATGAAGGAAGCGGTGTACAATACGGCTTCTTATTTCAAATACGACTACGAGGAAAGCTGGATCATCGACCCGATGGTCAAGGAAATGATTCAGGATGTAGATAGCTCCACTGTGATTGACAGTGGTATCATCGACAGCCCGGTCTTGGGCAAAATTCCACCGACTGCTTTGTCTGGTGGTGTAAAGACACTGATTTTGGTAAAGTTTGAGCCAGAGAAAGTGTTCAATGCATCGACTTGTGGTGACAACTGTGCAAAGTGGCTGCTCAAAATTGCAGAGCAGGAGGATCGCACGGTGAATTTGCGTCACCTGATGGATTTTGGCAAAAAACCATTTACAGTAAAAGTGCTGAATACGAATCAAATCGTTCACAGTATGGAAGAGCTGATTTTGGCCGCAGGTGAGTTTGTGTAAAGGGGCTGACAGAAATGAAAGGCATTCATAAAGTGGTCGTTGGCACAAAGTACCTGAAATATGAATTTGAACTGCGGCGCAACTTAACTATCATTCGCGGGGATAGCGCAACGGGTAAAACGACCCTTGTGGATATGATTCGCACCCATATGAACGATGGAGAGAATGGACCGGTCACTCTGAATTGTGACAAAGGTTGCTATGTGGTAGAAGGAAATCTTTGGAAGGGACAACTTGACAATATTCAGGACAGCATTGTTTTTATCGACGAAGGAAACGAGTTTGTCAAGACCAAAGATTTTGCACGTGCGATTCAGCAGACCGACAACTATTATGTCATCGTGACCAGAGAGGGTTTGCCGGCCTTGCCATACAGCGTGGAAGAAGTGTATGGAATCCGAACCTCTGGAAAGTATGGCTCGCTGAAACAGAGCTATCATTCGTTCTATCGAATTTACCCGGATAGTACGACTGAGAATATTAAGCCGGAGAAGATCTTGACTGAGGACAGCAATTCGGGTTATCAATTCTTTGATGCGGTCTGCGCAGAGTATCAAATGCAGTGTGACACTGCAAACGGAAAGTCAAATGTATTTTCCTATTTGAAAGCTCATAGGGATGAAAAAATCTTGGTAATTGCAGATGGCGCTGCCTTTGGCCCGGAAATGGATAGGGTGTTGCAGTTGGTGCAGACAAGAGAAAATCTAGTGCTATATTTGCCGGAATCTTTTGAATGGCTAGTACTTTCTTCTGGGATCCTGAAAGATACGGAGGTTGCACAGATTTTGCAGACACCGCCTGACTACATCGACAGCAAGGAATATTTTAGCTGGGAGCGTTACTTTACGGTGCTTCTGACGGAGAAAACGGCGGGAACATATCTGAATTATACCAAGAAAGCGCTGAATGAGGCCTATCTGAGGGATGGTGTGAAAAACGCGATTTTGGGACAGATGCAGAAAGTTGAATTGAAATAAAATCAAAAGAAGGATTGTAATGAGGATACCCGGAGGGAGAAGAATGATTCCCAACGCCCTGTAATTTTGGCACCCGCTCAGGCTGCGATTAAAAGTCTGAGGAAATAAGATTTTTTCTATGGCATAAATAGTTTAAAAGTGAAATGAGTCCCTTGACTTCTGTAATGGAAGTCAAGGGACTTTTTGATGTGCTGCTATTTTGTGCGAGACTCTTTTACATACGCGCCCCTTGTTTTTGTCGATTTTTACGCTAAAATAAAAAGTAATAAACCAACGTAAATAAAGGAGAGACTCTAAATGTCCGAAAATGCAAGACAAGAAGTTGTGACTCAAAAGCCGCGCATGGCAATATGCTATGACTTCGATAAAACTCTTTCTCCCGATGATATGCAGTCGTTCACATTGATTCCCTCACTTGGAATGAGACCTGAGGATTTTTGGCCTGAATCTAATCAACTTGCCAAAGACAACCTTATGGACAACAATCTTGCTTGGATGTATCAGCTTGTTGTCAAGTCTAAGGCTCTTAGAAAATCTCTCAGTCGTAGTTATTTCAACCAAATTGGAGGGAAGGTTCCTTTATACAATGGAGTTGGTACATGGTTTGAACGAGTGAACCAATACGGTGAGGAAAATGGTATCGAGGTCCAGCATTACATTATTTCCTCCGGGTTGAAAGAGATTGTTGAAGGAAATAGCATCGCCCGGTATTTTAGTCGGATTTATGCATCGTCCTATCTGTATTCTGCGGATGGTGTTGCCGAATGGCCTGCACAAGCCGTAAACTATACCAATAAGACCCAATTTATTTTCCGAATTGCCAAAGGAATCTTTGAAGAATACGATGAGAAGGTAAACGATAGCATGCCTGATGCGAATCTATATATCCCTTACGAAAATATCGTCTATATTGGAGACAGTGCTACTGATATTCCTTGTATGCGCCTTGTGAAGAGTAAAGGCGGTTATTCTATTGGTGTGTTTGATCCTGAAAAGAATAAGCGCGAAAAAGTATACCAACTACTCAACGATGGTCGAATCAATTTTTATGCTCCTGCCGACTACTCCGAAGACTCCGAACTTTTTAAGTATATCAAACTTGTCATTGATCAAGTTTCTATCAGTGAAAGAATTAAAGCTGAGCAGTATCCCTTGAAAAATCAGGCAAATGAATATGGACTATACAAAAATATGCAAACGATGGCAGATCTTATGAAATCTGCTATACCCCAAGAGGAACACCAAAAGCTCCAACAAGAACTTGATAACATGCAACATCAAATTGAAGGTATCTAAAGCGCGGCAGATTTTTGCGTGTTTTTGGACAGAGAATCTCCCCATCTTTTTTGAACGGACAAAACGGTTCCTGAATGGAAATCGTTCGCTAAAATTTTTCGTAGTATAGAAAGGCTCTTGGCTTCTATAATGGGAGGTCAAGAGCCTTTTACGTCTTGTTTTGTGAGTGGAAAGAAGGTACAATAATAGCAAATGACTCACATCTACGAGGTGATACTATGCTGAACATCTACTTTGGAGATATGCCGGAGGCTGTTTACAACACCTCGGTCTATTTTAACTATACCTACGAGGATGAGTGGTTGACTTCTGACTTTGCCAAAGAGGTCATCAAGAAAATTGATAAGTCCGATGTCAAAGGCCCTCATGCGGTGGAAAGCCCGGTTCTGGGGGTCATCTCGCCGGAAAAACTGTCTGGCGGCACGAAAACGCTTTTGCTGATGGCAAACGACCCGGAAAAGGTATTCAATGCCTCAACTTGCGGTGACAACTGTGCGCCCTTTATTCTGAAGCTGGCGAAAAAGAAGGATTTGACCATCAACCTGCGGCATCTCATGGATTTCGGCAAGAAGAAATTCCCGGTGGACGTAAAAGTCCTGAACACCGGTGATGTGGTGCACAGCATGGAAGAACTGATGCCGATTGCATTTCAGTTTGTGTGAGGCGATAGGATGAAGGGAAAACATAAAATCGAAGTCCGAAGCGGACGGGTCGTTTTCACAATCGAACTGGAACGGAACATTACGATTCTGCGAGGGGACAGCGCCACCGGAAAAACAACGCTGGTGGAGATGCTGCAAGCATACGAGACCTATGGCCGACAGAGCGGCGTGACGGTGAGCTGTGATAAACCGTGCCGGGTGCTGTCAGGTGTCAACTGGGAGTTGCAGCTGAATGCGACCCATGACAGCATCGTGTTTGTGGATGAAGGCAGTACCTTTGTTTCGAGTCTGGATTTTGCCCGTGCGATCCAGCATTCGGATAACTACTATGTGTTGGTCACAAGAGAAGATCTGAGTACACTGCCGTACAGCGTAAACGCCATTCTGGAACTGAAAAAGACCACCAGCCGCTTCAAACGGACTTATAACAAAGCGTACCCGGTCTATGATTCGCTGACAGCCAGCAATGTGCAGCTGGAAGGTGTTGAAAAGCTGTTGACAGAGGATGCAAATTCTGGGTATCAGCTGTTTACAAAAATCGGCGAGAAATACGGCGTTGTCTGTATCTCTGCGGCAGGAAAAGATAACATCAAACAAAAGATTCTTCTGCTGAAATCCGAGAAGGTTCTGGTAATTGCGGATGGTGCGGCGTTTGGCCCGCAGATGAACGACATTTATCGCCTGATGCAGGAGGATAGCGCAAAGTTCAGCTTGTACCTGCCGGAATCGCTGGAATGGCTGCTTCTGAAAGCGAATATACTCGGACAGCCGGATGTTCTTGAAATTCTGGAACATCCGGCAGATTTCATCGAGAGCAGCGAATTCTTCAGCTGGGAGCGGTTCTTTACCAACTTGCTGGAACAGCGAACGAAAGACATTCCTTATATGCGGTATGACAAGGCAAAACTGCCGGAATTCTATTTGCAGGAAGAAAATTTGCAAAAGATCATTGCGGAGATGGGGTAAGACACACTGGAAATTCACAAATAACGTATCATCGTTACTCCGAACGCTCTGTAATTTTGGCACCCGCCCAGGC
>OIYY01000481.1_pt1 | contig 27851 bp, 19 predicted proteins | sample 1588341 | NCBI WGS metagenome assembly OIYY01 (sample SAMN03283287) | human gut metagenome | biome: human-associated habitat; material: feces | host: Homo sapiens | place: Peru | collected 2012 | reverse complement strand
CAAAGATTTTGTTGTGCGCTCAACTGGGAGTATTGAGCGTTAGAAATGCAAATATTGTGTCGGACGGCAAGGCGTCCGAAGAATTAAGCATCATCTCATCCTCTTTTGGTTACGCAGGTGCAAACCTTATGCATTTTACCGTAGTTTAAGCAGCGATTTTATGCATTTTACCGAATTATAGAATAGATAAGTTACTTATTATCAATTATTTGCATCAAGCACAGCAAAAGGGGTGTGCATTCCTTGTTATTCCTATAAGGAAAACAGAATGCACACCCTTTGATGTTTTTATTCTCTTAAGCCTATACCTATATAAATATATACTTCATCACGAAAAGGAAGGCGAGGATGTATAGGGTAAGGTTCAGCTTCTTAAAGTTTCCGCAGATTATGTTGATGACAACGTAGGCGATGACGCCGCAGAGGATGCCGTCGGAGATGCTGTATGTGAGGGGCATCATCACGATGGTGATGAATGCGGGGATTGACTCGGCGTAGTCGTCAAGGTCGATATCCTTAATCGGCGAGAGCATAAACAGTCCTACTATCACAAGCACGGGCGATGTGGCTGCCGAGGGGATGGAGAGGAAGACGGGGGCGAAGAACAATGCTATGGCGAAGCAGCAGGCTGTGGCGAAAGCCGTTACGCCGGTGCGTCCTCCCTGTGCCACTCCCGATGCGCTCTCCACGTACGTGGTGGTGGTGCTGGCGCCGAGGCAAGAACCTGCCACCGTAGCGATGGCATCAGCCATGAACGCCTTGTTGAGTCCGGGGATTGATCCGTCCTTACGCATCATGCCTGCCTTGGTGCAGACGCCCACGAGCGTACCCATCGTGTCGAACATGTCGATGAAGAGGAACGTGAAAACCACGATAACCATGTCGATGGTCATGATGTTATGGAACTCGAACTGGCAGAATATCGGGGCGATGGAAGGCGGTGTGTCCACAAAGCCGCTGAACGATGTCAGTCCCATCGGCACTCCGATCAGGGCTGTGCCGATGATGCCGATAAGCAACGAACCGGGCACGTTCTTTATCACGAGCACCGAGGTGAGGATGATGCCGATGACGCCGAGCAGAGCCGAACCGCTTGTGAGATGTCCGATGCTCACGAAGGTGGCGTCGTTAGAGATGATGATGCCGGCGTTCTTAAGGCCGATGAAGGCTATGAAGAGTCCGATACCGGCTCCGATGGCTCGCTTCAGCGTAGCGGGAATGGCGTCCACGATGAGCGTACGTATCTTCGTCGCGGTCATGAGGATGAAGAGGATACCTTCTATGAGGATGGCGGTCAGCGCAAACTGCCACGAATAGCCCATCGTAAGGCAGACGGTGAATACGAAGAAGGCGTTCAGACCCATGCCGGGGGCAAGTCCGAAAGGCTTCTTGGCATAGAAAGCCATGACGAGCGTGCCGACGATGGCAGCCAATGCCGTGGATGTGAAGACGGCGTTGGTGTCCATGCCCTGCGAAGCAAGGTTGGAGAAGATGTTAGGGTTGACGGCGAGGATGTACGCCATCGTAAGGAACGTGGTTATGCCTGCCATTATCTCTGTCTTGAGATTGTTCTTGGCAGGATCGAATCCTAAGAGTTTTAAGAACATAACGTATAATATTGTGTTAAAGGGGTTTGCTGTTTTTATTATGTCCGCAGATTAGAAGTCCCACTTGACACCGAGACACGGACGACACTTGAAGCCTCCTGTAGAACCGAAGTTGTTGGAAAGCTCCACCTCACCACCAAGGCTGAGGTTGTCGCATCCGAAGTGCTGACCCACATTATACCAGAGCTGCGGCTCGGTGATGAATACCGTCTTCTTGGTGTCGCATGTGCCGTCCTCACGGAAGTCCACGGCGTGTGTCTCCCACCAGAAGTCGGCGAAACCGTCAAACTTCAAGCCCTTCACACCGAAGAGGTCGTTCGTTGCCCACACGGCGGTCAGCTGCATAGGCACGTCAGAGTCCTTCTCCTGAATGTTCTTGTAGAGCGCCTTGAGGTTGAGCGTGTTCTTGAAGTCCTTGCTGTGGATGAAATAGTCGACACCCACGAGCCAGGCGTTGTTGATGGGGTACGACTTTGTTATACCGCCGTTATACTCCACCTGAAGCGAAAGGTTCTTGATGGCTGAGTTCTGCCAGAAGTTGAGGCAGCGTGCAATCTCGAAGTACGATCCGCCGGGAGCGAGATTCGGACCCTCTACGTGCTGGTCATAGTTGAAGTCGTGATCGACAAAGAAGTACGTGTTACCCCACTTGTCCTGCTTGAACATCTCAAGCGTAAGGGTTACGAACTCGCGGTCGCTGCCGAAATCGTAGAGCACCTGAGCGTTTACCTGCGCCTTTGCCTTCGGCGTGGCGAAAAAGAGAGCCGCCAAAAGTATGGCAATGGCTGTAAGTTTGTTAGCTTTCATTATTTTAAAAAGAGTTGTTTGTGAATGATTTTGCAAAATTATATAAAATTTTCATAACAATAACTATATAGCTATCACTTTCGTACTCTGTCAGGTCCGTTTTTATATTCTATTGTGATTTATCAACTATTCCCCCACAATTCATCACAATTATTACAAAATACAACTTTTTATCAAAAAAAACAACAATATGTTTATCAAAAACAAGCAGAATGCTTATCTTTGCAAACGAATAACAACCAAAAACCTTTTGCGTATGAAGAAACATTTACGCGTATTATTATTAGCCGCAATGGCTACCGTTTCGGTAGGCGCATTCGCCACAGACGGTAACCCACTATCACACCAAGTAACTATCGGAACGGCAGCTGCTGATTCCGGCCCGCTCCGCGCATGGATAAACGGCACAATGCCTTGTCCTGCAAACACGGTACACGCCGAACCTTTCGACCTTTCGGTTAAGGGCAACAAGGGATTCGGACGCTCTGACATGTCGCTTTGCATCGACAACAAGGGCAACTACATCCGTGCCAAGGCTTTCATGGCTTTCGACGGCAATGCCAACCCCATCGACGGCATCAAGGTGTACGGCGTGTTTATGAACACCAGCTACACGTGCGACAGCGTTTCGTGTCTCAGCCGTCTGGCGCTTGACAATTACGTGCCTACCAAGCCGCTGAGGATGGGTGTGGAGTTCTATACCAACAACAACGGACAGCCCGGCGACCTTGTCTACTCCGAGGAGATGGACGTATACGGCGAGAAATCGAAGGGTACGGCAGGTGACGAGACGCACGGCGAGGAAGTGGTGCCCATCTACGGATTCCTGCTCAAGACGAAGGAATATGTAAGAATGGAGAACGGATTTGTCTGCGTTTATGCTGCAGACACCGACGAGAAGCAGAGCTATGCTTTCTGTCTCGCACATGACGCTAACGTCACGCACAGCGGCATCCTGAGAATGTACACGCCAGGATCGCCTGTTACCACAGACTATGCAGGATGCTTCAATTACTGTATGACGGGAGACGCCTCGCAGACGCTTGCAAAGAAGGGTCTGAAGTTTACGCGCATCCTTGCTCCAGAGACCACGGAGCGCGGCAAGTACGCCAAGGTGCAGGTGGAACTGTCAAACTACGGTTCGTCAAACATCAGCGACGCCACGCTTCGCCTTACGCAGGACGACAAGATAATAGCTCAGGAAACCATCGGCGAAACCATTTATGCCGGCACAGTATATAAGTATACGTTCCGCACACGCCCCGACTGCTCGGAAGTGGGCACACATCGCTTCACCATTGAGAACGTCACGCCGGGCGACGACCACTACGCTGAACGCACCATCAGCTTCAACACCACCAACAATCTCGGTTCGTGTACGTCGCGAAGCACATACACGGCACAGTATAAGTATATCAAGTCTGTGGACCTCGGCGACATTCACAACGAGAGCGACTGGGGACAATACTCTGACTACCGCAACCTCAAGACCGACATAAAGCCCGGTCAGACACTTACACTCAACGTGGAGAAACTCGCCAACAAGGGCGACTTCCTCAAGGTATGGGTAGACTGGAACGGCAACGGCGTCTTTGACGACGCAGGAGAATTCATGGGTTACGTGCCGCGCAGCACTCTCTCCATAAAGATTCCGGACAACGCTTACGCCACAGCGGGCGAGAAGACCATGCGCATCATTGTAAGCGACAAGGACGTTTCGCCTTGCGAGACTTACACGTTCGGCGAGACTGAGGACTACACCATCAACGTGGTTCGTCCCGACAATACGCCTGCTCTGACGCTCGACCGCATGGAGATAGACGTGACAAGCGACAATGCTGCACAGAAGCACGAACTGCTCGTGAGCAACGAAGGCAACGCTGACCTCAACGTAGACTACACCATCGACTATCGTCTGCCCCTCTCTCCGGACGTTTCGCCAATTTACAAGTCGCCGAAAGCCGTGGGAGCCGAACCGCCTGTCGTAAGATATGCAAAGGCGGAAGCCAAGTATGCGGAGAGCGCATGGAAGGCAGAGGACAACAAAGCATTGAGCCTTTCATACGCCAACGACTACACTGCCTACACGGGATCGGACAACATCTACGTAAATTACGCTCATTACTATCCCGGCATCGCCCTGAAGAGCATCGCCGGCATGAAGATTTCGTCCATCGACATTTACGTGGCTACTCCTGCACGCAAGTCGTTCGTGGCAGTATGGAAGGGAGCAGGAACGCAGTTTATGAGTGGCGCCAATGTCATGAAGCAGCAGTTTGAAGCTGTGGCTGACTCATGGAACCACATCGAGCTGGACTCTCCTGTAACCATCGGCGAGGAGGATCTCTTCATCGGATGTGCCCTTGAGGGATGTAAGAACATTGATTATCTCGTGGGTATTGACGGCGGACCGACGGCAGTAGGCTTCGGCGACCTCATCTGCGTAGAAAACAACAACTACTGGTTCTCGCTTGCCGACCTTGGCTACGAGGGCAACGTGCTCATCCGCGCCAACGTAACCGGACAGCGCACACCTGCCGTCAGCTGGCTCAGCATCGACCAGGACAAGGCTTCCTTGGCAGCCGGCGAACAGCAGAAGCTCAGCGTCAGCACCAATGCAGCGAAGCTCGGAGGCGACGTTTATGACGCCGTAATACGCATGAAGACCAACGATCCGCTGGCATCATCGGTGAAAGTGCCAGTCTATCTGGACCTCAGCACACCCACATCAGTCAAGTTGCTTGAAGGCGACGCACCGTCCGACTTCTACGTATCGGCAGACCGACGCATCGTGCTCAATACCTCCAGCCATGTGGCATACATAGCTCTCTACACCATCGACGGCAGACAGGTGGCCATCGACTTCGACACCAATGCCGTAAGCGCAGCCGCATTGCCCAACGGCATGTACGTGGCTAAGGCGGTGATGGACGACGAAACGGTCAAGACAGCAACCATAGCCGTAAGATAAACCCTAAACAACATAACTTTTTTCATAAAGAAAGGAGAACGCTTATGAAACTCAAGTCTATACTTTTAGGCGCAATGATGGCTATGACAGCCTCAACAGCAAGCGCACAGTTTATCATCATCAACGACCTGCCGGTTCCCGAATCGGAGGCTCCTTCGTCAATAAGCGAGTACGGATTCTATGCCAACTGGGTGCCGGTGGACGAGAATCCCGGCAACGCCATCGGCTATTATGTCCGTGCTTACGTAGTAAAGACAGGTACGGACAATCCGGAAGAATCGAAGTTCTATCTGCTCAATACAGACTTCAGCTACCTCAAGTCGGAGGGAACGGAGGAGAATCCCGTCAACAACGTCACACAGGACAACAGCTTCGTGCAGCAGCCATTGGGCGACCCGAAGCGTTGCGGATGGCAGACGCTCAATCAGGCGGGTGTCGACGGCGAGCTTTGCCTTAACGGAGCATTCAACTTTACGATGGCCAACGCAGCCCTCTTCATGAACATCTCTGACCTGAGAAACGGCGACGGCGATGTGCATTTCAAGTTCAGAATAAAGGGTGACGGTCAGACAAAGAAGATGAGAGTGATGCTTCGCAACACCGACACGATGCCAAATGAAGTACTTGACCTCAAGGATATAGACGTTACTGGGGAATGGCAGGATATAGAGTTCACGCTTAAAGGCGGCGTTGAGAACAGCGACATCCTCTTCTCCGGCTACGAAATGGGCAACCAGACCGCCATGTACTATTACATTGACGACCTCCAGATTTGGCAGGTGCTGAAGAAGGGCGAGACAGCGAAGGCGCTTTATCACCACGAGTTCGTGAAGGACGACCTCGAATGCTACCACCTCTACATCTCCACAACGGACCTTGACGAGGGTGAGGACTATGCTTACACAGTCTCTTCGTACAGCTATGAGGGTGTCAGCCCTGAGTCGCGCATACAGTATCTCAGACCGGAAGACCATCCTACCGGAATCAACACTCTCTCTGGCGAAACGGAAAACCTCAGCTCTGACACACCTGTCATCGTCTATGACATGAAGGGTGCGGTGGTTTCGAAGGGCACCGTAGGCAACGCACCGAAGCTGAACGAAAGAGGTGCATACATCGTAAAGACCGGCGGAAACGCCAAGAAGATTATCGTAAGATAGTTTGAATTGAGAGTTGAAAGTTTAGAGTTGAGAGTTATGATTACCTATTAAAATACATGATTAACAAAACATATCATAACTTTCAATTCTCAACTCTCAACTTAAGCAACTTTCAACTCTCAACTCTCAACTTAAGCAACTCACAACTTAAGCAACTCTCAACTTAATATATAGTTTCTTGTGCAAAATGGCTATTTTTTGTAACTTTGCACCAAATTTAAGATTTTATATGAAGCTATATAGTGATGCCGAACTGGCAGAAATACTCGACAAAGACATATTCCATAAAATAGGCGAAGCGGCTGACGGGATGGGCGTGGAATGCTACCTCGTAGGCGGATACGTTCGCGACATATTCCTCGAACGTCCCACTAACGACATTGACGTCGTGGTGGTGGGAAGCGGAATAGAGGTGGCGAAGAAGCTGCAACAGCTGCTCGGCACCAACCCGAAGACGGGTCGCCCACGTGCTCACCTTGCCGTTTACCGCAACTTCGGTACGGCACAAGTGAAGTTTTACGACACGGAGGTGGAGTTCGTCGGTGCGAGAAAGGAAAGCTATAACCGTCTTTCGCGCAAGCCAATCGTGGAGGACGGCACGCTGGAAGACGACCAGAACCGTCGCGACTTCACCATCAACGCAATGGCGATATGCCTCAACAAAGACCGTTTCGGCGAACTCGTCGACCCCTTCGACGGCATCTACGACCTGGAGGACGGCATCATCCGCACGCCACTCGACCCCGACATCACCTTCTCTGACGACCCGCTGCGCATGATGCGCTGCGTGAGATTCTCGGCACAGCTGCGTTTCTTCATCGAGGACGAGACCTTCGAGGCGCTCTCACGAAATGCGGAACGAATCAAGATAGTAAGCGGTGAGCGCATTGCCGACGAGCTTAACAAGATAATGAAGACGGCGCAACCCTCACGAGGACTTGCCGAACTGCAGCGCTGCGGACTCCTACAGCTCATCATCCCCGAACTGGCGGCTCTCGACATCGTGGAGACACGAAACGGACGTGCGCACAAGAACAACTTCTACCATACGCTCGAGGTGGTGGACAACGTAGCCAAGCACAGCGACAACCTCTGGCTGAGATGGGCAGCTCTCTTCCATGACGTGGGCAAGACAAAGTCGAAAAGGTGGGAACCGGCACTCGGCTGGACATTCCACAACCATAACTACATCGGAGCGAAGATGATTCCGTCCATATTCCGCCGCATGAAGCTGCCGATGGACGCCAAGATGAAGTACGTGGAGAAGCTTGTAGACCTGCACATGCGCCCCATCGTTATAGCTGACGAGGTGGTGACCGACTCTGCCGTAAGACGACTCATGAACGACGCCGGCGACGACATCGACGACCTCATGACGCTCTGCGAGGCGGACATCACATCGAAGAACGAGGTCAGGAAGAAGCGTTTCCTCGAAAACTTCCGCATGGTGCGCGAGAAGCTTACAGACCTCAAGGAGCGCGACTACAAGCGACTGCTACAGCCAGTCATCGACGGCAACGAGATAATGGAGATGTTCTCGCTACAGCCCTGCCGCGAAGTGGGACAGCTCAAGCAATATCTCAAGGACGCCGTCCTCGACAACCGAGTGCCTAACGAACGCGAACCTCTCATGACATTGCTTATGGAAAAGGCTAAGGAAATGGGACTTGCAAAAAACTAATAAAAACAAAATGAATTATAAAAAGACAAAGCAACAAAACTACTAACCTATTTATATGAAATCATTAGCAACAACAGCTCTCTGTCTTATGGCTGGCGTTATGCCCATACATGCCGAAGAAGACAAACCAACAGTACACCTCAACCTCCAGACACGTGCAAGCTACGTGAACGACCGTATCGGAAGCGAAGTCCAGCACGACGCCTCAGGAATGAAGGGCGACTATCTGTTTCTCAGCCTTTACGGCAACATAAACGACCGCCTGTCATACAACTGGCGTCAACGAGTGAACAGCAAGATTACGAGAAACGACATCTTTGAAGCCACGGACTGGATGTACATCGACTATAAACTGACTAAGAACTGGACCGTTTCTGCCGGTAAGCAGGTCATCATGGTGGGTAGCTGGGAGTACGACCGCAACCCTATCGACATCTACACTCCGTCAGAATACTGGAACAACGTGGCACCCTTCAAGTTCGGTGCAAGCATCGTATACACCACAACGAGCGGCAACGACCGTTTCCTCGTACAGGCTTCGGAAAGTATGTACAACGAGCCGACGCATCACGACCTCATGGGATACAGCCTTTACTGGGCTGGCAAGCACGGCATTCTGAGCACGCAGTATTCCGTAAACCTCATGGAATACGCGCCCAGCCGTTACATCTCGTTCATCGGTCTGGGCAACCGTCTGGACGTAAACAACGCTTCCTTGGAGCTTGACTTCATAAATCGCGCTGCCAGCCACCAGACCTATCTCTTCAAGGACTGCTCCGTAATAGCCCGACTCGACTATCGTATCATCCCCGAACTCGCCATCTACGGCAAATTAGCTTACGACGTAAACAAGAGCGGCGTGGAAGCTGACAAGAGCGTAACCAACGGCACTGAGCTTACCACATACGGAGGCGGACTGGAGTATTATCCCATGAAGGGAAAGCCAGACCTCCGCGTAAACCTCAGCATAGCACACACCACCGGCACCAACACCAATCCTGCCGGCACCAACGTGGACAACAAGACAATGGTGAAAGTCGGCGTTGCAGCTAAACTCCACCTTCTTTAAAAACTATCAAAAAAACTATCCCTATGAAAAAAATCCCAAGCGGAATCTGGTGTATCACATCAGTAGTGGTGCTCTTCGGCTATCTGGCTGCCATAATGGGGCTGCCAAACATGCTCAACACCATCATGAAGACAGCACACGACCTGCTGCTCAACACCGTCTTTTATCTTATGAGTATATGCGTCATCACGGGCGCCATAGGCAGAGTGTTCGTTGAGTTCGGCGTCGTGACGCTTCTTGAGCGCACCCTGCGCCCGCTGATGCGACCAATATTCAATCTTCCCGGCGTTACGTCGCTCGGAGCCGTGATGACATTCCTCTCCGACAACCCCGCCATTATCTCGCTTGCAAACGACAAGCGCTTCGCCAGCTACTTCAAGAAATACCAGTTCATATCGCTTACCAACTTCGGTACGGCGTTCGGTATGGGCTTGCTCGTAATGGTGTTCATGGCAAGTCAGGGCTATTACGCTGCTCCCTGCATCGGCCTCATCGGTGCGTGCATCGGCTGCGTATGCTCCACACGCCTCATGCAGCGTTTCGTCCTCAAGGCTTACCCGCAGTATGCCGAGGAGAACGCCGTGTCTGACGAGGACCTTGCAAAGGAGGAAGCGAAGGAGGAAGGCAATCAAAAAGAGAAGACCGTGTTTATCCGTCTGCTCAACGCAATGCTTGACGGCGGACGTAGCGGTGTGGACGTAGGCATAGCCATCATCCCCGGCGTGCTCATCATCTCCACCTTCGTGATGATGTTCACCTTCGGAGCAGGAGCGGAAGGAGCATACGACGGATCGGCATATCAGGGCGTGGAGCTTCTGCCGTGGCTTGCAAACAAGATTGGCTTCGTGTTCGACTGGCTGTTCGGTTTCCAAGATCCGCACCTCGTGGCGTTCCCCATCACCGCTCTCGGAGCCGTAGGAGCCGCATTGAGCCTCATCCCCGGATTCATTCAGCACGGTTGGATAGACGGCAACGCCATCGCTGTGTTCACTGCCATCGGTATGTGCTGGAGCGGATTCCTCAGCACCCACACCGCCATGCTCGACTCGCTCGGTTATCGCGACCTCACACCGAAAGCAATCCTCGCCCATACATGTGGCGGCATAGTGGCAGCAATAGCCGCCCACTGGATGTTCACATTGTTTACGCTGGTAGCAGGATAAAAAGAAGCAGAATAAGAAAACAAACCGTAAGTTATCGGTGGGTTCAGAGTCAGGCAGGGCTTTTACAAAAACCTCATACCTTGTGTTTTGAAAGGTTTTTGTATAAGCCCTGCCTAATAACTCTCAACTCCCAACCCTCAACTCTCAACTAAAACTACGCCCTAAGCGTAAACTCGAAGCAGAGTCCGCCGTCTTCGTTGTTGTGAACGCTGATGGTTCCGCCGTGCAGTATGACGGCGTTCTTTACGATGGCGAGGCCCAGTCCGGTGCCACCCATCTTGCGCGAACGACCCTTGTCCACACGATAGAAGCGCTCGAAGAGGCGCTGCAGGTGTTCGGGAGCCACCCCCACTCCATTGTCGGAGAAGCAGAAATGCCACTTGCCGTTGTCCTCTATGTTGGTCTGGACGAACTGTGCCGTGAGCGTTATGGTGGTACCTATGCCGGCGTATGCTATGGCGTTGTCCGTGAGATTGCGGAAGATGCTGTAGACAAGGCTACCGTTGCCGCAGATGACGAGGTCGGCAGGCAGGCGGTTTACGAAGGTCATGTGCTTTTCCTGTAGCTGTAGAGCCGTCTCTTTCTGGATGTTCGCCACAGTCTTGGCTATATCGACATGCTCCTGTGTGGTTATCTCAGGAGCGTCGTCCATGCGGTTGAGCGTGGATATGTCCTGCAGGAGCGACGTCAGACGCTGGCTCTGGGCATAGCTACGCTCGAGGAACTGCTGGCGCATCGTGTCGTTGATGTTCGGATTCTCCAGAATGGTCTCGAGGTATCCCTGAATGCTCGCCACCGGCGTCTTCAGCTCATGCGCGATATTCTGCGTGAGCTGGCGCTTGAGGATGTCCTGTTCGCGACGTGTGGTCTGCAGGCGCTTGTAAATCTTGATGATACGCTCCGCTATCTCGCCCAGCTCGTCACTCGGAAAGACAGCGAGGTCTTCCACGTCGAGCGACTCGTTATGGTCAGCACGTGTGGCAAAGGTGCGCAGCTTCATGATGTTGTGTCCGAGGCGGTGCGTGAAGCGATAGAGGATGACGGTGAGCAGCAGAATGGCGCAGAGAGCGAACCATATATAATGCTGGTCAGCCTGAAGCGACTTCGTAAGGTCGTTGTTGTAAGGCAGGGCGGAGCGGATGAGGAAGGAGTCGCGCGGGAAGTAAGTGGCGGAATAGAAGTAGTCGCCTCTCAACGTCTCGCTGTTACGGTCCACAGTAGAGCCTGTTCCATGCGCAATGGCATTGGCTATCTCTGGTCTTGTGATGTGGTTAGACAAGTGAGAATAGTCCTTCAAGCGGCTGTCGTACGTCACCTTTCCGTCCGTGCGTATGATGGTAACGCGCAGATTTGGGAAGTTGTGCGAGTCGACATAATGGTCGAGCTGCGCCTCGGTCCTGAGATTCAGGAGACGCACCGACTCCTCCATGTGCTTGTTATAGTCCTGCAGCTTCAGGTTGAGCGTGTCAATCTTATACTGCTTTTCGCGTTCCTGCTGGAAGACAATGAACGAGACGGCGAAGATCAGGAAGACGGAAAGCACGCTCAGATAGAGCTTTGTTCCTACAGAATTTTTCATAAGCCTATTCGTCAAAATAATATCCGAAGCCAAGTCTTGTGACGATGCACTTGGAGAAACGTCCAACCTTCTTGCGCAATCGCGTTATGTTTACATCCACAGTACGGTCGAGCACGAGCACGTCCTTGGGCCATATACGCTCGATGAGCTCCTGGCGTGAGAACACACGACCGCGCTCGTCGAGGAGCAGATGGAGCAGTTCAAACTCCGTCTTCGTGAACGCCACTTCCTCTCCGTCAATGCTAACCGTCTTCTTGTCAAGATTCATGACGATGCCCTGATATGACAATATCTGCGGTTCGGCGGAGTCGTCCACAGCGGCAGTACGGCGGAGTACAGCCCTCACCCTGACCATCACCTCACGGATGGAGAAGGGCTTCGAGATATAGTCGTCCGCTCCGAGATTAAATCCTGTTACGGTGTCGTTCTCCGTGTCGCGTGCCGTGAGGAAGATGATGGGCACACCTGCAGTCTGAGGATTGTCCTTCAGCTTCTTAGCCATCGCAAATCCCGACATTCCGCCCATCATCACATCGAGGAGAATAAGGTCAAATGAGGTGATGTCCGTCTCAAGAGCCTCTTCAGCGGATGTTGCCGTGGTGACCTCATAACCTTCGGTCTCAAGATTGAACTTAAGGATTTCGAGCAAGTCCTGTTCGTCATCCACAACAAGGATTTTCTGGTTCTGTTTCATCTTTATATATATGTATGTTTCGTTTCACCATTGTTTTACGTTTGCAAAGATAGCGCAAATACTATTCACATGTATTTCCAAGGCGTTACATTTTCGTTACACGGATAATTTTTTACATTATTGACCGATGTCAAGCATAAATAGTCAATAAGTAAAAGACAATGGACCATAACTCCCAACGAGGAATAAAAGTTGTTAAATGTTAGGGAAAATATTATCATAATAGTATTAATCTGAGTAACTTTGCAGCCGAAAACTTAAATGGTGATTTTAGTTTTCCAAATGAATCATTGAGTTCTACATTTATAGAATATATACATATATATATACCAACAGACATAATTAATAAAGAATAAAGAATAAAAAATAGGTATGAAGAAAACAAAGATTTTATTGGTTGCAGCCTTTGCTGCAGTACTCGCCTCTTGTGGAGGCGGAAAGAGTGGCGGAAAGCCTAACTTCGGCGACAACGAGTACGCCGTACGTACGGTTCAGGGCCAGGACGCTGCTCTCCAGACCACTTATCCCGCTACCATCAAGGGTGTGCAGGACGTTGAGATTCGTCCGAAAGTTTCAGGTTTCATCACAAAGCTTTGCGTTAAGGAAGGTCAGCAGGTAAAGGCTGGTCAGCTCCTCTTCGTCATCGACAACGTCACTTACGCTGCCGCCGTGCGTCAGGCGAAGGCATCGGTGAACGCCGCAAAGGCTCAGCTCAACACTGCACGTCTTACATACAAAAACTCTGAGAAGCTCTTTAAGAACAATGTTATCGGTTCGTACGAGCTGCAGTCATCAAAGAACGCCATGGAAAGCGCTGCCGCACAGCTGGCACAGGCTGAGGCCGCTTACATTTCTGCCAAGCAGAACCTTAACTTCTGCTTCGTGACAAGCCCTGCCAACGGCGTCATCGGCGACCTGCCTTATCGTGTAGGTGCTCTCGTCAGCGCGTCTTCACAGCAGGCTCTCACCACCGTTTCAAACAACTCTACCATGCAGGTGTACTTCTCAATGACTGAGAAGGACCTCCTCGACATGAGCAAGACAGCAGGTGGCGTACACGCTGCAATCGCCAGCTATCCGGCAGTGAAGCTGCAGCTGGCTGACGGCACCATCTACGAGCACCCGGGTAAGGTGGCTACTGTAAGCGGCGTTATCGACCCGACCACCGGTACAGTGTCAATGCGTGCCGACTTCCCCAACCCTGACCGCGTGCTCAAGACCGGTGCTTCAGGCTCTATCGTCGTGCCTCACACTGCTTCCAATGCTGTTATCGTGCCGCAGGACGCTGTAGTGGAGGTTCAGGACAAGCACTTCGTTTACGTCGTAGGCAAGGACAACAAGGTGAAGTATACTCCTGTTACCCTCAACACCCAGAACGACGGCAAGAACTATATCATCACTTCTGGTCTGAAGGTGGGCGACCGCTTCGTTGTCAACGGCGTGACATCTCTGCAGGACGGCATGGAAATCAAGCCCGTCACAGAGGCTCAGTATGCTGAGAAGCTGAAGAAGACAGAGCAGCTGGGTGAAGCTCAGGGCGACATCAAGAAGCTGAAGAAGGCATTCGGTAAGTAAAAGAATGCAGTAGTTACGAATTGATAAGTAGTAATAAAACGAAAACAGATGAAATTAGATAGATTTATCACACGCCCAGTGCTCTCCACGGTGATCTCCATCCTCGTGGTCATATTGGGTGTACTCGGTCTGGTGTCGCTGCCTATCGAGCAGTATCCTAACATGGCACCTCCTACCGTTATGGTGCGTGCCGCCTATACCGGTGCCAACTCGCAGACCGTGCTCAACTCCGTGCTTGCACCGCTGGAGGAATCAATCAACGGTGTGGAGGGCATGACATACATGACCTCTTCAGCCACCAATGACGGTTCGGCTTCCATCACCATCTTCTTCAAGCAAGGTATGGACCCTGACATGTGTCAGGTGAACGTGCAGAACCGTGTGTCGCAGGCTTCCGCCTTGCTGCCGGCTGAGGTAACAAAGGCTGGTGTGACGGTTATGAAGCGTCAGTCGTCAACGGTTATCCTCTTCGGTCTTACTGCCGACGACGACCGCTACGACGACAAGTTCCTCACCAACTACGCCAACATCAACGTCGTTCCTGCCATCAAGCGTGTGAACGGTGTGGGTGAGTGTCAGTGCTTCTCGCAGAAGGACTACACCATGCGCCTCTGGATTGACCCCGTGAAGATGAAGAGCTACGGCCTCATCCCCTCTGACCTTACCGGCGTTCTTGCACAGCAGAACATCGAGGCTGCCCCGGGTTCTGTAGGCGAACAGTCGGACAACCAGTATCAGTATACATTCCGCTATAGAGGTCGTCTGCAGACTCCTGAGGAGTTCGGCGACATGATTATCAAGTCAACGCAGGACGGTCAGACCATCCGCGTAAAGGATGTGGCACGCGTAGAGATGGGTGCCCTCTCGTATACAGTAGAGTCAAAGAACAACGGCAAACCTTCTGTTACCATGATGGTAACACAGACTGCCGGCTCTAACGCCACAGAGATTGCCACCAACGTCAAGAAGCTCCTCAAGGAGCAGGAGGCAACAATGCCGCCGGGAATCCACTTCGACATCATGCAGGACGTAACGGAGTTCCTCTTCGCTTCTATCGAGGACCTTATCAAGACTCTCTGCGAGGCGTTCATCCTCGTGTTCATCGTGGTTTACATCTTCCTTCAGGACTGGCGCTCAACGCTCATCCCGCTTATCGCAGTGCCTGTATCGTTGGTAGGTACGTTCTTCTTCCTCTATGCGTTCGGCTTCTCGCTCAACTTGCTGACACTCGCCGCCCTCGTGCTTGCCATCGCCATCGTGGTGGACGATGCCATTGTGGTGGTGGAGGCCGTGCATGCCAAGCTCGACCTCGGATATAAGTCGGCAAAGCTGGCTTCCATCGACGCCATGAACGAGATTTCGGGCGCCATCATCTCCATCACCCTCGTTATGGCATCGGTGTTCATCCCCGTGTCGTTCATGGGTGGTACGTCAGGTGCCTTCTATCGTGAGTTCGGTATCACCATGGCCATCTCAATTATCATCTCGGCTCTTAACGCCTTGACACTTTCTCCGGCTCTCTGCGCCATCTTGCTGAAGCCGAAGGACAAGGAGGGCAAGGAGCGCAAGATGACCATGATTGACCGCTTCCACGCATCGTTTAATGCCGCTTATGGCAAGGTTCAGGAGAAGTATACCAAGGGTGTGCGTCGCATCGTGGAGCGCCCCGTCATCGCCATCGCTACAGTAATCATCGCCATCGTGGGTATGGGCGTGCTTATGAGCACCACAAAGACCGGTCTTGTGCCTGACGAGGATACGGGTACCGTATTCTGTACAGTATCTACACCTCCGGGAACTTCTATGAAGAAGACCAATGAGGTAATGGACGAAGTGGACCGCATGCTTGCCACCAACCCCGCCATCGCCAGCCGTATGCGTATCACCGGCTATAACTTCATCGCAGGTCAGGGTTCTAACCAGGGTACGTTCATCATCAAGCTTAAGAGCTTCGAGGATCGTCAGAAAGAGGAAGGCCCGCTGAAGTATATCGGCGTGCACAACCTCGGTTCGGGCATGGTGCTCGGTATGATATACAAGCAGACCGCAGCCATCAAGGGTGCGCAGATTCTTGCCTTCCAGCCGCCTATGGTGCAGGGCTTCTCTGCCACCAACGGTATGACATTCTCTATGCAGGACCGCACCGGTGGCGACGTCAACAAGTTCTTTGATATAACACAGAACTTCATCGCAGAGCTCAACAAGCGTCCGGAGATTTCGAACGCCATGACTTCATACAACACCAAGTATCCGCAGTATAAGATTGATGTGGACGTATCGAAGTGTAAGCAGAGCGGCATCGACCCCTCTACTGTCCTCACCACCATGCAGGGCTATTACGGAGGTATGTATGCTTCTAACTTCAACGCATACGGTAAGCTCTATCGTGTGTACATCCAGTCAGCACCTGAGAATCGTGCCGACCTGAAGAGTCTGGACAACATCTACGTCCGCACAAGCGCAGGCGAGATGGCTCCTATCAACGAGTACGTAAACCTGAGCCGCGTATACGGTCCGCAGGAAATCGACCGTTTCAACCTCTTCACATCCATCAACGTGAACGCTTCGGCTGCTGAGGGCTACTCAACGGGTGATGCCATCAAGGCCATGGACGAGGTGGCAAAGACATCTCTGCCCGCAGGATACACATACGAGTTCTCAGGTCTGACACGTACCGAGCAGGAGTCGAGCAACTCTACAGCCATCGTATTCGTGCTCTGTCTGACCTTCGTTTACCTGATTCTGTCGGCACAGTACGAGTCGTACATCCTGCCGCTGTCAGTAATCCTCTCCATTCCGTTCGGTCTTGCAGGTGCGTTTATCTTCACCAACATATTCGGTAAGAACAACGACATCTACATGCAGATTGCGCTCATCATGCTTATGGGTCTTCTTGCCAAGAACGCCATCCTTATCGTACAGTTCGCCCTCGAACGTCGTCAGACAGGTATGGCCATCTCATGGTCGGCAGTGCTCGGTGCGTCAGCCCGTCTGCGTCCTATCCTTATGACCTCACTGGCTATGATTATCGGTCTTCTCCCATTGCTCATGCCTTGGGGTGTAGGCTACAACGGTAACATGACTCTTGGTGCAGCAGCCGTAGGCGGTATGCTCATCGGTATGCTCTGCCAGATTATGATTGTGCCTGCCCTGTTCTATATCTTCCAGACTCTGCAGGAGAAGATCAAGCCTATCGAGTTCGAGAACGACCATGCCGACGTGGACAGCGAGGTACGCCAGTACACCAACCCGTATGTGGCTGGAGCACTGAACGAGCAGATTGACAAGAATACGAAGTAAGCTCTTAAGAAATTAAAAGACGAAACAATGAAATTGAACAAGATAATTCTTTTCGCTTCGGCATCATTGCTGATGACCAGTTGCGGAATATATAACAAGTACGAGCGTCCCGAGGTGAACACCAAGGGACTCGTACGCGACGTTGTGAGCGACACTGACACGCTCGCCGTCACTGACACCGCAAGCTTCGGCAATCTGCCTTGGCGTCAGGTGTTCACCGACCCGCAGCTGCAGTCGCTCATTGAGAAGGGCATCGCCAACAACACCAACATGCTGAATGCCGCACTCAACGTCAAGATGGTGGAGGACCAGCTCATGGTGGCTAAGCTGGCATTCGTGCCCGGCTTCACCTTCACACCGCAGGGAACCATCGCTTCATGGGACGGCAACAAGGCCACCAAGACCTATCAGCTGCCCATCACAGCATCGTGGAGCATTGACCTCTTCGGCAATCTGCTCAACGTGAAGCGTTCGGCACAGATGGCTCTGCTCGCCACGAAGGACTATCAGCTGGTGGTGCAGACCAAGATCATATCCAACATCGCCAACATGTATTACACTCTGCTCATGCTTGACAAGCAGCTGCAGGTGGTAACGGACATGACCAAGCTGACCGAAGAGACATGGAACATCATGAAGATTCAGAAGGAACTGGGTCGTGTGAAGGAGACCAGCGTGCAAAGCGCAGAGGCTAATATGTACTCCGTGAAGGCTCAGGCAGCCGACCTCAAGCGTCAGATTCGCGAGACAGAGAATTCGCTTTCGCTGCTTCTCGGTCAGCAGGCACAGACCATCCAGCGCGGAACCTTCGAGGGACAGTCGCTCCCCGCTGAGTTCTCAACGGGCGTAGGCATCCAGCTTCTCGCTAACCGTCCCGACGTTCACTACGCTGAAATGTCGCTCGCACAGTGCTTCTACGACGTAAACACAGCACGCTCACGCTTCTATCCGAGCATCACCATCTCAGGAACGGGCGCCTTCACCAACTCCGGTGGCATGGGCATAACCAATCCTGGCAAGTGGCTTCTCTCTGCTGTTGGCTCACTCGTGCAGCCTATCTTCGCACACGGACAGCTCGTTGCTGGTCTGAAGGTGGCTAAGGCTAAGCAGGAGCAGGCTTTCAATACATGGCAGAACGCCGTGCTCTCAGCAGGATCTGAGGTAAGCAACGCCCTCGTGCTCTACAACTCTTCCAAGGAGAAGAGCGAGCTGGAGGCAAAGCAGGTGGAGAGTCTGAAGAAGAACGTAGAGTACAACAAAATGTTGTTCAACGACGGCTCAGCCACATACCTCGAGATTATCACCGCTCAGCAGAGCCTCCTCAACGCAGAACTCTCTAAGGTGGCAGACGACTTCTACAAGATGCAAGCCGTCGTAAACCTCTACTATGCTTTGGGAGGAGGAAGATTTTAGGAATTAGGAGTTTTTATAACTCGTAACTTGTAAATAGAATAATTATGATTAGTGATAAAGCATACATAGCCCCGGGCGCAAAGATTGGCAAGAATGTCACAATCTACCCGTTCGCATACATAGAGGACGACGTGGTTATCGGCGATGACTGCATCATCTTCCCCTACGTGAGCATTATGAAGGGCACCGTTATGGGTCGTGGCAACAAGGTGTATCAGAACACCGTGCTCGGTGCGGAGCCGCAGGACTTCAACTACAAGGGCGACGAGACACGCCTCGTCATCGGCGACGAGAACATCTTCCGTGAGAATGTGGTGGTAAACCGTGCTACATTCAAAGACGGTGAGACACGCATCGGCAACCGCAACTTCTTCATGGAGGGCGTTCATATATCGCACGACACAAAGATTGACGACTACGTTACGTTCGGTTACGGTACGAAGGTGGCTGGCGACTGCGAGATTCACAGCGCTGCAATCTTCTCGTCCGGTGTCATCATCAACTCAAACGTCCGCATCGGAGGCGCTTCTATGGTTACCAGCGGTGTACGTATCTCGAAGGACGTGCCCCCGTTTATCGTCGCAACCGACAACCCAGTACGCTACGCTGGCGTTAACGAGACTCTCCTCCAGTCGTCTGGAACAACTGAGAAGGTCATCAGCCACATCGCCAACGCATACCGTCTGGTGTTCCACGGACAGACAAGCGTCTTTGATGCCATCAACCAGATTAAGGAGCAGGTGCCTCCAGGAAAGGAAATCAACAGCATCGTGAAGTTCCTCGAGGCATCCAAGCTCGGCATCATCAGCAAGATCTAACCAAAGATCTTAAGCAACAGCTATTATAATAAAGCAAATTTCATACCTTTTATATATTAGTGTTGTTATTTCAATCGAAGCGGCAAGGTAGACGTGAGTCTATACCTTGCCGCTATATTTTTACCCACAAAACTTGTAGCTTAAAGCAATTTTCAGTAACTTTGCATAAAACAAACTAACCCCGGTAATACCTTTATATATAATAGGAGAATAAACCTTATGCTCAACACTTTTAACCTTGACGGCGACAAGAAGAATGTTTGCTTTAAAAAGAAAATCCTGAAATATTTCGTAACCAACGGTAATTCCACCATCCAAGAACTTGCGAAAGAAATAAACCTCAGCATCCCGACCATCACCAAAGCAGTGGGCGAGTTGCAGAACATGGGCTACGTAAACGAATACGGAAAGCAGGAAACTGGAGAAGGACGCAGACCTATACTCTACGGACTCAACCCCGACTCGGGATTCTTCGTCGGCGTGGAGATAAAGGAGAATTTCGTTAACCTCGGACTTATGAACTTCCGAGGCGACCTTATAGAACTGGACGACAACGTGCCTTGTCTGATTAACAACACGATGGAGTCCATTGACGAACTGTGCACGCTCGTGAAGAACTTCATCGAAAAGACGGAAGTGAAGCATGACAAGATTCTTAACGTCACATTCTGCATCTCCGGACGCGTCAACTCAGAGAGCGGCTATTCGCACACATTATACAACTTCCTCGAAAGTCCTCTCACCAACACTCTCTCGGAAAAGATAAACATCAACGTAAGCATTGAGAACGACACCCGTGCCTTCGCTTACGGAGAGTATATGAAGGGAATGGTGAGCGGAGAGAAGGACGTGCTCTTCATCAACGACAGTTGGGGGCTCGGACTGGGCATCATCATCGACGGCGAACTCTACAGAGGTCGTTCGGGATTTGCCGGCGAGATAGGACACATGCACGTATTCAACAACGACATCCTTTGCCATTGCGGCAAGAAGGGCTGTCTGGAGACGGAAGCATCGGGCAGCGCTCTTCAGCGCATCGTCAAGCAGCGCATCGAGGCTGGCGAATCGTCAATTCTCACAAAGAAGGAAGGCGACATATTCACGCTCGACAACATCATTGACGCCATCAACGATGAAGATCCGCTCTGCATAGACGTCATAGAGAAGATAGGACGCAACCTCGGCGAGACCGTCGCCAACCTCATCAACATCTTCAACCCCGAACTCGTGGTAATCGGTGGCGTGATGGCACGCACAGGCGACTTCCTCCTCCAGTCCGTTCTGACTTCAGTAAGAAAGTATTCGCTCAACCTTGTCAACAAGGACACACGCCTCTGCCTATCCAAGCTACGCGAGCGTGGCGGCATAACCGGAGCCTGTCTGTTAGCAAGAAAGGTTGTGTTGGAGTAGAGAAACTCACAACTCCTAAATAGAAAACGCCCTGCAAAGGTTATGATTTACCTTTGCAGGGCGTTTTTGTTTTATATAAATGTATTTCTGATATATTCTTTATTCTTCCACAAAGTCGACGTATTCGCCTTCGTCCTTTGCGAATATCTTGCGGTTAGCCTCACGAGGCGAACGCGAATCGTAGATATCGCCCGATACCGGTCTGCTGCTTCCTGCTGCATTACCGTTGCTGCCATTATTGTTTGCAGAAGAAGACGTAGATGAGGACGACGAAGAAGCCGAGCCGTACGTACCGTTATTGGCGGCAGAAGAACGTCCGCCTCCCATTCCGCCGTTGGCGAAGCGTCGTGCAGCATTACGCACACGATGGAGGAAATACGCCACCACTCCTATTACGAAGAAAGCAACGAGGATGAAGACGATGAACAGATATTTTATTAGTAGTGCAAATACCGACATAATATTCGTTTTTGATTATACAAATGATTTGATTAATACTTCCGAATATCTTAAATCAAATACCATGCCATAACGTTAAAGCACATGAGCAATAAACGTTAGGCTTGCGCTTTCTTTGTCATCATGTTCGAACACAACGAAACGATGAAGTACCACGCCACTATCATCCAGAAGCTTTGGATAATACCGAAGAAATAAATCATAACAGCGGAGAAGACGATAAACGTGTAACGCAACTCGTTTTCTTTCCATCCCCAATGCTTGAACTTCAAGGCGAACATCGGAATCTCAGCCACCAAGAGCCAGCAGCTAAAGCAAATCATCACCAGAAGCACGGGCACCATAAGCGGAGACGACTCGAACCAGTCGGCACGCGATACCAGCAAAGATCCCCAGAACAGGGCGTTGGCTGGCGTCGGCAGACCGATGAACGATGTGGTCTGGCGTGTGTCAAGATTAAACTTGGCAAGGCGCAAGGCAGAGAAAGCCGCCATAACGAAAGCGAAATAGGGCAAGTATTCTGCCACTGGCGCAAGAAAGTCAGGACATTCCAGCGTCTGAAGCTCACGGAAGATGATGGATGCCGGAGCCACACCGAAGGTCACGTCATCGGCAAGCGAGTCAAGCTCCTTGCCTATAGGCGAACTGACATTCAGAAGGCGTGCGCTCATACCGTCGAAGAAGTCAAACACGGCTCCTGCGATAATCCACAACAATGCCATCCGAGCGTCGCCTGAGAGGGCAAAGACTGTAGCAATGCAGCCCGATACGAGGTTGCCACAAGTTAGGGTGTTGGGGATAATGCGTGTGATTATGTTTGCCATAATTCGAAGTTTGTTGTATTGAATTTATTAAAAGTCAGTCTGTTGTCAGCTAAGCTTTGCGATAATTGTCTGGTCGCCTGTTGTGGCTTGGCCCATCTTTACGCAAACCTCCGTTCCGAGCGGCAGGAACACGTCCACACGTGAGCCGAACTTGATGAAACCGAGGTGCTCGTCGATGTAGCATTCCTCTCCCTCCTTTGCATAGGTGACGATGCGTCGAGCCACGGCGCCGGCTATCTGTCGGCAGAGGATGTCCGTTCCTTCGGGAGTGGTTATAACCACGTCAGCGTGTTCGTTCTCCTCGCTTGCCTTCGGAAGCCAAGCCTTATGGAAGTTGCCGTTGTGATGTTCCACCTTCGTCACCTTTCCGTCAACGGGGAACCAGTTGGCGTGTACGTTGAACAGACTCATAAAGATGCTCACCATAATACGGCGGTCGTGGAAGTACGTATTCTCCTCCACTTCCTCAATAACCACCACGCGTCCGTCAGCCGGAGCCACAACTATTTTCTCAGTGTTCTCCTCCGGGAAGTAACGGATGGGGCAGCGGAAGAAGTTAATCACTATGCCATACACCGTGCCCATTATGGCGAGGAAGCACCAGAAAGGAGCCTTCACGTCCACAAAACGCCACAGCAACAGCGCCACAGCGGCAATGAAAATGAAGCCATAAATGAGCGTGTCCGTTCCTTCACGATGAAGTCGTATCTTCTTAAGTTTCTTTATCTTTATATTTTTTATCATAGTAGCGGGGAATGTATAAGGATGCTATTTTTATAATAGATGTGAGTAAATAGAGGTTTCGATAGTTAAGGATGCGGCGCATACGGAAAAACATATGAGCAAGAAGCGCCCTTTTTATCTTTGCAAAGGTAAGTTTTTTTTACGGAAATGACAAATTTTTCTACTATTCTTTTGGTTGTCTCAGCAATAAGGGCTAACTTTGATTTCCAATTTATACAAAATCACACACCACACATGGAAGACTTCATACATCTGCACGTCCACACGTACTACTCTCTCCTCGACGGCCAGTCGCCCGTTGAGAAGCTCGTCGACAAGGCCATTGCCAACGGCATGCGCGGTATGGCGATAACCGATCATGGCAATATGTTCGGCGTAAAAGAGCTGTTCAATTACTGCAACAAGGTGAACGGTAAGCTGAAGAAGGAGGGCAAGGAGCCGTTCAAGCCCATCTTCGGATGCGAGATGTACGTGGCACACCGCAAGAAGTCGGACCGTGTGAAGGAGAAAGGCGACATGGGAGGCTATCACCTCATCGTCCTCGCCAAGAACTACAACGGATACAAGAACCTCATCAAGCTGGTGTCTCGCGCATGGGTGGACGGCTATTACATGCGTCCGCGTACTGACCGCGAGGACCTGGAGAAGTATCATGAGGACCTTATCGTCTGCTCGGCATGTATAGCCGGAGAGGTGCCGGCGAAGATTCTGAAGAACGACATAGCCGGAGCAAGGGAAGCCATCGAATGGTATAAGAATCTGTTCGGCGACGACTACTACTTAGAGCTTCAGCGCCACGAGGTGCGCGACCCGCATCAGCGCGCCAACCGCGAGACCTTCCCGCTGCAGCAGCAAGCCAACAAGGTGCTGATGGAGCTGGCTAAGGAATACGGCATAAAGCTGGTCTGCACCAACGACTGCCACTTTGTCAATCAGGACAACGCCGAAGCCCACGACCACCTGCTCTGCCTTGCCACCGGAAAGGACCTCGACGACCCCAATCGCATGCTCTATACGAAGCAGGAATGGTTTAAGACGCGCGAGGAGATGAACGAAGTGTTCGCCGACGTGCCCGAAGCTCTCTCCAACACGCTTGAGATTCTTGACAAGGTGGAGTTCTACTCCATCGACCACTCCCCCATCATGCCCTTCTTCCCCATCCCCAAAGAGTTCGGTACGGAGGAAGACACGCGCAAGCGCATCACGCCGGAGGAGCTTTTCCGCGAGTTCACCACGGACGAAAACGGCAATGACATAATGTCACAGGAGGAAGCCGAGAGCAAGATTAAGAAGCTCGGAGGCATCGACAAGCTTTACCGAATTAAGTTCGAGGCTGACTATCTGGCAAAGCTTGCCTACGACGGAGCCAAGCGACTCTACGGCGACCCGCTGCCCGAAGAGGTGTCGGAGCGCGTCAAGTTTGAGCTGCACATCATGAAGACCATGGGTTTCCCGGGATACTTCCTCATCGTGCAGGACTTCATCAATTCCGCTCAGGACGAACTGGGCGTGATGGTAGGTCCGGGACGTGGTTCGGCAGCCGGATCCGTTGTGGCTTACTGCCTCGGCATCACCAAGATTGACCCTATAAAATACGACCTTCTGTTCGAGCGATTCCTCAATCCTGACCGTATCTCACTCCCTGATATCGACACCGACTTCGACGATGACGGACGCGGAAAGGTGCTCGAATGGGTGGAGGACAAGTACGGACACGACAAGGTGGCGCACATCATCACCTACGGCACGATGGCTACGAAGAACTCCATCAAGGACGTGGCACGTGTGGAGAAGCTGCCTCTCGACGTATCTAACCGCCTGTGCAAGGCCATACCTGACAAGCTGAAGGACGGCAAGAAGATGAATCTGCCCAACGCCATCAGCGAAGTGCCGGAGCTGCAGGAGGCGGAGGCAAGCGCCGACCCGCGACTTGCCAACACCATAAAGTACGCAAAGATGCTGGAGGGCACCGTCCGCGGAACGGGCATCCACGCCTGCGGCACCATCATCTGCCGCGACGCCATCAGCGACTGGGTGCCGGTGTCAACGGCTGAGGACAAGTCGGACCCCGGACACAAGCTCCTCGCCACACAGTATGACGGACACGTCATCGAGGAGACGGGCCTCATCAAGATGGACTTCCTCGGACTTTCCACGCTCTCCATCATGAAGGAGACGGTGGAGAACATACGCCTCACACACGGATTTACGCTCAATCTCGACACGATACCCATCGACGACGAGCTGACATACAAGCTCTATCAGGAAGGACGGACCATCGGTACGTTCCAGTTCGAGTCGGCCGGTATGCAGAAATACCTGCGCGAGCTGAAGCCTACCGTCTTCGAGGACCTCATCGCCATGAACGCCCTCTACCGTCCGGGACCTATGGACTACATCCCCTCCTTCATCGCACGTAAGAACGGCAAGGAGGAGATAAAGTATGACATCCCCTGCATGGAGAAGTATCTGAAGGACACGTACGGCATCACAGTATATCAGGAGCAGGTGATGCTCCTCTCCCGACAGCTCGCCAACTTCACCCGAGGCGAGTCAGACGCTCTGCGTAAGGCGATGGGTAAGAAGAAGAAAGCCATCGTAGACGCCATGAAACCTAAGTTTATCGAGGGCGGAAAGAAGAACGGACACGACCCGAAGGTGCTGGAGAAGATCTGGGCAGACTGGGAGAAATTCGCGTCATACGCCTTCAACAAGTCGCACGCCACGTGCTATTCGTGGGTGGCATACCAGACGGCTTACCTCAAGGCGCACTATCCTGCCGAGTTTATGGCGGGCAACATGAGCCGATGCATCAGCGACATCACCAAGATTACGAAGCTCATGTCAGAATGTCAGGCGATGGGCATACCCTGCCTCGGACCTGACGTCAACGAGAGTCAGCGCAAGTTCTCAGCCAACAAGAAGGGCGAGATACGCTTCGGACTGTCAGCCATAAAGGGCATGGGCGACGCCGCTGCCATCAACATCATCGAGGAACGCGAGAAGAACGGACCTTACAAGGACATCTACGACTTCGTGCAGCGCGTGAATCTCTCTGCCGTAAACCGCAAGGCGCTCGAGTCGCTCGCTCTGAGCGGAGGACTTGACAGCTTCGGAATACGTCGCGAGAGCTACTTCGGCGAGACTCCGAAAGGCACGTTCATCGAGATACTGCTGCGCTACGGACAGACCTATCAGCAGGAGCAAAACCAGATGCAGAACTCGCTCTTCGGCGACATGGGAGGAGTGGAGATAGCCACACCGAAACCGCCTGAGGCAGAACAGTGGAGCACCATAGAGTTGCTGAAGAAGGAACGCGACCTCGTGGGCATCTATCTCTCAGCGCATCCGCTGGACGAATACAGCGTAGTGCTCAATTCGATGTGCAACCTGCGCTGCGACCAGCTCACACGCGACATGGACAAGCAGGAGATGGCAAAGACGGCAGAGCTGACCTTCGGAGGCATCGTCTCGTCCGTGACATCACGATTCACGAAGAACAACAAGCCGTTCGGCATCGTCACCATCGAGGACTTCAACGGTCAGGGCGAGCTGGCGCTCTTCGGCGACGAATGGACAAAGTGGCAGCACATGCTGAAGGAGGAATACATCGTATACATCACAGCCACCATGCGACAGCGATTCGCCAACGCGCCCAACAGTCTGGAGCTGGTCATCAAGAGCGTGGAATTCATGAACGACGTGAAGGACAAGCGCATAGAGAGGTTCACCATCTACATCGACTCCACCCTGCTCCACAACTCGCGCATGAACGACCTGGAGGTGCTGCTCAAGAGCAATCCCGGCAACGTGCCGCTCTACTTCAACATCCACGACTCTGAGCACAACACGGACCTCACGCTGCTGAGCCATAACACCACCATCGACCCGAGCAAGAAGCTCCTCAACTTCCTTGACGACCTCAACAACGAGACGGAGGAACACGAGACTGTCAGGTATGCCATTAACTGACGCGCCGACGCTTGGCATAATATTTGATGACAAATAATATATATTGGTAATAATCGAGTCTATAATAACATAACAAAACTAAAAATTACAAGAAAATGGAAGTACAGATTACAACAGAGAATCTCGAGCAGTACAAGAATGGCGAACTGCCATTGGTAGTTGACCTTTGGGCAACATGGTGCGGCCCCTGCCGCATGATCGCTCCTATCGTATCAAAGCTCGCTGAGGAGTATGACGGCAAGATCGTTGTAGGCAAGTGCGACGTAGAGGCTAACGACGACGTAACCATCGAGTATCGCGTCCGCAACATCCCCACAATCCTCTTCTTCAAAGGTGGTGAGCTTGTTGACAAGCACGTAGGTGCCATCACAGAAGGCGACCTCAGAAAGAAGTTCGACGCTCTGCTCTAATACAGACAGACTGTAATAAAACGGACAACTTCCGTAGAAACTGACAACCAAACCAGGGAGTCAGTTTCTACGGAAGTTTTTTTGTATATATTACATCTACATAACATCGCTGCAGTAGGCAGGGCTTTAACCCAAATACTATAATGTAATTCACCACTATACTATAGCGATTCGTTCCATCAACTATTTTGCGGA
>OIYY01000476.1_pt1 | contig 28003 bp, 27 predicted proteins | sample 1588341 | NCBI WGS metagenome assembly OIYY01 (sample SAMN03283287) | human gut metagenome | biome: human-associated habitat; material: feces | host: Homo sapiens | place: Peru | collected 2012 | reverse complement strand
AGTTTGCAAAGAAGAACAACTTGTTCTTGATGATAGGACCACCAAGAGTTACACCATAACGATAGTCTGTTTCATCATCATATTTCTGGCTATCCTTACCATTCATCAAAGTATACTTAGAACCTATCAGGTCTTTGTTCAACCAGTTGCCATAAACAGATCCATGGAAGGTATTGGTACCCGACTTAGTGATGGCATTGATGGCACCACCAGTAAAACCAGACTGACGGACATCAAAAGGAGCCACGCTCACCTGTACCTGATCAATTGTCTCTGTAGAAATAGGCTGAGTACCAGCCTGACCACCATTCTGACCATTAGATGTAAGACCGAAAACATCGTTGTTTACGGCACCATCAACCTGGAAGCTGTTATAACGGTTATTAACACCAGCAAAAGACATTGCTCCAGACTGAGAGACACTTACCATAGGATTCATACGGGTGATATCACCGATACTATGACTGATAGAAGGCATATTGGCTATATCCTTGGCACTATAGCTGGCAGCAGCACCAGTCTTGCTGGCATCCAAGCCTAACTTACCCTTAACAACCACTTCACCTAAAGCATGTGCATCCTCTTCCAACTGAGTTGAAAGGTCTGACATTTCACCAAGTTTGAGTGTTACATTCTTGATTTCCTTGGTTTTGTAACCAATGTAGGAAATCTCTACCGTGTAAGGACCACCAGCGCGCATACCCTGAATAGTAAAGCGGCCTACGCTGTTAGTCACAGAACGATAAACAGCACCTGTTGGCACATGGGTCACTGTAACAGTTGCACCTATTACATCTTCACCATTAGCTTTAATCAAACCTTTGACGCCAGATGTAGTAATCTGCGCAATGGCTGTAGAAACCATAAAGGACAACAAAGCCACAAATAAAAAAAATCTTTTCTGCATACCTTAAAATAAATAATTAAATAATACGGGATATAATCCCCTCTTATATTGTTATCGTTTGCAAAATTAATAAAAAAATCTCTTTTAATTGTTACAAAAACATGAAAAAAATAGTGTTTTATAACATAAAAAAAATCTGCGTTAAGCAAATAACGCAGATTTCCTTTAATTTGTTATTTATAACGGGGGTTTGCTTATAGTTTTTTCGGGGGTTCCAGGCGGAGGACTGATCTTCGAGGACAGGCGATGGAATCGCCTGGAACGGAGGCTAGGCTTCCTGACGGCTTGATTTCCCCCCACTGCTGGCTTTAAGAGCGGAGGCTAGAGGCACTTACTCCTTTCGCTGCCAGATGCTCATTACCTTGCGGCGGATGGCTACGATGTTCAGGATAGAAACGATCAGGAACAGGAGCAGACCTAGGGCGATGGCTGGGAGCATGGTGCCCTCGTCGATATCAGGGAAGAGGGTTTCGATGAAGCCCATGTAGTAATCGCGAAGGAAGAAGAGGATGATCCACGCGATGATGAGTACCACGATATTCAGCGCAATGGTGAGCACCTGATATGGCTTTGCTACATTGTTCGGACTGTAACCTATCAGAAGAAGATTCTCCAACTTAGAAGAATTCTTCTGTACCAGCAGATAGATGCTGAGCATCAGAATATAGAAACTCAAGACAGAGATAACCAAACCGATAATCATCACCATCGATACCATCATGCGAAGGAAATAGGTAGTTTTCTCAGCATCCAGCTTGTCTGTCTCTACCTCATAACCATTATCATCCAGGTATTTAGTGATGTTCTCGTCTCCCGGGTTTCCTACCTCTACGATGAGACGGTTAGGATCGCTCTTCTGGTTTGGCGCAAATTCCTGGTTGCTCCAGCCCATGAATGCCTGAGGAACGAGGATGGTGTTGAGTCGCGAAGAGAAACCGATAACCTTTCCCTTGAACTGCTCTTTCTTGCCACCAGCCTGAATCTGGATATTGAAATCAATCATGCCCATCAGTCCATCGCTGATTTTAGGAAGCGAATGACTCTGGGCAAAACCGAAGTTATACATATTAATATAGGTACGCGGGAGGATGATTGGCACCTCCTGAGTTCCCGGCGTATATTTCCAGTCCTTGAGCGGCACATCAACAAAACCGTCAGGCACACTCTCGAAGAAGAGTTCGCTGTTCAGAACGTTCACGCCGTTTACACCCATCTGGGCATCTACCTTATATTCAGTAGAGGTGAATTTTCCTATTTTCTTTACAAACTTCTGGTCGCCGATTTCATCGATTTCAGAACCCGAGAAGGTATTGGAACGGCCGCTGATGGTATTTCCCATACCTATCTTCTTGCTCATGATGAGGTAGTCGGCTTTCATGAAACTGTCTTGCTGAGTGAAGACAGGCAGCACGTCTTTATAAAACTGAAAGCCGAAAAGAACGATGAGCATACCGAAGAGATTAGCGAAGGCAAAGCCCGCAAACTGAGGTATGCTGATATGCTGACGCAATAATTTCCAAACGAGATTCATAATCTAAATATATGTTCATAGTTTAAGTCCATGTGTTTACCTATACTGGTTACGATGACGCCAGCCCCCTGCTCCTTCGCTTCGGTCATCATGATATCTGCCATGATGCGCGAATTGTTGTCGTCGAGGTGACTGATAGGCTCATCAGCCAGAATGAAGTCGAAAGGCTGACAGAGCGCACGCATCATTGCCACACGCTGCTGCTGTCCGAACGACATTCTGCCGATTTTGGCATCTACCTTATCAGCAATACCGAGCATATCAAACCATTTAAGAATCTGCTCACGCGTCTTGAATCCGGTTATTTTGTTCTTAATTTCTACATTCTCCAGGGCAGTAAGCTCAGGGAAGAGACGGAGTTCCTGAAAGAGATGGCTGATGTGACGCTTGCGCATCTCTACCCAGTCTTTCACCTTGTAGTTGGCGGTAACATCATTGTCGAACATCACGCTTCCGCTGTAGTCGTGACGATAGCCGAGCACATAGCTGCAGAAAGTACTCTTTCCGCTGCCACTCTCTGCCTCGATAAGATAAAGATGACCTTTCTCGAAGGTAACATCCTGCTTCCATATCTCCGAATCCAGGTCGTTGCGCTGGGCAAAAACCTGTGGGAGAACGGAATGAAGCTGAATCTTTTCCACTTTTTTTATGTTTAATGTTTAATCTTTTACCTTTAAAATTAGGACTTTTTTTTTGGGGGGGGGACTAGCGATAGAATCGCTAGGAACGGGGGCGCAGAGAGGAGGGGTAAGATTCTTTTTACCCTTTTACCTTTTTACCCTTTTACCTTTAAAGTATAGACCACCGAAGTAAGATTTCCGAAGACTGGGGTGAGCAGACCGGTTACGGTAGAGATGGCATCATCCTTGCCCGAGCCGTCACTACCAGAACTCTTGGCGAGATTGATGACCATTGCCAGTTTCTGACCGACGATGAGTTTCTGAATCTTTGCATCTATCGGATGATTACTTGGTTTCACGGCATATTGCGCCATCAGCTGGTCGCTTCCGCTAAAGAACTGCTTGTCATCCGTCACACCGAAATAGAACGAGGTCTTGCCATCGGTATAGAAGTAAGCATTCTTTCCCCAATTGGCTATCTTCGCACCAGCCGGACATGAAGTTTTCCAATAATCAACATCGCCCAACCACTTGGCATGCGACAGTTTAGCAGCCATCGTCATCTGCATATTGTTATCTGTAAGCGAAGGCATCACGATAGCCATATCCCCATCCACACTACGGATGATATTATCCATATCGATGGCCTGGTTGATACCCATCAGGAGGGTCTGAAGGCTGCGGTTGCTCTGCATCATCGGCAGGAACTGCTCGCCCTTTACGTTCATGAAGATACCCGCCAGGGCATCAGCAGGCATCGACTTAACGTAGCTGCCTTTAATCGGACGATAGGTTTGAGCCGCCTTCTTCAGAGCCTCATCTATTTCTTTATTAAAGGAGAAAGTTTCTCCCTTCACCTGCAGGATACCGTCTTTCACGTCCATCTCAGCAGCAATCACTACCTGCGAAGGGTCGGTATCTTTAGGAGTACCAAGGGTAAACGGAGCTACGAACTTCTCCGGTAGCGCCTGAGCCTGAGCCACCATAGCCATAGGCGAAGTGATGGTTTCCAGTCGCTCGAACATAGGCGATGCGGTAATACCTTCGTCCTCATCAGCCTTCAGATATTTCACCATCTGCTGCAGGAGCTGTGCCTGCGCATCGGCTACAACCGGTCCCATAACGAGGAGTGCCTGATCAGAAAAGCCGACCAGCCACGAATTTTTCAATACAGAGAAATGAAAGCCTTTGCGCTCTTTCACCTCTGTAGCGATATGCTGTTTGGCAAGCGAAGCAAGCCAGTCTTCCACATCGCCCTCATCGCTCACCTTGGCACAAAGTCCGAGGTTGCCATCAGCACTCTCAAAGAGGAATATCTTCTCAGAGATGTCGATGCCACACTTCGATGCATCATCAACATGCAGCAGAGACTTGAGCATTCCCGCCTTGTCTTCATCGCTTTTTCCGGATGCCATCTGCTGCATATCAACAGAGATGAGCGCAGTACTTTTCTTTGGAATGGCATTGAGATAGTCAGTGCCCGAGCATGAGCTCAGCAATCCCAATACGACTGCCAAGCACATGAACATCAAACTCTTATACAATCTTTTCATCACACTAGTAAATATTATAAAGCTCTTGCCAGATGGCACATGTTGACAGCCACCAATCCTGCTGTTTCCGTACGGAGGCGACTGGTGCCAAGCGAAACACTCTCATATCCGTTTTCCAGAGCCAGTCTCACCTCATCGATAGAGAAATCGCCCTCAGGTCCTACCAGCACGGTGATGTCATCGGCACCCTTCTGGGCTGCTCCGGCAGAATCATCAGCTGGACATGACTTGGAAATCTCGGCAAAAAAGTCTTTCTTTTCTATCTCCTCATAACAATGGCAGATAAACTTTCTGCCATTGCGGGGAGCCGTAATAAAATCTTTAAAGTTCTGCAGTTCGTTGACCACAGGTTTCCAAGCCTTGTGGCTCTGCTTGACGGCAGAAACCACAATCTTGTCTACGCGGTCGATGCGGATTACCTTTCGTTCAGAGAACTTGCAGTTGAGGAAAGAGATTTCATCGAAGCCGATTTCCGTAGCCTTCTCTGCCATCCATTCTATGCGGTCCATCATCTTTGTCGGGGCGATGGCCAGGTGAATGTGTCCGCGCCAGGCAGGCTGCTGCGGCATTACCTCTTTCACCTCATAGATGCATCTTTTATTGGTGGCCAGCGATACTTCAGCACGATAAAACACCCCCTTGCCATCCATCAGGAACAATTCGTCCCCCGCCTGGATACGCAAAACCCTGAGTGCATGAGTAGCCTCTTCCTGAGGCAGTTCTGTCTGTGTAGCCGCATCTGGCACATAGAAAAATCTAACTTCTTTCATTTCCTCTTATTGTTACTTTTTCTTCTTAATTTTCTGTTATTCCGTAAGAATATTCTTTAATTATTCACTTTTTTTGCCTTTGCGGCGCTCTATCTCATCGCGAATGGCTGAGGCAGTTTCGTAATCTTCTTCATTAATGGCACAATCCAATGCTTTTTCGAGCATCTGGTCTGGCAAAGCCGAAATAGGTACCGCACAAGAAGCCGAACTCATATCATTTTTATTAAAAGGAGTAGAAATTTCCTTTATAACCAGCTCTGTTGTATACATTTCTATATCCGCAGCCACAGACAGCAACACAGCCTGGTCAGTCTTGATGCTCATACGTTCATTTGTGATTTTATTCACAAGAGTAGCATATACTCCCCTCTCTGGTGTAGCATCGAATTCGAGATAGAAATCGTCTACATTTTGCCTGTCAAATAGTGTCCAAAGTACAGAGATCACATCATTTTTAAAATCAGAAGTTTTCGAATTACATGCCTTCAGCTGCTCTGCTACATATTCATTAGTCATAATAGACAATGCTCTTTTTTCGGATTCGTCTACCAAACTAATAATACATGTCCCGGAAGCTTCCGGAATGCCAAAGCAGGCAGCGAGTTTAAGTTTGTACAACATCATTATGTACCCTTTCTTTATTTAAATTTATTTATATTCTTACGTAATATTCTGTTTTTACTCTCGCGTTGAGTATGACCTTTTTCTTCCTTATTTCTGTTCTTTCTTCGGACGGAAAAGGACAGCAAAGGCTACAGCTACCACGAGCGCATAACCGGCAAAGATGAACCAGCAGGTTTTCCAGTCACCCATCAGGTAGCCATCATCTGTCCAGTGGCAGTAATGGTTGATGACTATACCTGCGAGAATGGTTCCGATAGATGCTCCCAGACCGTTGGTCATCAGCATGAACAGTCCCTGAGCCGATGCTCTTACCTTCACATCACATTTCTGGTCTACAAACAGACCACCCGACACATTGAAGAAGTCGAAGGCTACACCGTAAACGATGCATGAGAGGATGAAGAAGGTAACACCCGGGAATGCAGGATTGCCCAATCCGAAGAAACCGAATCGCAAAACCCATGCCATCATGGCGATGAGCATCACAACCTTGATGCCATAACGCTTCAGGAAGAACGGAATGAGAAGGATGCAGAGCGCCTCGGCCACCTGAGAGATGGATACCAGGAGCGTAGCATTGTTAGCTGCAAAAGTATCGAGCATCGCAGGATCGCCCTTGAAACTGGTAATGAACGGAGTGGCATAGCCATTGGTTACCTGCAGACTCATACCGAGCATGCAAGAGAAGATGAAGAACATCGCCATCTCACGGCTCTTGAAAAGTTTGAAGGCATCGAAACCCCATGTCTCTACCCAGCTCTTTGTCTCTTTCTTCACGATAGGACAGGCTGGCAATGAGAAGCAATAGAGGAAGAGAAGAATGCTGAGCACGCCCGATACCAGAAACTGATAATGGGTATACTGGAACTTATGGGCGTTCTCGCTCAACAGGAACGAGAATGAACCGTTGTCCCAGGTAGCACAGTTCACAATCCACATCGTGAGGATGAAGCCCACGGTTCCGAACACACGGATTGGCGGAAAAGCCTTCACGGTGTCGAGCCCGTTGCTCTTCAATATACTGAATGCCGAAGTATTTGACAATGCCAATGTTGGCATATAGAAAGCCACGCTGAAGGTGTAAACGGCAATAAACATTGCCTCATTAGGAGTCTGACTAGCCTGTCCCATACCGAACAGACCTATCATGGCTGCTCCTGCCAAAAGGTGACAATAGCCCAAAAGACGTTGCGGCTGGATATACTTATCTGCCACAATACCCATCAATGTAGGCATAAAAATAGATACGATTCCCTGGATGGTATAGAACCAGGAAATCTCGGCACCCATCCCAGCCTTGCCGAGATAGTTGCCCATAGACGTAAGATAAGCTCCCCAAACTGCAAACTCCAGGAAGTTCATCACTGCTAGGCGTACTTTCAGATTCATAGTTTAATGTCTTTTTATTATAAAATATTAGCTGCAAAGATACAAATTTTCGGGTAAAAAGCACACGATTTTGAAGATTATCCGCATGAAAGCTAGCATATTTAACAAATTATGTGTATTTTTGCAGCCGATTTCAACAGATATAAGAGAAAAATAATATAGAAACAACAGATATGTTAGTAAAATTTTTCCTCACGTGCAATAAAATCGGGGCTTTCACGCTAGGTGGAGGCTACGCCATGATACCGATCATGGAACAGGAATTTGTAGACAAGAACCAGTGGATGAACAAACAGGAGTTCATGGATATCATGGTAGTGGCTCAGACCACTCCGGGCATCTTCGCCATCGACATGGCGAGTCATATCGGCTATAAGCTGAAGGGAGTCTGGGGAGGCATTGTGGGTGCCATAGGCATCGCCCTGCCTTCTATCATCGCCATTCTCATCATCGCCATGTTCTTCCAGCATTTCAAGGACAATTATTGGGTGGGTAAGTTCTTCATGGGTGTACGCCCTGCCGTGGTAGCGCTCATTGCTGCACCTTGCTTCAAGATGGCAAAGACGGCAAACATCAACCGCTACAACATCTGGATTCCCGTTGTCTGCTGTCTGCTGATTGCAGCTTTCGGTATCTCCCCTATCTACATCATCATCGCAGCCGGTGTGCTGGGATGGCTCTATGGAAAGGTAAAAAAGTAAAAAGGTAAAAAAGTAAAAATATAGAGATTATGCTATTTCTAAAGTTATTTCTGATATTTACCAAGATTGGTACATTTAATTTTGGTGGCGGATATGCGATGCTTTCGCTCATCCATAACGAGACGGTAGTGAAGAACCATTGGCTTACCAATGCTGAGTTTACGGATATTGTGGCTATCAGCCAGTCTACACCGGGACCTATCGGCATCAACTGTGCCACCTACGTAGGTTATACCGCCTGCCTTCACGACGGCTATCCTACCTGGGCAGCCTGTCTGGGTTCGGTATTGGCTTCGCTCTCCATCATGTGGCTGCCTTTCATCATCATGATTCTCATCAGCCGCTATCTGATTACGCACAAGGATTCTAAAATCGTAAAGGATATCTTTGCGGGACTCCGCCCTGCCATCATCGGACTGATAGCTGCTGCCGCCGTTCTCCTGATGAATAAAGAGAACTTCGGATCACCAACCGACAATCCGTTTGTCTTCGGAGCAAGCATCGTGCTGTTTCTGGCTGCTTTCTACTTCACAAAATTCAGAAAGACCAACCCTATCCTGCTGCTTTTCATCTGCGGTATCATCGGAATGGTTATCTTCTAAACATCGCCCTGCGTTCTGAACCAACGGCCTCCAGCCGATGGGAAAGACAAGGGGAAGGATGCCTTCAGATAGGGACAAAAAAAATTGATTGTCTCACGACAACCAATCTTTTATTAACCTTAATAATCTAATACCATGAAAAACACGATGCAAAGGTACAAATAATCTTGTAACCTACAATAGTTTATAGCAAAAAACTTCAAGTATTTAACTCTCCTTAAAAGTTTTACCATTCCAATTAAATTTTCTTTGCACTTTTATTGCATTTACAGCCTTCTTATCGTCAGCAGACAAGAAAGGTAAAGCCAAGCGCACTACGAGGCTGTTTTCGTGTTGCAGGAGCAGAGCACTCACGATTTTGAGTTCAATTTTCCCCTTGAGTTCCTCAAACTTAGCCTCGCTCATCGTATCGGGTTTGGCAACAAGTCCGGAAGCCAGTTGCTGCAAAGATTTCCCATCGAAAATCCTGCTGGCATCCTGCTCTTGCCAATCCTGATTAAAGAGATAGAATTCGCTCTCCTTCTCTACTCCGGCAAAGGTTTTCACCACGCAAAGCAGCGAATCACCGTTAGCCGATGGCAGTTTCTTCATCTGCAAAGTTGCGCTCTTACTCGTTCTCAACTGAGCGAAATCAGCAGTCAGCGTATCCATCACACTCGTTTCGCCTAACAGATTCTTCACTTCTGCCTTCACTCCCATCTCCTGCAGCTCAGCAAATTCCAACCGCAGGTTGTGGTTGAGATAAGGCACAACAGAATCGGGCATCGAAACCAGCAAGTCCTTCATCGACTTGGCTTCCATGCCCAAGCTTGCCATCATCAGGCAAGCACATAATATATATTTTATCTTCTTCATCACTACAATTCCTTAGACCACTTCTTTCCCCAAGGGGTGAAGAGCCAAATCAAAAATGCCGTAGCCGGAACTAAGCATATTGCGAAAGTTAAAGCCAATGTATTCATATTCCCTATCTTCTCTTACAGTCATATTTCTCTATTTTCCGACAAAATTACGGAAAATAAATGTAATCTGCAAATGATTTAATACTTTTCTTCTGATTTTTAACCTAAAAGAAACGAAAAAAAGAGGAAAGTGCTCTATCATGAAACACTTTCCTCTCAAATTATCTAATTCATTAATCGTACTGTCTTTTCAAAGAGATTTACTCCTCAATCGCAGCCTGTGCCGCAGCCAAACATTGTGGGGTAAGGGGATATTGTAGGCCGCAAGCGGGTGTTTCAGTTCAAATCATCAAATTCAGTAATGAGAGGATGTGTACACACAAGAAGGACGTTGAAAGGCTTAGTTGCGGATTTGAGGATATAAAACATTCTCAAACAGAATCTTCATTAATAATTTCCTCTAGGGGCACTCTGATCTGTTGCCATTTCAGCATCATGTATCAATTGCGCCAATTTATCCTTCAATAATTGTCGATCTGGTAAATACAGTTGATACTTTGTGACAAACAATTGATTCGTAATCCCCTGAAGGGCATATTCTACTGTTGTTTCGTCTTTGTAAGCACCAAGAACTATTCCTATAGGTTCTGTATCGCTTTCTGTACATACCTCATTCTTGAAATAGTTAATATACAGGTTCATTTGCCCAATATCTTCATGTTGCACCATACCTCGCTTAAGGTCAATGATTACATAGGTTTTGAGAATACAATGATAGAATACAAGGTCTGCATGGAAGTGTCTGCCGCCAAGCATAATATGGTATTGTCGAGCCACAAATGCGAAGCCTTTGCCCATTTCCAGCAAAAAAGCTGTCATCTGATTCATGATAGCAGTCTCGATATGGTTTTCGTTCAACTGAGGAACCTGAGGAAGGTCTAAGAAATCTAATACCATAGGATCACGAATGATGTCAGCAGGCTTCTGCACTTCTACGCCTTTGTGGGCAAGAGCCAGTACACCTTCTTTATCTTTGCTCAATGCCAAACGATGAAAAAGCATCGATTTCATCTGCCGTTGTAACTCTCGAACAGACCATCGTTCTATCTCACACTGCTTGGTATAGAAGGATATTTCAAGTGGATCATCAGACTTCAGTATCTCAAAATAGTGACTCCATGATAATTTGCATGACAGTGTCGTGCAATTTGGAAACGCAGCATAGAACTTTCTGAAATACTGAAGGTTATTTCTACCAAATCCCCTTCCGTACAATGCTGTCAAATCTCTTGATAGTTTACTTATGAGCCCTTTGCCATACTCAGCTCTGTCACGGCCGTTCTGTTCGTACTCTACAATATAGCAACCAATCTTCCAATAGGTTTGTACCAATGCTGTATTGATGGCATATGCCACATTGTGTCTTGACTCCTCAACCATATTGCCTATTGAGCTAAGCAAAGATGAGTAGTCGGAACTCTGGATATTTGTACTCTTATCTATTTCCATGATTGTATATATGAGTTTACGACACGACAGATATCATTACTTTTTGAATATCAGTAGGAACGATTAGTTCTCTAGCATCTACTTCTAAGACCTTTGCAATCTCAATGAGTGTTTCTAACAACGGTTGGGCAGTGTTAGTACACCATTTTGAAATTGTTGCAGAATCTTTCTTTAGTTCAGAAGCTAACCATTTACTGGTTTTCTTCTTCTCGGCTAGAACTACTTTTATTCGATTAATATCTGCCATTTCCTTCCATTTCTTATTTATGCCTGCAAAGTTATATAATTATCGTGACAACAAAGAATAATTAGCAGGAAAAGTTGCGATTTGGCCTTAAATAGTGGCAAATTGTGCAAATTTTAAGTTGAGCAACATAGAAAACACTTCGTTAGGCTGACCTTCTTTTTTATTTATCCTTAATTCCGCAACACTATTATAAATTAAACTTTTTAAGTACCTGAGCAACAAAAAGTTGCCCAGGATTTTGTCATGTCGAAGAATTCTGTCTCAGGACACACATTGATGTTGCAAAGATAAACGCATGGTGTGCCGATTAAAGGCGGACCTTTAGAAAAAGTATGATAAGTCACACAAATCCGATACGATGTTTACTTCCATCCTTCTCCAGCCGCTCGTTTTCACAGTGTTCAATGAGCATATCAATCCCTCCGACCTTGTTTCCATGCAGAATATTGTCAATGGTATAGTGCCGAGCAATGTTCTCTATCTGTCCTCCACTGAAGTCATATTTGCTTGCCAGAGAGTGGACAATGTTATCTGAAAGCGTAGGCATCATTGATTTCCAAATAGCAGTCCGAGCCTCCAAAGTGGGCTTGGTGAATTTGATTTTGTAGAGAAAACGACGCTCAAAAGCCTTGTCCATATTTTGGGCAAGATTTGTGGTGGCGATAAGAATGCCATCAAGCGTTTCCATTTCCTGAAGGATAATGTTCTGTATGGAGTTTTCCATTTTATCCACAGCACGTTCAGCTTCCTCCTGTCGCTTTCCAATGATAGCATCTGCCTCATTGAAAAGCAAAATGGGTGCAATCTTCATTTCTTTAACCTTCTGTCTATACGTATCAAAGAGTTGTTTGATGTTTTTCTCGCTTTCGCCTACCCACATGCTCTTTATCTCTGACACGTTCACTTGTAAAATGTCTCGACCAGTTTTCCTTGCCAATTGAAGTACGGTTTCAGTTTTCCCTGTTCCTGGTGCCCCATAGAATAGACATGTAAAACCACTACGGAATCCGTTTTCTTTCAAACGGGCACACACTTCCTGGTAGTGCTGTTCATCGAGTAAACCTCCTAATTCCTGAATTTGTGAGGTGATAGCTTGATCGTAGAACAGTTGTTTTGGTGCAATGTCCTCATGTCGCACCATTCCCCCACGTTTTTTTTCGCTATCCATCGAAGGAATTTTTAATTCGGGGAAGAGGTATGCCTTCGCTCCCGATGTCATCTTGAACGTATCTCTGTCTTTAAATCCATCCTCGCCACTAAACTCTATCAGTTTAGCTTCCTGAAGGACATGGTCTTCGTTTTGCAGGTGGCATTTCAAGTCTGAGAAACATCGTGTTCCTTTATAGAGGAAATCAATGTCATGAAAGCGAATGTGGTCATCCGTGTTGTTCACGAAAAGATGGCAGAACAATATCAACAGGCAGAGGTCATCATCATCAAGACCATAGCCGAGCACTCTACTCGTGAAAACCAAGTGTCTGTTACACTCCAGCAGATGCTTGACTTTCTCCACTGTACCTTCATAGGTCAACTCACAGTCATCCCGTTCCTCGAAGATATTCTGTAATTCTGCAAACACTTCTGAGCAAGATAAGTCGTGAATGTTCCGAGGTTGATAGTTTTCATCGCTTCTAAAGGCATCGATAACGTCCATGGGCACCCTATATGATGGTCTGCGTTCTGAACGGTTACAGCGGATAAGTCCTCTGTGTTCCAGTTCGTCAATGTCCGGCATACAGCGGATGATGCGAACAGTGCGGCACTTCATATATTCTGCCAATTCACTAATGTATATGCGATTATCATCACTTTTATCAATAAAGAGTGATATAAGAACACTTTGCTCCTGAGTCATGCCCAGCTTCTTTGACACATATCTTATATGCGTAGCTGCTTTCTTGAAGAACTTCTTGCTGAGTTCAGAGTCTTTCAGCATTTCTACCACTATCTCCATGTGGTAGAGCAGATCCTTTTTCGTTTTCTTTGCTTCCATACGAGACATCTTTTAGTTTATGGGTGCAAAGATAAAAACAGGGTGTGCCAAAGAGAGGCACACCCTGCAAAAAAGTTACTGCAAGTTTATATTTATAGTGAATTTATCTGTTTAGGATAGAAATCACCCTGTCAGCATCTTCATCTTTAATACCTGCATAGGGATTAGTAAGAATGAAATTCGACTGTTGCGAATCAAGTATCACATACTCATCGTCAATAATTACATATTTGGTATTGGGCTTGGCGTGGTCGGCAAGCCAAGATGCAATTTCCATTCCTTTGCAATGTCCCATTGATGGGTCAATGCTAGAAAGGTCAGCGTTAAGCAACCATTTATCACTGACAGTAGATGGAATTATGTCTATCACGCAGCCAGGAAGATGCCGTTCCTCCCACATTTCCTGCATGGCAGATAACCCTAAGAAGATGATTTTTTGAGACATGTTCTTAGGCGATTGGATCAGCGCAGAGTTGCTTACGTTGGCACTTTTTGCATTCGCTTCCACACCAAACCTTATCAAATTCCAGGGAAGCATTTTCTACGATGGTTGGGATGTCGGTGAGTATGCCAGCCTCTAAGTTACGTCGAGTGTCCGACTTCATTCCCATGCCAGCACCTGTCAAGTTGGCACTGCCTACATAGCATACTGATTGATCGATGACGATAATCTTGAAATGTACGCGTGGCACATCACTCTTTCTAGCATAGTTGACAACCGTGGGTAGCGGTCAAAATCCTCACGAAAGTTCGTGCCTGGTTCCTTGGCATGGATAAGCCGCACTTCCACGCCTTTGCCTATCAAATCTGACAGCACACCAAGGAACGGCTTTTCCATCTTGCCCTGTACCACGTACAGGTCTTTGATGTCTGCCGTACCTATCCAAAGCGTCTGCTTGGCCTTTGAAGTGAGGTCAAGTACTTTGGTGAAGTGTTCGTTGTCGGATATGAAGTCAAGCATGAATTTCAATAAATTTTACTTTGCCTCCTCTGCAAGACGAGTCAGACGAAAAAGCATCCCCTGTTGTGACACATCCGGCAATTCATTCATGTGTATGCAGAAGAATTTGTCGTGTCTATCATTCTTGTGTGAGCTGTCTCGTTTCTTTGGCTCATTTAATCGATTGAGGAGATATATTTTATTATCATATCCCCACATGTACGAGTGGGTATTGTAATTAAAGTACACTCTCCAGTTCCAATAGATTCCCTCATTGCATGGGTTTGTGTCTGTTTCAACTTCAATGTTTGGATGGCACAGCATGATATTTCGACGAAAGGAGTAATCATTATCAGGGTCAATCCAGTCAAAGCAGTAAGCATAGTTCTTGCGGTATGGGAAGAAAGTCAATACACTTGATGTCCAATGAATCCTCCATTCGGAACCATTGCATACGATGTCACCATACCGTCGGTCAGGGTTGTTCTCGAAGAACTTCGTCTCTGCAAACAGCTTCTTAATGAGATTGACAGATTTTACCCATTTTCTTTCTCCATCTTCTATGTTAATAAACTCTAAGTTGTCAAGGTTGTCTGTTGTCAACAGAGTATGCACCTCCCTGTAATAACTGGTTCTCGAATTATGGAGGATATTCTCTTTCCATGCCTCTGCGCTGGTGTCATAGATGTATTTTTCTATGAGCTGGTCCCAGTTATGGGCAATACGGATTAAGGCTTTGGTAAGAGGAAGTGCATATTCACTTCTGACACCTTTGTCATCGAAGTATTTGCGTGCATGAGAGAGTTTGGTCTTAAAGCAGTCAATATCCGCTACAAAATCCTTGCTATCATGGCGAAGGAGGCAGGCGATGTTTCCCTTGAAGAACAGCATGCTTTCAGCTTCACCGATGAGTGGCGTCCATTCATCAGCATGTTCTCCGCAAAGGAGTTTTGCCTTAAAGCGCTCCTCTTCCACTTGTTTAGCGGCAAAGTTTGAACGAATATTCTCATCGGAAGAAAGGAACGGTAAAATTTTACCGCTTTGAGGGCGAAGTTCCTCAAACAGGCGGATGGCTCCAATCATGGCATCTTCGTTGTTGAGATAGCTGTTTTCTACGATGTTCCAGACAAACCGCATCCATTGCGCAAACGATTCATCGTTAAATTCATTGAACTCAAAAAAGCAACAGATGGAATGGAATACGGCACGTTCCTTTATGCTGATGGTTGAAACGTCCACCAGTGTCGGTTTGCCATCATTGTCTTTTTCTTTAACGATGTATTCAGGAATAAACGCGAACTGAGTTGTTTCATCCCAATAGGGAGCGACGGTAGTACCATTCCACCGTACAAAGAGGTTTTTCAGGGAGTCAATAGTGTCAGCCGCAAGAACCTCCTCATATCCTTTGAGACCATCATATTTCTCTTTTCCCTTGTACAGATCTTGGTATAACTTGACTTTTTGGGTATCCTGTACGTTACGCTGTGTCGTTGCAATAAAACGGTCAAGGAAATAGCGTTGTAGGAATTTATAGAAAATGTCATCTACCTTGTAAATGCCTTTGGCACTGGCATCCTTCCAGAAAATATCCGTCCACTCGTTGTCAAGGAGCGAAGCGGTTTCATGGTTAAACAGTTTTTCATCAGGGTGATCCTCGTCTGGAGCAAACCCAACGAGGTCGGCCTTGAAGTTTTCAAAGTCCGTCAGTTGTTTACCACGGGCATTCATCTTTATGTAAAGGTCATCTGAAAGTGGTAGGTTCTCGTCCTTCATATCCTTAAAAAGGAAATGAATGGGACAATCATCGTCTATCAATCGCTTCCAGTATGACGGACAGTTTTCATCATCAGCAAGAAACTCCTCAATGCCATCTTGAATATCTACGTCTTCAGAGTTGGTGATGTTAGTTTCTTTCAGTGTCCGGAGCATACCCTGAATTGTAGGGTCAAATTTATATTTGGAGTAAAACCAAGTTTGATTTTTGATGAAATCAACCAGTTTCATCCCACTTTGATTGAACGCTTCAGCATCCAGCTCGCAAAGGCTTTTGCAAAAGTCGCGTGAAGTGGTACGTGTCTCATAGGTGAAATTACTTAGCCACTCCTTTGCCGTGGCAAGGTTGTTAGTTCTCACCGCAAGATACCAATGGAGGAGCCATAGCGTTGTCAAACGTTGCTGTCCATCCAACGGCCACGTCGCGCCATGCTCGTTTGTTCCATATACAAAGTCAAGGCTAAGAGCCTCGTTGTCTGACTTGCTTTGCAAGGCCTTAATCATCTTCCCAAGCAGACGTTCACGCAGATATACCTTGTCTTCACGTCCCTGTGCATAGTCTCGTTGGATGATGGGAATTTCTATGCGCTGCTTTCGCAGGATATTATACAGTGTGTTGTACATAGTCGTTTACTTTGAATTTAGGAGATAAAATGCGGTAGATGTTCTTCAAATAGGCTTCAGCATCCGCCCTCGTCCAAGAAACATTGTTTCCAGATGTTGGGCTGTAATACTTCATGAAAGCCTGTTTTGTACAAGGTGGAATAAATGCAGACTTTGCCCTTCGTTCCTTTGGAACCTCGAATCCCTTATCTTTATTAAAGGTTGGTGTGGGATAATACACTCCTTGCTCTTTGCCAATGATGGTACGTCGTTTGGCTGGGAATATCGCATTACCATAGCTGCGGTTCGTGCTTTCATCAAGCAAGGTGTAGTTCCAAACCAAGTTTTTTTCCTCTTCTGTCAGGATATCCTCATCGTGTCCTGCTGGAAGTATTTCCTGCGCCAGTTTTTCAAAGATACGCTTACGCTCATTCTCATTATCGCTATCCTGCATGTTAAGGCAGAAATTCTTGATATCTTCCCTTTGTTCATCGGAGGCTATGATATAAGTTGTAAGTAGCCATTCCTTTTGCTCGTTGAAATCCGTCAGATCATTGGATGTGTTTGAGTCAATATGTTCCACATCCCATTTCTCTTTCTTGTAGAGATTAAATGGGAACTTATTGAAGATACTTTGCCCATATTCTTTCTGCATAATATTTCCTTGTTGAATGACAGATTCAACGTTATGCAACAGCAACAAGGGGCGGCATTGTGTCTTGGGGGTTCCTTTTACCTCATAGACTTTACCGAGGTCGGCACAATCGTTTAGCGTGTTATCAATCTCACGGATAAGATACTCTTTGAATTTTTTCTTGGTCATTCCGGGACTGCCCCATTCCGTGAGATATGTGAACAGAAGCTTTTGTTGTGCTGCATGGTTGCCTTTCTGCCTTGTGGATTCTTTTGGACGAGCCATCAAATAGCCGATGTAATGGTATAGTTCAAGGTCTGTATACCATTCGTAGAGCGTGCTGTATATTTTCTTAGCTTCGTTCCAGACCTTCTTCAATGTTGCTTCGCTATACTTTTCATGATGGAAGAAATCATAGAAATAGCGGAATACATGTGACTGGTCTGTGCCGATGTCCTCAGACGGTTCACCTAAGACACGTTGGGTGCACATCAAATCAAAGATATAGTCAATGCGAGTTTCAGGAGTATTGAAATCGTCATGGAAGAAAAGCCAAAACTCATCGTTTTGCAGCATGGCCTCAATCTCGTTCCATTGCGATGCAATGTCTTGTTGCAACAATCTCACACGCTCATAATTATCCTTAGATGGGAAGTTTGACCGGTTGAGAAGGATGGCCTTGATAAGTTCTGCGGAAGTGAGTGGTATCTTATCAATGTTCAAGCGAGTAAACACCTCAATGGGGTCTTGCGTATTTGTATCATACCAGATGAACTTAACCTTATTGAGTACCACACTTGTAAACTCCTTAAGGAAGTCTTCGCTTTTTCCTTTTTTCCATTTCAAGATATAATTTCGAGCTTCTATCATGTGATAGAAGTCTATGTTCTCTTTAGCACTATCCTCGGATTTTTCCAGAATAGCATCCAAGAAGTGTTGGCTCTTATCGCGTGTAGCGTATTGAAGCAAGTATTTCTTTTCTCCCAAACAGGAAAGAAGAATGTTGATAGTTGTAAGCCTTTGCTGGCCATCAATCACATCCCATTCTGTACCGTTGAGTTTCACCACCAACGGTTGGATGCAATAGATACCTTCAGCTCCCTTTTTATAGAAGTCTTCAATATCTTCCAGTAACTCTTTCACTTGCTGCGTAGTCCATCTGTAGCCACGTTGATAAGAGGGAATGTTGAATTTTTCATCAGCAATCTCCTTAATAGATACAGGATCAATCGTTCGATGTGTCATATATAATTTTGTTTTTAGCATTTCAACCATTCTCTTTGCCTGGTGTTCTATAACAGATGTGGCAAAATCCACATAACGTTCGGCCTCTTGTAGGTATTCCTCACGTGTCATATTATAGTTTCGCCAATAGTAATATCCTTTGGATTAAATATAGGGAAAGCTATTTTCATCAAGATAATCTTCCCAAAGCAGATGTTTGGCTAATATGGCGGCACCCCCTTTCCCCTTATATGGGCTAAAAGCGGTTAAAGTATTTCTCTTGCAATCCATGCACATGCTTCTGCATCGGCGAGTGCATGGTGGTGGTTCTCTAATTGGTAGCCACATGCAGCAGCTACTGTATGCAGTTGGTGGTTCTCCAAATCAGGCAGTACCCGACGGGAAACACAAAGAGTGTCGTAAAAATTGTAGTCTGGGTAGTCCATCTGATAGACGCGAAACACAGCCTTCAGACAACTTTCATCAAAAGGTCGATTATGTGCAACCAGTGGAAGTCCATCTATAAGTGGCTCTATCTGCTTCCATACATCAGGAAAGATGGGAGCCGTATCGGTATCTTCGCGTGTAAGCCCGTGAACCTGACTGCACCAGTAGTTATAATAGTTAGGTTCGGGATTGATTAGTGAGTAGAACGAATCCACAATCTCGCCGCCACGAACAATCACAATACCCACAGAACAAACGGAGCTCCGCTCGTTATTGGCTGTCTCAAAGTCTATTGCTGCAAAATCTTTCATTTTCCCGAATTGTATTTCTTGTTCATATATCCTATTTTACCTGCAATCTCTTGACGAAGCCAAATTGGAGAAAGCACCTCAATGTCTGGTATGTGCGAGAGTATCTCGATTTGGAAATCAAAGGTGGGACGAATCTGATATTCAAATATACTGTATTCGTCGCCACGATAGGACTCCGTCTGTGATTGATGAAGAGGAAGAGAGCGCAAATAATTAGCTTGCCCTGCTGTCACTTGCAGTTCCACCTTCTCAATCTTGGTTCTATCATCGGCAATCACTCCGAAACAACCATAGAAGAATCCTTCTGGCGAGAAATCCTTGGGATATTCAAACGTCTTAGGAGTTTTATGGACATCGTCCATTCTATCCACTGCATAAATCATCACTTTGTCATAATATGTGCTTCGTGCTACCAAATACCATCTCTGACGGAACAGTTTTACACAATACGGCTCAACATCAAAATCATTGGCTTCCGACTTCCAATAACTCTGATAAGTGATGTGAAGAATACGGTTTTCTTTCAAGGCCTCCAAAATGGTAGGCAAGTAAGTTCGACCAGAAGGGATGTCTTCTAAAAGGATTCTATCTTTGATACTTTGGTTATTAGCAATCAAGTTACTCACCGCCACCGTATTCACCAGCCATGTGCGTAGTCCGCCGCGGCTAATCTCATCGTCATTCAGAATGTAATAATGGTATTCACCGCAATTTTCATTCTCTATAACCAGTCCGAACATTTCCTCTATGGCGATGCGCCATTTGTGGAAAGTTCGCTTCGGAATCTCCAGCCCATCGCTCATATCATTATTGAGCCATCGGTGGTTAATATCCTCAAAGGAAATCCGCTTAGCCCGATGGATGGTATCTACCAGCCAGACGTATTTATTAATTTGGTTTGTTGCCATACGCTTTTATTTTTTCGGTGCAAAGATATAGTGTGGATGTGCCGATTTAGGGCACAGGATAAATGTTTTTTCAAATTCATTCTCTTTTCCCTTCTATCTTGTCTATAAACGTGTCGTAAACGAGTTTGTATGCCTCTTCTGCATCAAACTCAATGCCAGGACGCAACAAAGACTACACATCACCAGTAAACTCCAAATCTGCCATCTTCTCCTGCACATTGTACACGAACTGCTTATAGGATGGAACCTTGTCGACTACGAATTCCATGTACTTCTTATTATAGCAAATCAATACCCTTCTCCACATCAAAGTCTCTTTGCCTCAGTGCCACATAGAGGGTAACCATCTATATTTCCACACACCCTCTGAACCGCCTTTATCTAAAGGCGATTCACGAGATATTAAAAATAAAAAAGGTCTAGATTTAACATTTATTTTTGCATAAAGCAAGGCAAAATCGCCACTTTTTCTACATCGCTACATGGTTTTGCAGTAAGACGACTAACCAGCTCCTTGATGTACCACCCAGGAGATAACTTGTTCATGTTAGAGCAAATTCAGTAATGAGAGAATGTGTACACGCAAGAAATTAGGCTTTTTGGAAGCCATTTTCTTAGCGTTTTATACACTTTTTCCCACGGCTTCGCCGTCGTCCCCAGCAATAGTGGACGTAACCTGTGGTTGTATATTTGTCTCTTTCATCATGCGAATCAAGTTTGTATTTTGATGTCGGTCAGCTGAATCTCTACATAAGAGATACAGAATCTCCCTGCAAAAATAAGAAAAATGTTGAAAACTAGCAAATTATGCGTGTTAAAAAATTAATAACATTCTACGAAAATCAACATTACTTCACTATTCTTTTCGTACATAATTTCCTAATTCGTTGATTGAACGAAAGTTTTCGGTTTTTCTGTGTCTTCCGACAAAATTACGGAAAAAAAATGTAATCAGCAAATGATTTAATACTTTTCTTCTGATTTTTAACCTAAAAGAAACGAAAAAGGAGGAAAAAGTTCTATCAGAAGAAACGAAAAAAGAGGAAAGTGCTCTATCATGAAACACTTTCCTCTCAAATTATCTAATCTTTTAATCGTACTGTCTTCCTAAAGAAGAGAGGATTATTCCTCAATCGCAGCCTGCGCCGCAGCAATATTATCAGTAAGGGAAGCCCTTTCCGTAGGTTACTCTAAACATAGGATAATATTTCCTTCTGTCTATGTAAAGGCTTTACACCTTATTATATTTATATACATATTTATATATATAGTTAATTCATTATCTATTTTTCATGAAATCGTGATGGATGATTACGCATTCTTTTTCTGCAACGGCATAGGCACATCCACATTTGAGTTCTTGCCACCAAGCATTTGGATAGTTTCCTTCAATGCTTGCACCTGTCCCTTTAGAAATATAATCTCCTGGTCTTTTGCATCAGCAAGGCTCTGTTGTCGTTTCTTATATAGGATTGCTGCATCCTCTTCCTGCGCCACGCCTACAGTTTCTTCTTTAGCAACGTAGCCTTCGCCGCCATTCTTCATGTATTTTGTTCCGCCATAGAAGAAATCAATAGTTACACCGAGAGCATCACAAATTTTCTCCAACATGCCAGATTTAACATCCTGCACCTTGAAGGCATTGCTCAAGTTTGGCTGAGTCATATTTAGTTTTTCTGCCAAATCAACGATGCTCACTTTACTTTTTGATAAAGCCTTACGCAACTCCAATCCATTCATATTTATTTATATTATAGTTAATTAATCATAAATTTATCAGCCTTTATTAATAATATTATCAGCTTTTTATTATCTTTGCACTCGAAATAACGAAATAGTAACGTTCTTAAAACGAAATACGTTTGCAAATATACATAAAAAATACAATATGAGCAAGAATAACTTTGAAATTTTAACCGAAGTTTATTCAGGAACCTCAATAGGCGAAAGAATAAAAAAGAGGGAGCAAGTCATCAGCGACTACCTCAACGTGTATGGGCAACTCATCCTGAACAAGGTGCTGAAACCAACCCCTGTGATGGAACACCTTGCCAAGAAATACAACTTTTCTCGCTGTGGTGTCTTGAAGATACTGAAGGAAGCAGGAATATATCATGGGCGTTCAAATCCTGTGGTATATCCAAGTGAGTTGAACAATAAAACAGAAATTTATGGAACAGCGAATCGTGTTTGAGGACAAGAATGTCAGTTACAAGACATTTCTTGAAGACTTAGCTACTTTCCTGGCACCAAAGATTGCGCTCTTGATAAAGAATCCTCCAAAAAAGTATTATAGTGAGCGAGAAAGTATGAGAGTGTTCGGTTCAGGGAATGTGCGCCGTTGGATTAAGGAAGGCAAGCTCAAACCTTTTTCCAAGAGAAAGGGAAAGACAGAATACAAAGTCAGCGACCTTCAGGAGTTACACCGAAGAGAGCAAGACTACTTTTAAAGCAAAGAGCAATGTACAGAATCAAAAGATATTATCAAGTAGCAGAGAAGCAACCTTGGCTTATAGACCTCCTCGTGAAGTTGAAGCCTTCGTACTTTGCCCCTTGCCAAGGCATAGAAGAGTGCAAGCTTGCACTCCACAACCTAGGCGAGGACATAAAAAAGCAAGAGCTAAGTTGGAAAAGAGGAAAATTTCTCCTTTCCTACATACGAGACATAACAGAGAAAGACGATGAAATCATCATCAGCTACAAAGGCGGCAAGCCCTGCGTGTCTTTCAAAATAGAGGAATCAAAAGCTTAAGAATCATGAACATAGTAGACAACAGTTGGATCAAGTTGCCCCGCAACTTTGTGAATTGGAGTTGGTACCATGACGCAAACATGGTGCAACTATACCTGTACCTCCTTCTCAACGCAAACGTTTATGATGTAAAGTACAACGACATCACCATCAAACGTGGCGAATGCCTTGTTTCCCTCAACCATTTATCTAAGGAAACTGGGATTTCATTGCAGAAGCTTCGAACAGGGCTCGCAAGACTCCAGCGCACCAAAGAAATCGAATATAAGAAGTTGCAGAATGGAAGAATCATCGTTCTTGTCGATTTCAACAAGTTTCAGCCTATCGGAATAGACGAGGCTGCTCCAGATTGGATAAAGTTATATCGCAAGATTTGCGATTGGGGATGGTATCATGAGCCAAACATGGTGCATTTGTATGTGTACTTCATGTTGAAAGCAAAATTAGTCATAAACAACGACAGCAGAAGTGAAGCATGGCAGCTCAATTCCACCTTGCGTTTATTGACAAAAGCAACCGGCATTTCCGAGAAGAGCATCAGAACTTGTCTAGCCAGATTACAACGAACTGGCGAAATCTCGTATTTACCAGGGGTGGCACATAAGCAAAGCGTCATAACTCTCTGTAATTATGATAGTTACCAAGCTGCAAAAATTTCAACTAACACAGTGTTAACACAAGAGAGGCACAATAATATAGAATCCGTGTCAGAACATAACAACTCACAAATATCGGCACAAAAAGAACGAGACATAACTCGCTGTAATTATGATAGTTACCAAGCTATAAAAAATTCAACTAACACGGTACTAACACAGGAGCAACATAGTTCTAACACGGTACTAACACAGGAGCAACATAGTTCTAACACGGCTTTAACAACACTAAAAGAATATAAGAATAAAAGAATAAAAGAAATAAAGAATATCGACGACGACATCGCGCACGTGCGTGAGGGGGATTTCGTCGAAGTTTTAGAAGTGACCGAGGTGGAGAAAGAAAACGAGCAAAAGAAATCAAACAAAGAAAATTTTGCCGACCTCGTGAAGTCAGAAACCACATGGTTGACTGCCATTCAGAAGAAATTCAAGCTCCTCACATCAGAGGCAGTGAAGAACAAAGTTGACGAGTTCGAGATTGAACTAGTCTGCCGTGGCAAGGATAAGCATGAGGATATGAAAGACTTCAAGTGTCATTTCTGCGACTGGCTTGAAAAGAATTTGAGAACTATCAACCAACCTCAGGCTTCCAACCGTTCCCCATCACCAACCTCAGAGCGTTGGAGCGGCGAGAAGTTTGTACCAAAAAGTTCGGAAGGAGGCATCTATGAAGGAAATTTCTAACATGGGGTTCACCCCAGAGCTGTGCTTTGAGCATCTGCGCTATCATTTCGCCCAAGAGGTGAAAAAGAGAGAGAAGTCTTTCGTTGCCGAACCATCCCAGATGGAAAGCATGAAAAAAGTCGCCTCGTGGTTAACAACCGGAAAGGAGCACTGCTGGCTTGTCCTCAACGGCATCACAGGCAACGGAAAGACCACCTGCGTGAAGGGGATGCGAAGCTTCATCAACTGCTGCAAGATTCCCGATCCTAGCAATGGAGAAGGCAGCGTGTTCAGCTCCAAGGCAGGAATCTGGCTAGTCACGGCTAGAGAACTCTACCAGATGTTCGTAAGTAACAAGCCCAAGTTTGAGCGATGCGCCAACACCTACATCCTCGCCATCGACGAGCTAGGAACGGAAGAAACGGACTTCTGCGAGTACGGGAACAGATACAAGCCCATCGAGCAGCTGTTGTCGTATCGCTACGACAAGATGCTCCCGACCATCATCACCACCAACTTGCCGATGGCAGACATACGCCCGAAATATGGTGACAGGCTTGCGGAAAGGCTCAACGAGCTGATGGAAGTGGTACACATGCCAGACATCAACTTCCGCAAGATTCACTAAAAAGCGTAAAAACAACGCTCAGGACGACTTTTTCTGAGGCAAGCAATAAATTCCTCACAGAAGCAAACAAAACGTCTCAAATCGCAAATAAAGCGGCAAAAATTAGGTTTTACATGGAAGAATACAAAACAATTTTGAAGAAAACAGATGGAGGACTGGATATTTTCAGCTATTATCTGGGTAAGGAGTGCTTGAAGAAAAAGTTCAAGAGCCCCTTCAGAAGTGGCGACAACCGTCCGTCCTGTCATCTGTATCTCAATGAGCCTCCAGGAGAGCAAGCCTACTACTATCTCCAGGACTTTGGCGACAGCAGATGTAGCGGCAACGCCTTTGCAATCGCTGCAAGGGTGCTGAACATGAGCATCCGCAATGATTTCAAGGCCGTATTGGAGAGAATCGACCAGGACCTGTGCCTGGGAGTCTTTGAGGAGAACAAGGGAAAGTACTCCTCAAAGCCCCAGTTCAACAGAGCTGCCATCAAGCAAGAAATCAGCAAGAACAAGACATCAAGTATCAAGACTTTCATTCCTGTCATACAAGAATTTATGTCTTGGGAACTAGAGTATTGGAACAAGTATGGAATCGATGTCAACACCCTACGTCGCTATCATGTTCACAGCCTAAGAAGCGTGACTTTCAATAAAGCCGACGGCAAGAGTTTCAACATATTTGGTTCCAAGGCCATCCCAGCCTACGGCTATTTCTTCAACGACATGAAGGGCATCAAAGTATATCGTCCTAAGGCAGAAAACAGATTTCTGTATGGCGGCGACCTGCCAACGCCATATGTGTTTGGATGGGAACAGTTGCAAGAAAACGGCGACATGGTGTTCATCACTGGTGGAGAAAAGGATGTCCTGTCCCTTGCTTCCCATGGCTACAATGCCATAGCATTCAACAGCGAGACGGCAAAGATACCTGCAGACAAAATAAAGCTGCTTTCCCAGAGATTCAGAAAAATCATATTTCTTTACGATTCTGATACTACAGGCATCAAGGAATCCAAGAGCAGAGTGGAAGAGTACAATGGCAATTACAACGTTTTCAGATTGGAGTTACCTCTCAGCGGAACCAAACAAGAAAAGGACATTAGCGACTATTTCGCCTTAGGAAGAACGACACAAGACCTACAAAAGTTAATAAACAAGATGTAGGAACATCATGATGATAAAAGTAAATGAGTGAAACGAATAAATATTTAACAATCATGAACAAGCAAAAGAACGGAAAAGCACTGCATTTGGAACACGCAGCAGAAGAAATCTGCTTTGAGTCCTTGACAGTGAAAGATCAAGAAAAACTGCAAGAATTTGGCATAAATTCTTCCTCGATACCAGAAGAAGTATATTCCATCGACTGTAGCAGCCTGAACAGAGTGTGGCACGGAATAGGAATGAGAAACGTACACGGAGGCGTGGAGTTCATCAGCCTGACGGAGATGAAAAGACCAACGACAATTCATCGCAAGGGCATCACATTGCAACCTTCTAAAAAAGGCTCAGTCGCTAGTTGCTGCCTTTTTAGTAATTTCATGGACTATCTGGCCTATCTCTCTTTGTCGAAGGACGGCAAGATTGCACTCCCCAAGGAATGCGATTGCATCATCCTCAACCACCATTTCAACCTCTCTCACTTTCTCGTAGAAAGCGAGGAGTACGAGGAAGTGAACCTGTTCTTGCCCAACAGTTCAGCAGGAAAGGTGCTAACGAGAACCATCATGGACAGAAATCCGGCCGCAGTGGACTGGTCGGGAAGTTACATACACTTTCAGAGCCTTCGCTCATACGCCTATTACAAGTTCATAAAAAACAAAGAGAGCCTATGAAAATAGTGGGAATAGCATTCGGTGTTGCCGTCATTGGCATCATCATCGCCTTCATCTACGAGATTAAGTTCACTTACAGAGATGGGGACTTATGGAAAAAGTAAATGATATTGAACGCAAACCTTATGAGAAATAACGGAATCCTTAACATTGACGTTGCTAGGGCAGATTTGCCCATGCAACCAGAATATTGGATAGAAGAGACTTACGTATCAAGATACGAGAAACTTCTTAGAGTGATAGAAAAGAAGACCTCTTTTCTGCCATATCGCAACACAAAGGTCATCAGGGAAATTTCCTTTGAGGTTCCAGCATCCACCACGCTGGAGCAAATAAAGGAAGTAAGTCTGGCATTTGAAAAAAGATTCAAGGTATCATGTTTTCAAATCAGCATAGACCGCTCAGTGCAGGTAGCCCACCTGTTGTTTGCCTGGATAGACATGGAAACAGGCAAGGCCGTCAAGTTCGATGCCAACACCTTGAAGCGTGCCACAGGTATGTTTCTGAGAAGACTTAAGCTTCCTCATCCCAAGGACTATGACAAATGGATAAGATATGTCCTTATCGATGCCTATGAGGAATGTCCAGATGTCTTCAAGCAACAATACAGGGCCATTTGCAAGGAAGACAAAGAGACTGAAAGCAGTTGCATTATCAGAGATGCCCTTGCCTATGCCGAACTTATGAGCAAAGGGCAAGCAAAGTAAAATAGCACCGAAATATTTCAAATAGAGTAGGATGTAGGGGATTACTCCCCTACATCCTACTCTATTGTTCTATAAAAGCAATCTTTTCCCTTTTATACAGTGAGTAGGCAACACGTCCTACCAAGTCACCCTCATACCTTACCAATTCCTCATAAATGAAGTTATAGTGCTTTGCCATGCTGCCTATTTAGTACACGTTCAAAGATGGCATTAATGCTATTTTCTGTAAATGTTTGACTATAGGTCTTACCTTGGACATGAGTGTCCACGGTAAACCCCATAGGTGAGACATTCTTGTTGTTCTGCCCTATCTTATATTTTCTCATCCTCTCGTTAGCCTTGAGGATTGTCTCTTCTGATACCTTACACATAATTTATGCCACAAAGGGACTTTATTAAATTTATTCCGCTGTAAAAGTACGACAAATATTTCTAATCTCCAAACTTTTATGAGTTTTAATGGCTTACAAAATCGGGTAGGAGGTAAGTGCTAATCATAAAAGGCATTTGCCTCCTATTTTTACACTTACCGACCTCCCACACCACCGTACGTGCGGTTCCGCATACGGCGGTTTCGTGCT
>OIYY01000469.1_pt1 | contig 28271 bp, 29 predicted proteins | sample 1588341 | NCBI WGS metagenome assembly OIYY01 (sample SAMN03283287) | human gut metagenome | biome: human-associated habitat; material: feces | host: Homo sapiens | place: Peru | collected 2012 | reverse complement strand
TGTTTACGTTCCAACCTCTCTTATTCTCCTTTGGCTGCTTTAGAGCTTTATGTTAAATAATAATAAGCTTAGAGGTGGCTCTCGTAATCCTATCGTCTTTAATGATTACGAGAGCTTTGTGGCAAAGTTTGCCGACGGTCCGCATACTACTGACGACTGCTATACTCCTCGTGACGTGTACGAGGCGGTGGTGCAATACGTCAGCGAGGTTTATCCGCTTGAGGGCAAGCAGATTCTACGTCCTTTCTTTCCCGGCGGCGACTACGAGCACGCCGACTATCCTGACGACGGCGTTGTTATTGACAATCCGCCGTTCTCGATGTTCGCCAAAATCTGTCAGTTCTATGCTGAGCGCTCCATTCCCTTCTTCCTCTTCGGACCAGGCTTGACAATCCTCGGCTGCTGCAAATATGGCTGCACGGCTGTCGTTGCTGATATTAATATGAGATTTGACAATGGGGCTTTGATACGCGTCAACTTCGCAAGCAATCTGTTCGGCGACGTGCTTGCGATGACTGCTCCGCGTCTTGCGCAGCTCATCGAGCCGTGCCCGAGTCAGAACATAAAGGTGGGGCTACCAAAATATCATTACCCCGATAATCTCCTTAGTGTGTCGGATATGCAGATTATAGCCTCGGGCGGTGTTGAGTTCGCCGTCAGGCGTGACGGATGTACCCGCATTCGCCGTCTGGACGGCATGCCGCCCCGAAAGACGCTTTTCGGCGATCATTATATTATGTCCGATGATTTAGCCAAGGCTAAAGCCAAGGCTAAAGCCAAGGCAGATCGTACTATACACGTCAGTCTCTCAGAACGTGAGCGTGAGATTATCAAAGGGCTGGGATGATTCCTTTTCATTCCTTTTCGTTCCTCACCAAAACTTTTTTCAAAACTTTTCCGCAAATTTCTTGCAAGTCTCAAGCTTATTTGCATGTCTCCAAGAAAATGATTAACTTTGCAGTATTCAAGATTTTAAAATATTTTAATTCACGTTTTATGGCTGGTGGCTGCGAAGTCACCAGCCATTTTTTTTTGCTTATGTTGGAGTTTGTTGCTAAATTTGTGGGTGAATTAAAATATTTATACATGATTTATAATGATACTCAGGCAAAGGCTGCCGATGTCGCCCTTGCTGCTTTGTTGGCTGCTGGCTCAGCCATGCCAAAGGATAGTTTTTGTGCCGCCATGTACAAGGTCACTGGTGACCATTGGCTACCTGGTGAGGTTTTAAATCTGCTCGAAGGTGATGGCTTTATCTATTTTGAAGGTACTTATGGTTGGCGGGTGCGGCTTACACAAGAGGGTTGTAAGGCGGCAAGCAAAGGGGTCTTGGCATACCACAAGCGTAAGAGGGTGTTTGAGACAATCAACCAGTACAGGGTTGTTTTGTCTGTAGTTAGTGCTATTGTTGCCTTGCTCGGCTTATTGCTCAATTGGCTGCACACAGCGAGATAGCTGTCACTATACAGTTGAGCACAGCACAGACGATAGCGATAATCGTCGCTATCGTCGTGATAATGTTGCGAGTGTTGTCGTCCATATATTTTGGCTTTGCGGTTTGTTATACGCAAAGTTAATCGTTATATCGTTCCTCGCCAAAACTTTTTTCAAAACTTTTCCCCGAAACGCTTGCTCATTTCAATCTTATTATCTACCTTTGCCATCGCTAAAATTCTCATGTGGAGCATTCCACATAAACAAAGGGCGAGACGATATGTTCAAGCCCGACCAATATTTTTCATAGGTTGTGGGCTTATTTTTTTGCCCGTACCTTACCGCATCGAGCTGAGGGTTCGCCCTTTGTTTATGTGGAGCATTCCGCATCTTGTGGATATGCAGATAACAGAATACGGCGGTTCGCCTTCCACGTGTTTTTTTGCCCTTTGTGGTGGATAACATGAGAGTTTTAGCAGACGAGGAAGTGCGAGCCGCTTTTTTCGTACCCCTATCGTCAACCGCGCCCGACGGAATCGGGCACAAGGCTAAAACTCTCATAATTATGCAAACATCTGCATCAATTCAGCGCACCGCTCATCTGCGCCCGTTGACCCTTAGCACAGCGCCTCTCAAGGCGTGGCTCAACGCAAAGAGCGAGTTTTTCTCACGCATCAGCGGCATCGATGTGACCCGTAAAGAGGTCGTCCGCGTTAATCTCATCTTCATCTTCATGGGGCTGGCTGCTGCCATCGCAGAGACCAGTCTGCTCATCGCCATCCTCAGCATAGCCCTGGCGGGTTACAACGTCTATCAGCTCAAGCAAGAGCAGGGCGACAACTGGATAACTTACGACGATGACGTCGAGGAAGGAGGCAGAGCATGAAGCTGAATGCCAATCATGGCTTGCATAGCAAGTGCCGTGAGATGAATAAAGTTGTGGCGCGAAGGTGTGGCTATACTGTTTTTGCCGGGGTTGAACCCAACGACCGTCTTAAGGGATTTAGCCACCGCAGGAGAGCCGTACACAAACGCTTGTTCAGTTTACGCCTTACATTGGCAAGTATAAAGTATTGTTTAGAATCACAGCAAGAAAGGTAATTTATGGAAATGAATGATAAAATGTCAGCAGCACTTGAGAATCTTTGCGAGGCTGACAATCTCGATAACAAGATTCGTCTGCTTGACGATGTTACGGACATAGTCGTAGAGGGCTATTCTGAGCCCTGCTTCGACAAAGATAAGTACGCAGAGGCTATCGACCTGCTTAGCGCAGTCAGAGACCTCCGCAAGTCGTTAACCGAAATCCGCAGCGCGTTATGAATGAAGAGGAAAGAGAGAATATGATTGACGAGGTTACGTCTGATGTGCTCGACGCTTACTTCGCCTCGCGCTCGCCGTTTCCGGGCAACAGCCAGCTCGGTGACGCGCTTGTCGGAGAGTTTAAGAGCACCGTGGAGATAGCTGACGAACTCTCTCAGATAATACCCATCCCCATCGTCGACATCGTGATCTACATGAAGACTCATGACTATGTCCTCAAGACTGCAGAGGACGGCACGGTGAAATGGGAGATATGGCGAGACATGAAATCTTTGTGGTAAATAAAATAGGTGCATAAATCTTAATTTTACATTTTTTAGCGGTTAGGGCTATGTGAATAGGTTTAGCCGTGTTTTTTCAAAATCTTACCGAAAAAAATGAGTACCTTTGCAAGTAGTTATTTTTGTACAAGCAAATTATACTCATACTTACGGCGTGTTCTATGTGATATAGGGCACGCCGTTTTTGTATTCTTATGTTTCGACCTTCCGTGTTAACTTTGCATTGCAAAACAAAAAGATAACAATGATTTCAGTCACTCAGTCAATATCCGGCACATACTTCTCTGCGAACATCCCCGACGTGGTGTTCGTCATCGACGGCTACCGCGCCGGCGTCACTATGACGATCGACGGGGTGCAGATCTATTCTGAGCATCTTTACCCAGACCCCGTCGGTGGCGAGATAACCATCGCCGAACTCGACCGTCTGCTCACTCCCTATGTGCGTCAGAAGCTCAAGGCTAAGCTCGTCATCAGCATCAACGAGTTTGTCATCGCGTCTGACAAGCCGGCTGCTTCCACCTCGCTCTCTGCCGACATCATCTACTGCGTGGCTGACATCAACGCCACTGCAGATGACTTCATAGATACCCATTTCCTCACTCTCCTTGAGGGCGAAAAACTGACAGCGCTCAACCGTCTTGAGTACTTGCATTATATAGGCTCAGACAACGCCTCGGTTATCGCCGAATATCAAGGTCACGATAAAAAGACTTTTCCCATCCTTCCGGTCGCGGGCAATGACAAATACAAGACGCTCGACGTGTCGCCGTCTCAGTTTGTCATTGATGATGCTTTTCTTATTGGTTTTGTGGTCCAGGCGGGCAAGCGCAGTTTCCGGTTCTCACTCGACTTTGACGAGCCCGACTGTGCTCCCGTCCTGGTTTTCGACAACTCTTTCGGCGTCGAGGAGCTGATATATTGCACGGGCACTCATTCCGTAGCCCCGACCTACAAGCGCAGTCAGGGCTACATCGGCAAGTATAACCGCAACTACGACATCGCCGAGACGCGCACCTTCAAGGCTGACACGGGCTTCATGCCCTTCTCCATGGCCGTCTGGGCTGACGAGCTGTTCCGCTCTCAGAGCGTGCACGTCGTCAACTTCAAAGACGGGCACCCTAACGTCGGCAAAGAGGTGGTCATCACCGACTCAAAGTCTGAGTATACAAACGATGACGACGAGATGCCGCGCTTTACCTTCAGTTATCAGTACTCGCAGCGCAATCATAACGTCCTCGACATGCTGCGCACCGGACGCATCTTCGACAACACCTTCGACAACACTTTCAATTAAAAATTAATAAGTAATAAATAATAAGTACAAAATAATGAAGGCCATCCACTTTACTGACATGCTGCGCATCCTCGACCAGGCTTATCAGCATCGCACGCTCGTCGATATCTACGCGTGGGAGGGTGGCACGGGCGAGACCCTGCATTATAAAGGCTGGCTCGTCCATCATGTCCACTGGCGCGGCGGTTATGTGCGACTGCGCAATCCTCGCAATCCCCGGGCTCTGCGCACGCTGCCTCAGATTTTTATCATACAGATCAATAATCAAAGAGTTTACTTATGAGCATTAACAATACCCTTCAGCCGACCTCGGCGCATGCTGACTCTGACGGTTACCGTCGTTATCATATAGTCCCTACGGGTTATGGTGCGTCGTCTGCCGGCAACTCCGTCATCTCAGAGTACGTCGGCGACTCTGCTGCTGTTTTCGACGATGAGGACATGCCAGGCGCCCAGAACGTGCGCTCCATCGTCGTAGACCGCAGGGCGTATAAGTACGTGCAGTGGGGCATGGATGACCAGCGCCCTTATCTCGTGCGCAAGCAGCTGCTCTCCAACATGGTGACGGCACAGTGTCAGCAGTTTAATGTGGTCAGCTGCTACGGGCAGGGCGTGCGCTTTGTTGACCGCAAAGATAAAAAGGATGTTGATGACAAAGAGATCCTCAACTTCTGTCTGCGAAACTCTCTTCAGGAGGTATTTCTTGAGCAAGCCACCGATATGAAGTTCTACTCGTTCTCGGTCATGGTGGTCATCCTTTCGCGTGATGGCAGCAAGATAGTGACGGTGCGCAATAAGGACGCCTCTTACTGCCGCTTCGAGTATGGTCCGAGCACGTCGTCTGGCAAGATTGAACACGTGTTCTTCGGCGACTTCCGGCTCGGTTTTTTCGACGAGGCGAAAATCGAAGCCATCCCGCTCCTTGACTACTGGGACCCGCTCGGCGACCTGATGGTCCGCATGGGCAAGGAGTCTGACCCGCGCACGGGTGTCAAGGGCAAGCCGACAAAAGACCGAAAGTTTGCCATCCTCTGCCGCATGGCGACGCCGGGCTGTCAGGTATATCCGATGCCTTACTACTCGTCGATCTTCCGCGATGCCTGGTTTGATATCTACCGTCTGATAGGTATAGGCAAACGATATATGATTAAAAATACGTCGGCGCCCCGTGTCCAGATTGAGGTGCACGATGACTACTGGGATAATGTATGCGACAACGAAAACATTGCTGACGAGGCGCAGCGGAAGAAGCGTAAAGAGCAGGAGAAGCAGAACATCATCGACTTTGTTACGGGCATTGAGAATGCCGGCAAGGCGATGATCAGCGGCTACTACGTCGACCCGAACGGCAAGGAGAACCGAATGGTGCGCATCGTGCCGCTCAACGATGCTAACAAGAAAGAGGGCGGCAACTGGTCCGACGACATGTCTGAGGCGTCCAATGCGCTTTGCTTCGCGTTCGGCATACATCCTAACCTCGTCGGCGCAACGCCGGGCAAGAGTCAGATGAACAACTCTGGCAGCGACAAGCGAGAGCTGTTTACGCTCAAGCAGTCGCTCGAAAAGCCTTGTCATGACGTGATGTGCAAGCCGTACCACGTCATCCTCCACTACAACGGATGGCACGATAAGGCTACGGTGGATGTGCCCATGATTATGCTGACAACGCTCGACGAAAACAAAGACGCCAAGAAGGTGTCGCTCAACCAAAACAAACAAAACCAAGACGATGATACAAATAACGAAGGATGATTTTGAGCAGGCTCTGCCGGTCGGCGTGAGCGCTCATGATACGGTCTACGAGTCAATCAGCCCTGCTATTGACATCATGCTCGACAACTACTGCAGCATGTTGCTCGGAGAGGCTGGCATTAAGCGGGTTAACAGCGATGACGGCTCGTCATTAAAGCAATACTTTAAGATGACGGTCTGCATAGATGCGTTTTTGTCTGTCTTCCGTCAGCTTGACCTCGTCCTCACGCCTACGGGCTTCGGCATCGTATCTAACGACACCATATCGCCCGCAAGCAAGCAGCGTGTCGACGCTCTTGAGGGGCAGCTGCGCACGGCGCTCTGCAGGGCGCGTGCCATGACCGTCAAGCTGCTTTGCTCGGCTGAGTGGGGTAGGGGTCCTGAGGCCAAGAACTTCATACGCTACCTCTATACTGAGCATAACTTCTTCTTCTCCGGGCAAGGCTCGTCGGCGAAGACTTACCAGGACTGGCAGGCTTTCCAAAATGCCATCATCGACACAGATGTGCAGCTGCGTCTGCGCTTCGGCGATGAGCTGATAGACGACTTCCTCGACGCGCTCAGATGCAACGACCATGACCGCCTGACGGTCTATGCCTCCGCCATGCAGCTGGCGTGTGACGTGACCGACAAGTGGGCGACTATGGGCAAGGCTGCTGCCGTCACGCCTATGTTCCGACGCCTTGAAAGGCTTGTCGAGAACGATGCCGAGACGTACGCTCTCTACCGCAGCTCTCCGGCTTATGAGATAGCTCATATTGAGCACTTCAGCAACAAAAAAGAGTCGTCTGGCTATGTCTTCAACGGTTAGAAATATAGAGCTCACGGCTCCTCGCTCGTGGGGCGAACTGACGCAGGAGCAACTGCGATATGTGTTTTATCTGCTTGCAACCTTCGCCGACATGACGGTCGTTAAGACTTACCTGCTCATAAGGTTTGCGGGCATTCAGGTGGTCAAGAAAAACCGCTTCGGATGGCAATGTGTGTATAATCCAGATAACGAGAGCGGCTATGAGGTTTTTTACCTTCAGCCGTGGCAGATAAGCTCGTTCCTCAAGCAGCTTGATTGGGTGGACAGTACCGAGACTATGGATAATAGGTTGGATGTTATTCAGGGTTTGACGGCTGTCCATCCTCTGCTGCAGGAGGACCCGGCGACTAAACGGATAATAACCTTCGGCGACTATCTGTGCATGGAGCAGCAGTATCAGCTCTTCCACAGCTCGCACGATGAGCAGCACATCGACAAGCTTGCCTCGTTCCTTTACCGCCGACCGGATTTCTCTCGCCCCGACAATATCTCGCTCACGCCGGCTGAACGTCTCGCGACGCTGGCATGGTACGCACACATAAAATACGTCATGTCTTTCGCCTTCCGTCATTTCTTCCGCAAGGTTAACGGCGATAGCGACATCTCTGATATCTCGATTCTTGAGTCGGTCAATACTCAGATAAGAGCGCTCACCGATGGCGATGTGACAAAAGAGCAGCTGGTCAAGCAGACCGACTGCTGGCGTGCGCTCACCGAACTTGACGCTAAGGCGCGTGAGGCTGAGGAGTTCCGTCGTAAATACCCTAAAAAAGATTGATAGATGAAAGATTTGTTCCCTGCTCTTGACTATTTCACGCAGCTGGCCAAGACCAACCGCCTCGCTGCTGACAATGGCTTCCATCCTTGCCTCTGCTCCGGTCCGGAGTCGATTCAGGGCGTGATGGACTCGTTTAAAAAGCATAAGAATTTTATCATGGTTGACGACACGACGTCTCAGCAGACTTTCGGCAACGGTGTCGGCTTTTTCCGGCGTGACGTCTACACCGTGTTTGTCGTCGCTGCTTATCGCTTCGACGACATGGTTGACCGTGAGCTGAAGCTTAATATGTGCCGTCAGATCTTCCGTCAGTTCCATTCGCGCTTGCTGCATGACCGTGATGTGCTCGGCGATGAGCGTCTGACATACTTACAGCTCAACAACATCTACTCGACTGAGATGCCGCGCTACTCGTATAACGGCGTGACGGGACTCTATTTCATGGTGCAGAACGAGCAACCTATTGATATAAGCTATGAGCAGTCAGAGTGGGCTTAAACCGAACATGACCGATGCGGAGCATCAGAAATGGATTGACGGGTGGCAGAAGTTCATGGTGGACATCTGGCGCGAAAAGATGATGTCTTTCGCTCCTCCCGTCTACGATACGGGCGCTCTCTCACGTTCCATTCAGGGTGTCGTCCATCCCGGACCGGTCACAACCATCGAGCATCGCTTTCTGGAGTACGGCATCTATGTGGCGCGTGGCGTGGGCAACGGCTATTATCGGGGCAATCCTGGCGACCTCAAGTTTCTCAAGGACTGGAAGACTAACCCGCACCACCGTCAGCCGCGTGACTGGTTCGCAAAAAAATACATGTATTCGCTGCATCGTCTCAACGAGTTCGAGGCGGCGTACTACGGCACTACTTATAACGGTGTCGTGTCGTCATTCCTGCAGCAGCTTTTCGGTGGCGGCAAGAACACTATTGACCGCACTGTTTCGCAACTGTAGCTGTATTTTAATTGACTTATCCTAAAGCTTAATTTTGCCGTATGACAATACATCAAGAGATAACAACACTGCGTGAGCTCTTTACTGCGATACGCGACGAACGGCGCACTCATGCCAATACAGCTACTCGCATCGGCTCGGCGTTCCTCGCCCTGCTCGACTATCTCGCTGACGCTCCTTTTATACGCAAGGATCAGGAGGACACCGACGGATTCCTCCTGCGACTGCTCAAGGGCGCTGTCATCGGCGATAACGCTGAGATTAGTCTGATGCCTGATGGCTCAATCACGTGCGGCTCAATCCGCGTCAATGGTGCTGCCGTTTTTGATGAGCTTGTCTTCAATCATCAAAACGTCCTTGAGGGTGACACCTATTTTACTGACAGAGGCATCATCGAGAGTGTTGAGCATACTGACATTAACCAGTATCGGCTGACCTTCCGCCGTGAGTATGACGACGACCGCGTGACGTTCCACGCAAACGACATCCTACTCGGCAAGGTCAACAATCTGGATAAGGGCAAGACGTACCGCTCGTTCTGGCTTCGTGTCGAAGAGGTTGACACAGACGCTAATACGGCGCTGTGTTCGCTCTATGCTGATGCTGACTGCCCGGGTGGCAAGAACTCCGCACCGGCTGCTGCAGCACGTGTGATAAGGTGGGGCAATGCGGTCGACGAGACACGTCAGTCTACGTGGTTTGTCTCCTCAAATGACGGGCGCTGGCTCTTCCTTCAGGGTGTCAACAAGCCTACGCTCGATGACAGCGAGACCGGTTCTAACTATGCGGGTTTTATAGGTCTGCCGCCTGACATCGAGGCGACGCGCGACTTGATTAACCGAGGCGTCATATCCAAGTCGCAGCCTTACCTCTATTTCCGCGGCATCATGGCGCAGGATATAATAAAGGTAGACTATAATGGCAATCCTGAGTATACGCCGCGAGACTGCGGGCAATGGAATGCTTCACGCCGCTATATACGAGGTTATGATGATACGGTGAGAGGCTATTACGTCGACCGTGTGTGGTGGGGCGGATGCTATTGGCAGTGTGCTGTCGCTGAATCGTCTGGCTCCGAACCTCGCTATAATAATACTGACTGGGTGTGCATCATCGGTGGCGGCAATATGTCGGTGTCCATAGTCTCGTCGGCGGGCAACTTCTTCCGCGCCAATACAGATTGGCAGACCGACCTTGTTGCTACGGTCTATAACGCTGAGATGCAGCTGCAGGAGAGCGAGATAGGGCTTGCCTCTATTACGTGGCTCCGTCAGAGCGATGACGCTGACGGCGATGCTGCGTGGAATGTGCGACACCCGACCGGGTCCGTCGGCCTGACGCTGCATGTCGACTCTCGTTCTGACCTTCCGTCGACGTGGGTGGCTGGCTCAAAGGTCGGTTACATGATAATAGTGACTTTCCCCGACGGCGCCACCTATGACGCTGAATATAACATTATAAATTAGTTTAGATATGAGATTAAAGTCTACTGGCGGTCGTGTTGTTCACGACCCTCTATCGTTCTCCTTCCAGATGCTGGAGCTGGGTGGCTCGCCGTCTCAGAAATATGATGTCGTGAGTGCGTCGTACGTGCCGAACCGCGAACTTACACCTTATCAGCTCCGCCCGCAGCTCATGATCTCCGACCCGGAGCACGTGATCGCTGCCGGCGACTACGCTTCGTACATGGTCAACGTGGTTTGGTCGCTGACGCTTGCTAAGGGCACCACGTCGCGTAAGCTCGTCCTCGGTGATGACTACACCGTTGACTCGCTCAATGCTCTCTCGTTCGCTCGTAACGTGGCTACTGACGAGGTGGTTACGGTGCAATTTGACGCTGACTACTACGACAAGACGCGAGGCACATCGACTCACTTTGCGTGGCAGAAGTCGCTGACAACGCAGGAGGAGACGTCGGTCAACATACAGCTCGACCTCAAGGCTCCTCCAAAGCTCAATTTCTCGCCGTTCAAAAAGCTCGGCAAGTTTCCCATCGAGGCGGTGCTGTCAAACGGCTCCGAGGCGGTGGCTGCTGACAAATGCGTGTATAAATGGGAGTGGTTTGACAATGATACAAGCCAATTCCGAGAAATTGTCGATGCAGACGATTTGTGGTATGTGTCAGGCAAAGACAGCGGCACTATTACCGTTGACCAGGACTACGTCCAGAAGATCCTGCTGCGTGTGACGGCTTATACAAAGGCGTTTCCCGACCTTCAGTATTCGGGTACGGTGCTGCTGCGTCGATGGTACGGCCAGTGGGATGATGTGCCTGAGTTTACTTACGCTAAGTTTATCATGCGAGATACTCGTAAAGCTCAGGTTCAGGTGACCGTGACAAACCGCCAAGGCAACATCGCCAACCCGCAGCAGTTTTTTGACGTCGAGCTCTTCTATCGCTCAGGTCCTAAAGCGGCATGGGAGTCGCTCGGCAACGGTACGACGGCGTTTGTGTCGCGTGATCAGATGACTGCAGACCATGAGGTCGGCGATATTTGCCGAGAATTATCAGCTTTCATCCCGTTAGCTATGCCTGACGGCTCTATAATAACAACTCCCGACGGTCGTCCGATTGTCGGTCAATTTCCAACTTCAGATAAAGAGGGCGTATGAAATATTATCTTATTCCTTTCGTGCTCGCCTCGAAGCTCGGCGTTACGGGTTTCCGTCATGGTAACAGCAATGTGGGCTATGTGGTGACGGCGGGCGACCTCGCCCCGCTGGGCATCGAGGTAGCTAAAGCTGCCGGCGCTGTTGCAATGAGCGAGGCAGAGGCTATTAACGTGATTAACAAGCTTAAAAACATTTAATATATGAGCACGATTTCTTCTATTGACCACCTCTACGCGTTTGAGGATGGTGACACCATATCGGCGGCGATGGGCGTTAAATGGGTTAACGGCGAGGTGGGCTATGGTCTGCAGCAGTACTTCAACCCGACGACTAAGCAGGTCATGGAGACTGACTTTACTAAGCATCCGGTGCTGCTCTATCCGCAGCCGTACTCATCTAAACGCGGCTCGGTGGTGGTGCCTGAAGCTACGGGTCAGCAATGGTATTACGGCAATATCTCTGACGAGGGCGGCATCCTGCAGGACGGTAAGGTTAAGGATAAGTTTAAAACACTCTTCGAGGTTACTACTCTCGAAGTCAATAAAATGACCTTCCCTGCACTTAAAATCAAGGGTAATCTGGCCACAGCTGATGACCACACAGACAAGTATATTTACTACAAGTCTTCTTATCAAGGTAAGGCGTTTACATGTCAGCAGCTCATCCCTATCATGACAGCGGTCGGCGAGTCGTACAAGGTTAACATCAGCTATATAGGCGCTGATGGCAGCGGTGACAATGTTCTCGCTGACGACAACGACTGGTGTAAGATTGTGGCTACTCTCTCACGCTCCGGTGCGCCCATCGATGGCGATGTGGCGTACAAATGGCAGCGCCTTGTTAACGGTGTGTGGAAGGATGTTGCTAATGTCAAGTCGGTGACCGAGGTGTCGGGCAATACACTCAAGGTTTTCGATGCTGGCGTTGAAGGTGTAGAGATGTTCCGCTGCGTGGTTACTTATGCGAGTGTCGATTACTACGGCATAGCTGAGGTGTCAGACATCCACGACCCGTACTATATAGACATGGGCCGAAGTCAGGCGTCTGGTGCCGTGTCGGTAGGCTCGACGGTTACTTACTCGCCTAAGGTTTACAGCAGGGCTGACGGCAAGATATCAACTGGATGGTCGTTTAGCTTTTCTTTTACCGACTCTAAGGGCAACGCTCTCAATGACATTACTGAGCGTATGCTGACTTATGACAATATCCTCAAATACGACGGCATCTCCGTCCGGCTTGAGGCGCAAAAGGCGTAGCGTATGATAATAACGTCTGTTGACCATCTGGTTCCGGCTCCTCAGGATGGGGAGCCGGGTCGCCCCGCAGTCGGGTATTACATGATAGCGTCGCCGGCTGTTATCTCCGTTGACTCAAACGGCAACCCGTCAACGACAAAGCTTACCGTGTCGGCATATAAAGTGACTGGCGAGGTAAGAGAACCTTATACTGGCAGCGTCATCGGTACAGTCTATAATGCCGCGGGCTTTATCGCTAATAGGGATATACTTGACTGCCCCGCTACTCTGACGCTGACAGCTAAGAGTGTTAGCAATGTCAGTTACTTCGATTTTCTCATCAGGCTTGGCGGCAACTCCGTCGCCGCTTTGGCGGTGCCGGTTGTCCGCTCAGGCAAAGATGGCACCGACGGCAAAAACGGCACGTCGTTTACGGTCAAGGGCGAAGCGGTCGGGCATGCTGCCTCCGTTCCAGACAATTCGACGTCTGTTGCTCAAGGCATCTGGCTCATTGACAACATTGACACGTCGGGTGCTGTTAAGTTAGGTATATGGTATAGCAATTTTAACCGAGTCGCTGAGGTGAGCGCAGGTGACGCTTACCTGATAGGCTCAGACATTTGGGTGCAAAGCGCCTTCGGTTGGCGTAATCTCGGACCCTTCCGCGGACCTGAAGGGGCTCCCGGTCCGCCGGGCAATCCTGGTGCTCCAGGCCCGATGAGCTATCTCGCGGGCGAGTGGCAGAGAGGCATAACATACACCCGCACGTCTGACATGATGCCGATAGTGAGTCATAACGGGTGCTATTGGAGACCGGCGGCTGAGGGCAGCTTGCTCAATATAGAGCCGTCTGCTGATGCTGGCGAGTGGCAGCTGGTCTCAAAAGATGATATCATCTTTGCAAAAATCGTGATGTCTGATTTCGGCAAGTTTGGCTCGGCGGTCATGGTCGGCGACTATCTGATATCGCAGTACGGTCGCCTGAACGGTGAGACCATCGACGGTGACTCTTCAAAGCTCAACACTGCTTATACTAACTTTGACGCTTCTGCTCCTGAGGACAATTCAAAGTTTGTCCCTCGCCTTTATATCAATCTGCGCACGGGTGAGATACACTGCGAAATCGGCTCGTTTCGAGGCAAGATCGAGGCTGATTCGGGTGTCTTCAAGGGTCGCGTCGAGGCAGATGAGGGCATCTTTAAAGGTATATGCAGACAGCCTTTTGTGCTGTTTGACGGCTACAACTTCGACGCAAGCGGCACGTGGTCTGCAGCTGACCGTTACGACAATCTTGCTCTTCCCGTCGTTAACGATGGCTGGTCGCATGATGTGTCGCTGCCTTGGTCTGATGACTGCATTGGTCGTAGGCTTACGCTTGTCAACTTCGCGTGGCGTGGTCTCTACTCGTCCTCGCCTTATATCATTGACGCTCCGGATAATAAATTCTTTTATGAGAACGGCTCGGCGGTTTCGCAGCTGACAATCAATCAAGAGGCTGTCCAGCTGCTTGGTTTCGGTGACGATAAGGGGTTTTATGGCTGGATAGTGATAAATCGCGTGCCACTTGGACAGCGAAAGATGTTCGGTGCTCCGGCAAGGATGCTGTTTGCAGGGCGCGTGACCGCGGACAATAAGACCGGCACGGCGAAACTTGAGCAGTCGTACAGCTCAGACGGCACGTCGCTTAAGCTGACAAGACTCGGCAAGGGCGAGTATAAAATAACAATGCCGTGGTACGGTGGGCGTGGCGCCGGGTTTATGCCTATTGTGACGGGCACAACGGCGGGCTCGACGACCGATGCAAAACAGGTATATGCAAGCGTCATTGAGCAGACGACTAACTCGTTTTCGGTGCGTACTGCAGATGATGACACGGCTAACGAGGGTGGCTTTAACTTTATCGTCCTCCCGACTTCAGCCTGGTAGTGGTATAACTTATAATTAACATATATATGGATAAAGCTCAAAAAATCTCATCAGTTGAGGAGTTTTCTAATCAAAACTCCTCGATCAGACTGTTAGGCTACGACCCCGTTGCTAACAAGGTTGGGGCGATGCCCTTGTCGGCTATTACGTCAAAGACGGCATACTGTGGCGTCAGGTGGAAAAAGGCAGAGGCGAAGACTGAGGGCGAGCCGTTCGGCGACCTCACAATGTTAGCTAACCTCCCGTCAATACTCGGCCTCGGTGGCTATCTCGTGCAGAATGACCACTCGCGTCGAAAGCTTGACCCGACGAATCATAAGCGTTTCGCGTCCGGAGGTGTGGCTGCTCTGGATGGCACGATGGGTCATTACCACTGGGGGTGGTACATCCCGTGGTACTATGCGCATTGGGAGGATGACATCTACGAGTGTGAAGCTGTTTCAACAGCGCCTATTTCCGGGCATTGGAATTACCGCATACCGGTTGCATCAATGTCATGCTCGGGTGCTGCTGCTCTCGATCGCACGAACAACATCCTCGTGTCGTTCTGCAACAGAACTGCTCAGTATCGAGGCGGCACTAATGTTGCTGACAACGACGCAAAGTGGAACACGATGCTGGGCAAGGCTGTTGTGCAGGTCAATGAGGAGCTGCTGCAAGACTATGCTGAGAAAAACGGTGACCGATGGGGCGCTTCGATGTTCCCCATGGTTTTTGCTGTTGGTGTTCTTACGCGCATCATCTTCCACAACCGCAACATTCAGGCGGCTTACAACGCCTCTCTTACTGCTGACGGTCTGCATCAAGGCGGTCTCGGCATTGGTATTGACAATGTTAATGCTGATTTTGGCAATCAATACGCTACGCTCGACCTCGATGCGCTCTCCGAGAAGGGTGACGCTACTGGTGTTTTCTCCGTCACGCTTGACAAGGGTGACGGCACGCAGAAAGTTATTAAGGGCATTCCCTGCTTCTACGGATTGAAAAACTGGTATCGCAACATCTGGATGATGATGCACGGCGTTATTGCGCAAGCGACTGCTAACAAGACGCTTGATGTGTTTATCCTGCGCAAGTGGACGAAGGCTGCTGTCAATACGACGAATACGAGCGGTTTCGTAAAAGTCGGTTCGATACCGGCTGTTGATACTTCAAACTGGTATTTCGGCAAGAGGTTTAACCTTGACAATATGATCGCGTTCCCTCTTGAGTGGGGCGGCAGCGAATCTACTTATTACGCTGATGGTTTCTACCATCCTGCTGCCACGTCCGGTTTGCGTGGTCTCGCCGCTTTCGCCAGTGCGCTCAACGGTGGCGCTGCTGGCTCCTGTGCGCTGAATGCTAGCTATGCGCCCTCGAGCTCCCATGCGGGCTACGGCGCGTTCCTCTGCGAAGCAGACGAAGACTGGGACACAGAGGCCACGTGGGTGGCATAGGCGGGCGAAAGTGCACCACCGCCGTAGGCGGTCGCACCCCATTTGGGGGTGCCTGCCTTAAAAAATATTTTAAAAAATCGCTCTTTGACTTGTTGTGTCACTGTTTTTCATTACCTTTGCACCCGCAATCTAAAGGTTGTAGGTAGAACTCCTAAGCTCCGGTTTGCGTGGTCTCGCCGCTTTCGCCAATGCGAACAACGGTGGCAATGCTGGCTCCTGTGCGCTGAATGCTAACAATGCGCCCTCGAACTCCAATGCGAACTACGGCGCGTTCCTATACAATTTACGAGCGGAGTGAGCCTCTCCCAACGGAGGAACATAACATCAGATGTCAGCGAGTCTCGTAGCCTTAGAGCGAGCGACATACCTGACGGTCAAAATTGCAGACCAACAAACACCGAAAAACACTCAGATCCCGCTTTAATCCCGATTAATCCCGCTTTATTTTTTTATTTAAACAGTTATCCACATGCGAAGAATCCGTGAACGTGGGGAGGCTGAGAACATGCACAACGTGCGATGTGCTTACGGCAATTACAGCAAGTCAAAGCACAAACGCAGGGCTGTGCGTGACTACGATAAGCGACTTGAGAGTAATCTGCAGCGTGTTCTTGATGAGCTATGTGACGAATCGTGGCAACCGTCCCCATACAGACCCAAGACCATATTTGAGCGCAAGAGGCGCGATCTGGCGCGTGCGCCTATACATGACCATGTCATCGAGGCTGCGGCTATCCTGCCGTATGAGACATCGTTTTATGACTATATTGCATGGCAATGTCCTGCCGTTCGCCCGAATATGGGGCAACATGCCCTCTTGCGTGCTTTACGCAATGAGCTGTATAAATATGAGCAGTCTGAGGTCGCTTATACGCTGTCCATGGACGCTCATCATTTCTTCCCGCTGATGGACCATGCTATCCTCAAGAGGCAGATCCTAAGAAAGGTGAAGCCGGGCAAATTGCTCAACGTGCTGTTTAAAGTTGTCGATTCTTATCTTCAGGGCGCTCCGCTCGGCATTAAGGTCAGCCAGATCTTCGGCATGCTCTATTTAGCCGACTTCGACCGCCTCGCGATGCGGTTTTTCGATATTGATAAAGACCCCGAAAAAATGGCGTATTGGACATCAAAATACATAGAGTGGCGTGTCATCACAGCTAAGACACCGTCTGATTTCGATGATTTGAGCCGCGGGTCTATATATCTCGCTGATAAATTCAAAGCTTATGTGGCTGAGGGTCTGCCTCATTATTGTAGGTTTGTTGACAATATAATATTTCGACATGCCGACAAGGCTGTGCTCGGTATCGTCAGACAAATCGCTGTCGCCATCCTCGCCCACGATTATCATGTCGATATAAATAAAGATTATAATATTAGACCTACGCACATGGGCATCCGCATCTGTGGCTATGTGTTTTATCATGACCATGTCCTCCTCAGCAAAAATAACAAGCAGGAGCTGGCGCGTCATGTCGTAAAGCTGCGCAAACGCGGCTTTACTGAGGAGCAAATAAGATTAAGACAAGCATCGCGTTTTGGTTACGCTAAGCACGTCGACTGTATAAATTTGTTTGTAAAATTAGGTATGCAAAAATCATTAGGTAAAATCATTAAATCACACAGAATTAAATCTCCTTTCGAGGAGATGACCGGCAACCAAAAAGTTAATTTTTCAAATATCTGCAAGACATTGTCAAATGCTGCGGGGGGGTAGAATCAGATACCTGGGATAAAAAAATATATCTCGAAGATTATAAAATCGAGGAGTCTAAGATAGACCGTCAGAAGGTTACGGTCACTGTACCTGACTCGACCGGCAATATGCAGGAGATTACAAAGGTGGTGGCCGGGAAGGTCTTGGCCATACGCTTTAAAAAAATCATAGAGACTTTGCAGACAGAAGCTGCAGATGGCTCTCTACGAGAGTCCTACATCTTTGAAAAAGCTCGTGACCGTGCCGGCAATCCTACTCTGCTCGATGCTGAGTATTATGCCTACACGGGCTCAAAGGTTTTGATTGATCAGGCGCTTAACGATTTCTCACGCGAAGATCTTCCAGCGCCAACAGTGATACAACAATTCGAGGGCAAAAATGGTCAAACATTTTTTAAATTTACATAGTATGCCTAAGATGACTTACACGGCTGTATATCAGCAGCCGAGAACTTTGTTACGTTACGATTCCGAGCGCGTCATCATCTATCCGGATGAGCGCGTTGAGGATAATTTTCAGCCTGAGAAAACGGCTGACAATGAAGCTCCGTCGCCTTTTAAGGCTTATATCTATACAGGTGAGGAGCGCGATGGTGGTTTTATCGTGCCTTGCTCAGACCCGACCGACCATCATGAGGTCGCTAACGCTATCATCCGCACACGTTATACCGTGTCCGATGAGCTCGCTCTTCAGCGTCATCATCAAGAGGACGCTGATGCTTATGCAGAGGAGTGGCAAGCGTATTGCTCGTTTGCTGATGCCGCTACGGCAAAAGCGAAGAAGTGGCTCGGTATCGTTTAAATCATAGGTTATACGGCATACTCTTTTTGTAGGGTATGCCGTATTTTTGTTTCTTCATGTTTGCCTTTAACTTTGCGGATGTTTAATAATAAATATGATTATGATTGAAAATATCCGTTCTCTGTTCGTTGGCATAGCACTCGCCGTGCTCGCCTTCCTCCAGCCTATCGAGGGCGAACTAAAATCGCTCATGATAGTCTTCTTCTTTAACTTTCTGTTCGGCTACCTTTCGGGCATGATAGCCAGTCACGAGGATTTTGATATCAAAAAGGCTCTACGATGTGTCGCAGAGGCTACTGTGTTCTTTGTTCTCTGCTGTGCTATTTATTTTGTCGGGCAAATGAAGCATCAGCCTGACGGCGCTATGCAGTGTGTGAGCTTTGTTACTTACGTCGTGCTGTACTTCTACGCTCTTAACATACTCAAAAATCTAAAGAAGATTTTCAAAAAGGGCACAACGCCGTGGCAGATCGTCGCTTTCTTTTATTATTTCCTGCGCTTTAAGTTTATAGAGCGCATTCCGGGGCTGTCAGAATATCTCTCGATAAGCCGCGATTAATATCATATCTAAATTTTATTTTATGCAGTTAACAAAACATTTTACAGTCGAAGAGCTTACACGCTCTACTGCTGCTCGCAATCTCTCGATCGACAACACGCCTAACAAATCTGAGATGGCTAATCTCAAACTGCTTGCTGAGACGGTTCTTGAGCCTCTCCGTGAGGCTTTCGGTCATCCTATCATCGTTAACAGCGGCTTCCGCTGTGCTGCCGTTAACAAGGCGGTGGGCGGCGTTCGTACGTCACAGCACATGCTTGGCCAGGCCGCTGATATCCGCACTCTCAGCAATACGCCTGAGGACAATAAGGCTCTCTTCGAGACAGCTGCTTCACTTGTCCGTTCTGGCAAGATAAACGTGGGCCAGCTCATCGATGAGTACAGCTACAGCTGGGTGCACATCTCGACGCCGGGAAAACACATCAATAATGTCATACACATTAAGTGATACGTATGAGGTTATTTCGATTGACTATATTCGGTGTCCTTGCCGTCATACTGCTTTCGCTCGTTGGGTGCAGGGCTAACAAGTCTGTCGTATTAGAGCGTGTCGTGCATAAGACCGACACGCTCTATAAAACAAACTTACGAGTCGACTCCTTCCGCATCCTCGACTCCGTGTTTGTCGAGACGTTTGTCAGGGGCGACACTGTCTATAAGACGAATAACGTCTATAAGTGGCGCGACCGTATTAGCTACAAGACAGACACGATATATCAGTTTATCCTCAGGTCTGACTCTACGCAGGTTCCGGTGCCGGTTGAGAGGCATCAAACTTGGTGGGAGCGGTATAAACTGAGTTTTGATATCGTTTTCTATGGCGTCATTATATCTGTTATAATAAAGCTGCTCATCTGGCTGATACATCGCAGACAATAAATTTGCTCAATGGCTTTGCTACATCGAATACTTTTAGTATATTTGCGGTGTAATCACTTAAATCGTCTGCTATATGGGTACTTACTTTATTTTAACATCAATTTTCGTTATTAGCTTATGCGTGATAAAAGGTTTGGAGGACGCTCGAAAGAGAGTCCACAAATCTTTATACTCTTCACAAGCTGAGAAGTTAAAAAAATCGACATCTATTGTAAGGGTGTATAGATTTGACAGAATGTATGACCCTAAATCGTTTTTCTATAGGAGAGAGCGTGAAATTTTAATTTCATCTCTTCCTGATGATTTGATAAAGAGCGAACTTGCTATTTTAAGAGAGCAATACAAGGCTTACTTAGATTCAATAAGTTAATAGTATTTTTACTAAATATACATTAGTGCTACCTTTGGTTTTAAATCAAAGATAGCACTTTTTTTATGGCAACAACACAGACATTTCAGACCATTATCCGCCTCAATGCTCAAGAGGCGAAAAATGAGATGGCCGCTCTTCAGAAAAATCTTGATGATCTCAAGAAGAAAAAAGCTGATGCGCTGCGCGATCCGGGCACTTCAGTTAAGGATATCAACAAATTTAATAAGCAGATTAAGGCAGCAGAGGCGAGCCTTAAGGCTTATGGCAACAGCGTGTCAAAAACAATTGATACCGTAAATAATTTGTCAACAGCGTCGCTCGGCGATATTGAGAAAGCTGCGCGTGAGGTGCGTCGAGCGATGAAACAAGTTACTAATCCTGACGATTACGAAGCTCTCAATCAAATACTTCAGCACTGCAAAGATAGAATGGATTTCCTTAAAGACTCGACTGTTCAGTCGCTTAAGGAGATGCAAGACCTTAACAATGCTACGGCTAACCTTCAGCGCGTTCTCGGCGATATAGATGGTGCCTCGCTTAATGAGTTAACAGCTGCAGCTAATAAACTGCAGTCGGAGATTGGAGACATAAAACCAGATACCGATGCTTTTAGACAAGCATCCGAGAACCTTCAGCGCATCAAGTCGCGCATACAACAAGTTAATGCAGCACAAAAAGAGGCTAATCTGACAATTGACAAGTATGAGCAGGAGATTGCTGCAGCTAAAAGGTCAGCGGCTGATCTTGCTCGTGAGAACAATCTGATAGATGCTACGCTTAAGAATATAAGCGGTTCGTCATTGCGTGACCTTGAGTTTTCGCTGAAGATCGTCAATGAGCGCCTTGCTGACACTAAGCAGGGCTCTGAGGCTTTTGACGCACTCAATGACAAGGCTAAGGCGCTCAAGGCTCAGATTTCTGCAGTGAATAGTGAGCAGCAGACTGCTACATCGCTGTTTGGCAAGTCCGTCAAAATTCTTAATGATAATTGGGGGGCTATAACTCAAGGCATTGGTGCTATAACGGGGTTGTCAAGTACCATCCGCCAATGTGTTGACGCATATACCGAGATGGACCAGGAGATGAGCAACGTGCGCAAGTATACTGGGCAGTCCATGGAGGAGGTTACAAAGATGAACGAGTCCTTCAAAAACATAAATACATTTACGCCACGCAAGCAGCTAAACGAGCTCGCCGAGTCTGCCGGCCGTCTTGGTATAACGTCGGAGAGTGCCATTCAGGATTTTGTTGATGTTTCGGATAAGATACAAGTCGCACTTGGTGATGATCTCGGCGATGGCGCGATCGAGAAAGTGGGCAAGCTGGCTATGGCTTTCGGTGAGGATGACCGCCTCGGCTTGCGTGGTGCCATGCTTGCGACGGGTTCGGCTATCAACGAGCTGGCTCAGAACTCATCCGCCTCGGCTGGCTACCTCGTTGAGTTTACTGCTCGTGTTGCTGGCGTAGGCAAGCAGGTCGGTTTGACACAAGCTCAAATAATGGGCTATGGCGCCGTCCTTGACGAGAACATGCAGAAGGACGAGATGGCTGCGACAGCTTTTTCTCAGCTCCTTACAAAGATGGCAACTGATACAAAGACATTTGCTAAGATGGCGGGCGTTGATGTCAAGACGTTTACTGAGCTTGTAAAGACCGATATGAATAAGGCTGTCATCACCTTGATGGACAACCTTAAATCTAAGGGTGGTTTCGACCAACTTGGTAGGATGTTTGGCGATATGGGTCTTGACGGCCAGCGTGCAGTGTCGGTGCTTACAACAATGGCTGATAAGGTCGACGATCTGAGACAACGTCAGGAGATTGCGACTGATGCTTATAAAAAAGCTACGTCAATTCTTGAGGAGTTTGATGTGCAAAACGGTACAATACAAAGTAAGGTTTTAAAAGCTAAAAATCAGTTTCATGAGCTGACGGTTGAACTCGGTAAGAATTTGCTGCCGGTCGTCCAGTATACAATAAGCGCGGGCAGCTTGCTCGTTAAGAGTCTAAGTGTTATCACTAACTTTTCACTCAAATACTGGAAGGTTCTCGTCGTGCTCACGTCTGGTATCGTTACTTATACTCTCGCAGCTAAGGCTGCAGAGATAGCTGAGACTGCAAAGAGAGTCGCAGCGCTAAAGACTCTTGCTGTTGACAAGATGAAGGCTGTTTATAATGGTCTCGCAACGTCATCGCAGATAGCATATAACATCGCTGTGCAAGCTTGCACAAGGCAGATAACATTAGCTGCAGCTGCTCAAGAGCTGTGGAATAAGGTTATACTCGCTAATCCTTACGCCGCTGCTCTTACTGCGATGGTGGCTGTTACTGCCGCTATTGTTACGTATACGCTTAAAACTGACAAGGCTATTGAGGCGCAGCGTGAGCTTAATAAGGCTAACGCAGAGGCGGCTACTGAATGTCGCTCTGAGATTGCCGAGCTCTCAAGTCTCGTTAAGCTTGTCCAAGACAAGTCTGCATCTGATGATGTGCGTACCGAGGCGCTGAAAAAACTAAAATCTCAATACCCTGAGTATCTCAATAACCTCACGCTCGAGAACTCACTGTCTAACAATGCTCGTGAGGCTGTTGATAAACTCACCGACTCCATCCTCGCACAAGCCAAGGCTCGTGTGTATCTGTCAAAAGTCGAGGAGCTTGAGCGAAAGAAGCAGGATGTTGACGAGGAGTATTTGAATAGCTGGTGGGGTGGTATGGTACAAAATTTCCGCTCGCAATTTCAAACGTTGGGTAATAACATCGCACATTATGCGCAAAAGGGTTATAATGCACTTTCTCAAGGCTTTGACGGCGGGCAGTTTCGACGTGGCTTGAGAGGGTTTAAGGAGGGTTGGACTACACAGACATATATTGAGCGTGAGGGCTACAGCAGAGATTATGTCCAGAACTACAGCCGTAACCATGATGCTGACATCCTGGATCTGCAGAACAAGCAAAATGAGTGGCTCAAAAAATATCAAGAGATACAAAAGCAACAAGCCGAGAGCTTACAAAAGGTGCGCAAGGCTAACGAGGCTCTTGCCGGCGGCAAGGGGCAAAACTCAACAACATCTATCGAGGATTACAAGTCTGAGGCAGAGAAGAAGGCTGAACAAGCGGAGGCTCGTAAGGCGGCGGTGGCTGCACGTAAAGCAGAGGCAGAGCGTAAGCGTCAAGAGGCGCAGAAAAATAAAGACCTTAAAGCTGCTGTCAAGGCTCAACAAGCCATCACCGATGCTGAGCTCGTCGAGAACTACCGCAGATACGCTGACGAAAATCTCTCATACAAGGATTTTATGTGTCAGCAATATGATATTAAGCAGAAGGGTCTCGATGAGCAGATAAAGCTGTATGGCAAGGACGCTGACGAGGCTCAAGCCCTGATGAAGAAAAAGACAGAGCTTGAGCAGCAATATCAGCAACAAAAACTCCGCTACGATGAGGATGAGATTCAGCGTGCGCATGCCGTCAAGGCAATCGACCTCCAGCTGGCGTATGAAAAAAAAGATATCAATAATGATCTCTATCATGACGATATCGCTCTTGCCGAGGATATGTATAAAAATGATATTGACATGCTCAAAAAACGTCATTCCCTTTATAGAAAGGACTCGCAAGAGTGGCTTGATATCGAGGCTGAGATTAGTCAACGTCAGCGAGAACAAGAGCTTGACCGTACTCAGCGTTATAACGATTTACTTGAGCGATACAAAGAGGATTGGGCTGCTAAGGATGTCAGAGAGCAGGAGCGCATAACGCTCAAGGGTCTCGACCTCCTGCATGAAAAAGGGTTGCTGAAGGAGATAGAGTATCAGGAGATGATGAAGCAGATAAAACTCCGATATGCTGAGCAAGAGTCTGAGCAGAGCTTACACAACTCAAAAAATGAGCAGTTTAAAAGTAACGCTCACTCTGCTTACAAAACTGCGTCAAATAAGGCGCAAGCGTCCTGGTCTGATGAGCATCCTGAGGGCACGGGCGTTACTGACTTTATTACCGCTGATTTTGATATTTACAAGTCTACGCTGGCCAATATCAAGTCTATGGAGCAGGAGGGTGTGATCTCTCATCAGGAGGCGATGGCCGCTATGGGTGAGGCGACTGGTGGCATGTGCAATGATCTTGTCGCTAAATTTCAGGCGGCTATGGACGCAGTCTCGCCGCTGATGAGCGCTATGTCCTCGTATTACTCAGCACAATCCGACTACGAGGTTACGGTAACAGAGAAAAAATATGAGAAGCTCATCGAGGCGGCGGGCAACAATACCGCTAAGACAAAAAAGCTCGAGGAGAAGAAGGAGAAAGAGGTGGCTAAGATAAAGACAAAGTATGCCCGCAAACAGGCTGCTATGCAGGTTGCGCAAGCTATTGCTCAGACTGCTATATCTGCCATCGCTGCATACGGCTCTGCTATGCAGGGCGTGCCTTATCCCGCTAACATGGTGCTTGCTCCTATTGCGGCGGGCATTGCTGCAGCTGCGGGTGCCATCCAGATTGCTACTATCAAAAAACAACAGCAAGCGCAAGAGGCTGGCTATTATGAGGGCGGCTTTACGGGTGGTCGAAGCTACCGCCGAGAGGCTGGTGTCGTACATGAGGGCGAGTTCGTTGCTAACCATCATGCGGTTAACAATAGCAACATCCTCCCGGCGCTCAGACTCATCGACGAGGCACAGCGCAATAATACGGTGTCATCTCTTACTGCTGCTGATATCTCTCGTTCTCTCGGTCAAGGTGGGGCGACAGTGGTCTCTGCCCCCACTGTGACGGTCAATACTGACAACTCGGTGCTTAACGCCACTCTCGGCGAGGCACGTGATGTCATCGACCGCTTGTCGCTCATACTCGCTGCCGGCATCGATGCTAAGGTTTATATCGACGGCCCGACTGGCGTGGCTAAGAACCTCGATGATTACAATAAACTCAAATCTCGTACATAAATATGATACATTGTACCGTTAACGGCAAGATAGCCGTACCATCCTCGACCGACAAGATTAAGGTTACATATGCTAATCAGTACATAGAGGATTCTGGGTCATATACCTATGACATAACATTCCCCATGTCGATACACGCTAATCAAGTTGTATTCGCTAACGTGCATCGTTTTGACGTGCACAAACCGACGACCGCCTTTGACGATTGTAAGCTGTTTGCTGACAATCGTCTGTTTATTAGCGGCAAGGGTACAGTGACATCCGTCAGCGATTCTGCAGTTAAGCTGCAGATTGTTGGCGGTAAGTCACGTATTAAATACAACTCCAAATTTGAGCAGCATTATATCGACGAGATTGATTATCCTGATGTTAAAATAACGTCAGGTATAGATGCTATGCGTTATGGTCAGATGGGCGTGACGAGTGTTGACTGCAGCACAAAACCGTCTATGGTGCTTGTTGACCTCACTAACGGCGTCAATGTCGGTCAGCCGGGTGTCGCTTTGTTTTATCCTATCTACGATGAGACGCACGATTGCATGTCAAATTATTTAGCTGCTGCCACTTTTGATAAGCTGACTTTTGAGGGGCACAAACTTCCCGGCGGTACTGTGCCTTTTATGCGTATGCTTGCCGTTCAACCGAACCTTCTCTATGTGCTGAAATATATCCTCAATACTGAGGGCTATACCGTCATACGTAATGACTATGACTGCGCCCCATGGCGACGTCTCTACATCGCTTCCGCTCGTCGCTCATGCCTTATAAAGCATGCGCTGCCGCATTGGTCTGTTTATACGTTTATAGAGGAGTTTCGCAAGCTTTTTAATGCCTCGTTTGTTTTTGATGATGTCGCAATGACTGTCAGTATTATTGCTACTAATGAGCTTACAAACAACGAGGCGGTTAGTTATGACTGCCTCGATGAATATTCTGCCGAATATGACGAGGACGGCTTATCAAATCTCGCCACCTCAAACGTCGAATACGACTTCGACGACTCTACGGAGCGTGATTGGCGTGAGTTTATCCCGTTGTCAGTGCTCAAACAATATCCAGTGCTGACTTATGATAATGCTGATGCTATGACAGACGCGGCGAGTGCTATGACGGTCAAAGAGCGCCGGAGTACAATATTCAAGGTCGGTTACACATATTATATATGGGCTATGCTGCCGAAGAATGGCAATCCGGAGTCAAAGGACGAGATAGAACAGCGCACATTATGCGGTTTGTTTAATCCGATAATGCGTGACAAAGAGAGTGATAATGTTGTTGACCTTAAAATGATACCGGTCGCGATGGGTCAGCGTAAGCGCGTGCATAGCAAAATGCTCTTGCCGTTTACCGACCGCATACCTAACAAAATAGTTTGTATGCCGTCTATGTCGAATGACAAGGACACATCGCTCGATAACATGACTGTTGATGATGATGGCGAGTATTACGTGTCTGTGCAGGATGCTATGCAGGGCGCTGACATTAGCTCTAACGAGGAGGATGTTGACGAAAAGATTAGGTTAATGTTTAGTGGTGATTGGGTGCGTGATCTTGAGAACGGGCAGGTGGTACGAGGTGGCACGTTCGGCAAAGATAATACTTATACAAGATACCCCATTTGTCTGACTGATAGCAGAATGTACCCTAAGTTGACGGGTGTGGGCGAGGATGTGTCGCTATCTCTTGAGCGGATGCCTTATAACAATAATGTTAATGTCGAGATAGACACACACAACCTCTATTGCGTCAAGTTCGTGACCGATGACATACCAGACCCGTCTAAGATTTACATCTTCCATAACCGCAGATTTGTCTGTCAGAAGATAGAAATGGACGTGTCCAACGACGGCATCGGTAAACTTAAAACCGGTTACTTCTACGAGATGTTATAGCTCGCCTTTAAAGTGCTTTGTCGCTTCATTGGCGACTTTTGCGCTCTTGAGATATTTGTTTGTTACTGATATGTCGGTGTGGCGTGCCTGGTCTCGTGCAACGACGATGCCTTCAGCGTTAGCGAGGTCACGTATGCCGCTATCCTTGAGACTGTAAAACTGGTATGTGTGCGGGAATTTCAAGGCATTCCGCACACGTGCCCACTCCTGCCGGATGCGGTTGACCGCTAACGGTTCCGCTCCAGGCGTGAGGTCCTTGCCGAATAGATAGTCAGAGGACGGGTGACTGAAAACGCCCTGGTCAATCATCACCTTCAGCAGCTTGTCGTTAATGGCGACAGGCTGCTCTTTTCGATTTTTAGACACCTCTGCCGGTATTGTTATGCACTGATCTTTGATAGATATGTAGCCGATGCGGATGTGGCGCAGCTCCTCAGGTCTGATAAATGTGTAGTATTCCATCATGCACGCAAGATAAAAAGCAGGCTTTTTCTCCTGCGTGTATTCCTTCAGCTTGTTCAGATCCTCGTGTTTCATGTTATCACGATACTTCTCCTCCTCCTTCATCGTTTTTATCTCCTCTATAAAGTTAGCGGTGATGTATTGACGGTCAACGAGCCAAGTGCAAAAGGTTGAGAGCCATGTGCGATAGTTGTTGCGCGTCTTGGCTGACCGCTCCTTGTCAAAAACAATATAGTCTAAAAAATCAACTACGAGAGTCTTGTTAAATTGGTATACATACTTAATAGAGGCCTTTGACTCATCCAAGTAGGCTAAAAGACCTGACAATCTACTGAGATAATCCGTCGCCGTCTTGCTCTTGAGCAGACCTTTGCTTGCAGATACATTGACATAGTCTGTGTATCGGTTGACGATAGTCTGCCATTGAGTGTAGCTCCGAGCTTTGTCATTATTGATAAACGGGTTCCAGCCAGCCATCAGCTGCTGCGTGAGGTTGTTGATCAGCACTGAGGCTAAGTGCTTGCGCTCCTTCTTCGGGTATCTGTCAAGCATGTATTTCTTTCGCTTCAGCCCGTCAATTGTCGGGTCGTATGCGAAAAAGTCTACATACCAGTTTTTGGTCATATGTAGCCGTGGAAGGGTATAACCTATTATATCTCTTGCTGATCGTGATTTTTTGGCGGATTTGCACATTTTTTTACATTGTTTGTCTGGCGACAACCAATGTTATTAATAATAAGCGTCCGAGCTACTGTCCGAAGCTCCGCAACGCCCGATAACGAAAAGAGGTCGAAATCCTTATGTTAT
>OIYY01000467.1_pt1 | contig 28290 bp, 26 predicted proteins | sample 1588341 | NCBI WGS metagenome assembly OIYY01 (sample SAMN03283287) | human gut metagenome | biome: human-associated habitat; material: feces | host: Homo sapiens | place: Peru | collected 2012 | reverse complement strand
CAAATTATATATTTAAAGTAAAATATGGAGATAGAGTTTATAATTTTGTAGTTTATAGAGACTCAAACTTAAGTATTATAGACGGGTATAAACAATCAGTTTTAGAGAACAATAATAATAAAATAAAAAATGATTTCTTGAGTTTTTCTGATTCCATAAAAAAAGATAATTTAAAAATCAGTTTTGACGAAAAAGTAGGAAGTATATTTTTACAGTATACTGAGAACGTAGATAATTTTACAGAATTTAATATTGATTCATACATAGAGTACATAATAAAAGATTTAGATAAAATTAAAGAGTTTAGTGATATTAATAGTATTAACAAAGTAAATATAACTATAATGAATACTAACACATCAGAAATTAAGTACGATACAACTATAGATGTAAAGGAGTATAATAAAATAACTAATGATGAAAGTAAAAAAGAATTTTTAACTGATTCACTTTCTATTGAATACATCGATAATTAATTCTAAAGAACGGAGGAAAAAATGCACCAACAAACAAAATTAGGGCAGGCTAGAAGATTGTCTGTAATTACTGACATATTAATATTCTTTCTTATATTAATTCTAGCATTAATTTTAATTAGCATATTTGATATAGATATAAAATTTTCAGATAATGAATACGAAGAATTAGCCTTAGTTTCTAATTTGGATTCTTCATCGTATTCTGTTGAAGAAGAAAATATGTACTATATTAGTCAAATAAAGGAAAAGTACAACATAATAGTAAGTTATGGGGAAAATACTAAAAATTCGGCTAATAAAGTAGATGCAACTGTACAAGAAAATGAGCTTATAGTAAACAATAATTTAAAGATTTTACTAGATGCACTAAAAAAATATCCACAAGATTTATTTAAGGTAATAAATCATTCTAATTATTCTATAAATATATATTTAGTGAATAGTTTTAATAATGATAACTTAGCTCTTGCTTCTAGAAATAATTTAAATGAATACAAGATATATATAAGTAATAATAGTAAATTTGAAAGATCATTTCATCATGAAATGTATCATATTCTTGAATATTTTATGAAAAGTAAAAATCCAACTTTAGCTAATGATTGGTTTAAGCTAAATCCAAGTGAATTTTCATATACTGGAACTACAGAAAATTTGAATAGAGATTATGTATATTATGTTGCTTCAGATTTAAAGAATGCCTATTTTGTATCTAAGTATTCAAAAGTAAGTGATAAAGAAGATAGAGCAGAAGTATTTTCAGAAATAATGGTTATGGATACGAAAAAAGAATATTTAAATAATGGTGAAAATATTTATAAAAAGGCAAATTATATAACTAATGATTTGCATAAATTTATAACACAAACAGAATTTTATATAGATAAAATTATGGAAGAATAAATTAAAATAGGAGGGCTAATTTAAACATAAAAGCTCTCTTGTTTTTTTCTTTGTTTTGTGGTATAATTATTTTGGTATTTTTTACTAAAATTTAGGAGGATTTACAAATGTTAAAAAAATATAAAATTTGCAAAATTTTTATGTTTTTAATAATTGTTGTAACATTAGGAAAAATAGAAAATTGTTACGCTGATAATGAAGAAAAAAGCGATAGTAATAAAGCTTATGAAGATATTCAAGAATCATTAGAATATGTGAGACAAAACATAAAATATATAGATGGTAGGGTTACAGATATGAAAAAAACAAATGCATATGAAACATACCCTGCGGTTAGATTAAATGTTGAAACTCCATTATTTGGAATTAATTCATTAATAAAAAATAAATTGCTTATTAAAGAAAATATAGCAACAACAGATATAATATCTGGTTATTCTGTTTATGATATAACTCGTACTAACAAAGTAAAAGTTCCAAGTCTTTCTGTAGGATCTGTAGTTGTTTCTACAAGAGAAATAGAACTAAACGAAAATATGTCTATGGCAGATGCTAATCAAACTTTAAAAACCGTACTTGCTGCTATGAAACAATCAAAATCTTCTAAGGAATTTATTGATGAATATATAAATAAAAATTTCAATGAATACACAGGAGAAAGCTTTAAAAAGACAATAAGTGATATAAATTCTAATGCTGATGAATTAGAAAAGAAATTGCAAGAGCAAGAAAATAAATTGATTTATTTAGATGTTATGAATTCTGAAAAGTATGAAGAATTCTTAAAAGAATACAATAATATTTATAGTTCAATTTATTCTATAAAAAAACAAATAAAAAATATATTGATATCAGAAGAAAGTATAAAAAAATGTGAGGCTAGTCTAAAGGATATTGAATCTAAAATTAATGATTTAGAAACTAATATAAATGAAGAGGAAAAAAATCTTGATAATAATTTAGATTATGCTATTAGTAAATTTTTATATAGAAGTCAATCTAAATTAAATGATGTAAATGCTTATCTTGGAAATTCTTATGATATAGTAAGTATAGAGGATTTAAAAGATACTGCAAATAAAATAAGTGTTGAAGAGAATAAAAAGGATTCTAAGAGTAAATTACTTATTAATTATTCAATTGTTTCAGATGATATAGTTGATTCAATGCAATATATTTTAAATGAGGAAACAGAAAACTTGTTAAATTATAAATCAAATAATGAAGAATATGCTTATGGTACTACTGAATATAAAGATATAATAAATAAATTTATAGAAAGTTATAAATCATTGACTAAAGAACAAAGTAAATTCTTTAAAAATAACTATGAAATGTTAGCCAACGATTCAAAGACTAAATTATCTAGCATTGTTGATTATGCAGATACTGAGTATATAGCTAATGATTATTTCTACTTTAATGTTTACTTTGAAAATGATTTGGATGAATTAAATCAAAAATATAGCAGCGAAAGCTACATTAATGATATTAATAAATTAAACTTCTATAAACAAAATATAAATGGAGTAATAGAAAGATACCAAAATGTAAATTCAATTTACACTAGTTTAACAAAGGCAGGAAAAATAAGCTAAAGGAAAGATAACATATGAGAAAAATTACAAATAATCAATTGAGGAAAGTTAAAAAGCCAGTAAGATATATTGGATCAGAATATAATGAATGTATAAAAGATAAAAATAATAAGGTTAGGGTATGCAGTGCATATTCTAACCTTTATGAGATAGGTGTACTAAAGCCAAAATTTAATAGCATATATTATCATTTAAATGAAAGAAATGATTGCTATTTAGAAAGAACTTTTTTGCCGGATAATGATTTACTTCAAATGATGGAAAAAGATAATTTTGGATTACAAACTTTAGAAACAAAAGATTTTGTAAATGAGTTTGATATAATTATTTTCAATGTAAATGATGTACTTGAATATATAAATGTATTAAAAATGTTGAAACTATCAAATGTTGAAATCTATTCTAAGTCTAGAACTAAAAAAGGACCAGTAGTTATTGCGATGGGAGATGCCATTGAAAAGAACTTTTCTCCAATTGCTGACTTTATAGATTTCTTTATTATAGGACAACCTGAAGGAGTACTCGATTTAGTATTAGATAGATATAAAGAGTATAGATTACAAAATCTTACTAAAATTGATTATCTAAGGATGTTAAAAAATATACAGGGAATATATATTCCATCTATTCACTCTAATACTTTGGTTTACAGTGCAGTAAATTCCAATATAGATTGTGAAAATTCAAAAGTTATAATACCAAATATGGCAGAATGTTTTGAGGTACAAAAATTAAACCGTAAAACTATGGAAGTTTTAACAAACTCAAATAGACTTAGAAAAAAGCTAAAATTAAAGGAAATAGATAATAATGAATATTTAGTAAGTTTTTTTACTGAGGCAATTAAGGAAAAAGTAAGAGAAGTAAAGATAAATTTTGTATTAGGACTTCCTGGAGAAAATTATCAGGATATTAAAAGTACTTGCAAATTTATGAAGAAGATTATTAGAATATATAAAGATATATTACCAGTAGCAGATTTTATATTTAAACTTACTTTTGAATTTGAAAATTTTGTTATTTACCCTCATACAAAATTTGAGTGGTTTGGCAAAAATAATGCAGAGGATATAATAAATAAAAAAGAATTTATTGAAGAAAATGTAAGTATAGAAAATGAAAATATAAAGTTCTCTTTTGATGATCCGTATGTATTTCAATTTAAGCAGTTTCTTCTATTTTCAGATAATAAAGTATCGGATAAAATGATGGAATTAGAAGAAGCAGGTTTTATATTTTATGATTATGATAATATTCTTAATTTAGATAGCATACATTCTTTGGACTTTACGAAGTATTCAGAATATTTTGAAGAAAAAGAACTAGAAGAAAGATTTCCATTTGATATGATGATTATACCAGGATATGAGAAACAAAAATTAAAAAAAGAATTTAAAGAGGTTTCTTTAGAAATTAATGGGGGAGAATATGGCAAGTAATAAAATTTGTATAAATAATAGAGAAATAAATTTTAAATACGAAATAATTGAAAAGATTGAATGCGGAATAGCCTTAAAGGGAACGGAAGTAAAATCTATAAGAGATGGCGGATGTAATTTAAAAGATAGTTTTGCTATTATAAAAAATAATAATTTGATATTAAAAAATATGCATATTAGTCCATATGAAATGGGAAATATAAATAATGTTGACTCTAAAAGAGATAGAGTGTTACTTGTTCATAAAAAAGAAATAATAAAATTAATGCAGCAAGTAAAACAAAATGGATTTGCATTAATTCCAAGTAAGTTATATGAAAAAGGTCGCTATATAAAAATAGAACTTTGCGTTGCAAAAGGAAAGAAGTTGTATGATAAAAGACAAACAATGAAAGAAAAAGATGCAAAAAAACAAATAAATATATACAAATAGTCAGGAGAAAAAATAGTTACTCCTGACTATTTTCATTGTTATTATTAATGCTACTGTCTTCATTTGAACTATAATATGTATCACAAATACTTGATGTTGCTGAAATTACTCCTAAGTTTTGACCAACTGCCTGTAAAAGATTGCTGAATAGATCTATTTCTTCATTTGTCATGTTTTGACTTATTGCAATTGCTAATATTGCACTATATAATATTAAACCTGGTCCAGAGTAGGGACAATTATTATAATTGGAATCCATTTAAAATACTTATACATTTTTATTATATGAAAGAGATACTACGTGTTTATAGTTGTTACAAGATATACAAATTTCAGTGTCAAAATCATATACATTTCTTATAAATACACAAGGACCATTTTGAAGTAGTACACAACATCTATTGTCAGAAACCGAAATTACATTTAATACGTAGCCATTAAGTAGTGTTATGGTTTGATCTGTAGATGTAACTAGTACTTCTTTTTCATATATTTGTCTGCATCCTTTACAGCATAAACAGTCTCTTATTTTTAAAGTTATATTAAAATTTTGCATTTTTTACACCTCACTTATTTGTCAAAATTAACAGCTAGTTTTTTGACAAGCAGTACATACAGCACCAATGTAAACTCTGAGAGTTCCAGTTTCTATTGGAAGATCAAATGTTTTATAACCAGAACATGGAATGTTAAAAGTAATATCAGGAATAAAATTTGGATTGCTAAGTCTTATTGTTATCGTATTATTTGTTCCAGAAAAAAATGTTACTGTATACCCAAAACTTAGATCAAATGTACTATTGTCAGATATATTTGTATATACATTATCAATTTGTCTTGGAATTCCATTTTCACATCTTCTTTGCCTTATTACAAGAGTATAACAACAATTATCCAAGTTACACCACCTCTATAATATAATATGAATAAAATGCAAAAAAGTGCTAAATTTGTAATTACTTGTAAAATGCAAAAAAATGCTTGCTTTTTATTTTTAAATTATATATAATAGTAACTGTACATAACAGTAAGTTATTAAAACAAAAGATGAAGTATTAGGAGGTAGTAAATATGGATATACTTAAGGTATCAGCAAAATCAAGTCCAAATTCAGTTGCAGGTGCAATAGCAGGACTAGTCAAAGAAGAAGGAAGAGCAGAAATGCAAGCAATTGGAGCAGGAGCAATCAATCAAGCTGTTAAAGCAGTTGCTATTGCTAGAGGATTTGTTGCCCCAACAGGTGTTGAACTTACTTGTTCACCAGCTTTTACTGAAGTATCAATTGATAATGAAGAAAAAACTGGTATAAAATTTATAGTAGAAGCAAAATAAAAAAGAATATAATTTTAAAGTGATATACGATAAAAGTTTATCACTTTATTTTTTTTGCTTTATTTTCGGGTTTTATTATGGTATAATTGGGTAAAATATTAGTATATATGGAGGTTTGTTGTGAATCCAAAAATAATAAAAGCAGATCGATATAAAAAAACAACTAGTAAAGAAGCAAAAATAAAAAAAGATAGGTTATTTAAGGAAAGAAAATATAAAGAAGATAGATTTGTAACTTCTGGCAATTCTAAGATTAAGGCTAGCAGACACAGAAAAAAAAGAAATCAAGCAAATGCTTTAAAGATAGTAGCTTGTATAATTGTACTTTTTTTAATAGGAGTTATATCAAAAAAGATAGTTAAATTAGATAACATACCGATTATAAAGGCTTTTTTCAATGATGATGATAAAGAATTTGTAAAAAATTACGATTTAAAAATAGGAATTTATAATACAAATAATGAGAATAACAGTGATATAAAACTAAGTAAAAACATTACTATAAGTGAGCTTGCAAGATTATCAAATCTTACACTTGTTAGTTATTACGAAGACTATAAAATAAATAATGTACTAGCAGAAAAAATAACTACAGAGGATAATCAAAGTTTTCTAATAGAGATTAATAAGGAGTACAAAGTAAGCGCTGAAAATGTAAAAAAATGCATAGAAAGTATAATAAATTTGGGTGATGCCAGCATATATTATGAAAATGTAAAAAATATTTCTAACATTGATGTAATAGATGAAAATACTTTAAATATTAGACTTAAAGATAAAAATCCTTATTTTGTATATTCACTTAATTTTCCACTATTTGATATTAATAATAAGTCAGGTAGTATTTTTAGTTTAGAACAAGCATCTAGTGATAATATAAACTTTAAAAGTAATGAAAATGGGAAAAACATAGAATCTATCAATCTAAAAAATTATACTAATGATAGTAGTCTTGTAGATGATTTTAGAAATCAAAGTATAGATATGTTTACTACAACTAGTGAGAGTACAGTAAATTTGATTGGAAAATATGAGTATAGCATAAAAAAAGTTAGAAATGGTGAAAGTATATTTTTACTAGGAAATAAAGACTCTGGTCTTTTTTCAAGAAAAGAAGTAAGGCAGGCAATAGCATATTCTTTAAATAGAGAAGAACTAATAAAAAGTATAAGTAATTCATTTGGCGAAATAATAGATTTACCTTATATTTATTCAAATATATCATATAAGTACGACACATATGCAGCCACTAATGCTTTACTAGCTAGGGGCTGGAAAAAAGCCGGAGGCGTATATACTTTATATGATAATAATAAGAGAACGGATTTAGTTTTAAATGTACTAGTAAATAAAGATGATAGTACTAAGGTTAAGCTTTCAGAAGATTTAAAAGAAATGCTAGAAAAAAATTCGATTAAGTTAGAACTTCAATTACTATCACAAGATGAGATTAATGAGAAAATAAAAAATAAAGAATATGATTTAGTTATAGCTAACGTTAATATGAATGAAAATCCGGATATAACATATATTAAGGAATATATAAATATAAACAATAATATAAAGTATGCTATTGAGGATGTTGAAAATAATACAGACGTAGAACTATTAAATGAAAAAATAGATAATCTTCAAAATGTTTTATCTGAAGAGATTGCATGTATTGGAATATGTGCTTATGACACAGACGTTATATATCAAAAGTATATTGTTGGTTTTGATGATCTTAAATATCTTAATATATTTAATAAATTTACCTCACTTGGAAGAGTTCAAAAAATTGACTAATTATTTTTAATGTGATAAAATCAACTTGAGGTGTGAAAATGGAATTTAATGGTATATTAAATATTATAATTGAGAGAGCTAAAGGCAAAAAACAAAGAATAGTTTTGCCAGAAGCGCAAGATGTAAGGATACTAGAAGCAGCTAAAGTTTGTTCAGAAAAAGATATAGCAGATATTATTTTAATTGGTGATAGAGATACAATAATTTCAGATTGTAATAAGAATAATATAGATCTAGATTTTTCAAAAGTGACAATTGAAAATCCTTTAGCAAGTAATAATAAAGAAAAGTACATAAATGCTTTTTATGAATTAAGAAAAGCAAAAGGAATTAGCATAGAAGATGCAACTAACATATTAAAAGATAATGTATATTTTGGTACTATGATGGTAAAATTAAATGATGCAGATGGATTAGTTAGTGGTGCTGTACATTCTACTGCTGATACTTTAAGACCTGCATTACAAATAATAAAAGGAAAACCAGGAATAAAAACTATATCATCTTTTATCCTTGTAGAAACCGAAAACAAAGATTTAGGTGAAGATGGAGTGTTAGTCTTTTCTGATTGTGGATTAATAGAATTTCCAACAGAAGATGAATTAGTTGAAATTGTAAAAGCTTCAAGAAAAAGCTTTAGAAGTTTAGTTCAAAAGGAAGAAAAAATAGCATTGCTTTCATATTCAACAAAGGGAAGTGCCAAGTCTGAAGCTATTAATAAACTTGGAAGAGTACTGGAAATAGTAAAACAAGAAAATGATGCTATAGTCATAGATGGTGAATTGCAACTTGATGCAGCAATAATTCCGGAGGTAGCTAAATTGAAAGCACCTGATAGTAAGGTCGCAGGGCACGCCAATATTTTGATATTTCCAGAGTTAGAAGCTGGAAATATTGGCTATAAATTAGTTCAAAGATTTGGTAATGCTTTAACTCTTGGTCCAATTACTCAAGGGTTAGCTAAACCAATAAATGATTTGTCTAGAGGATGTAGCGCTAAAGATGTGGTAGGAGCTATAGCAATAACTTGTGTGCAAGCACAAGAAGAAAATAATTAAAATAGTTATAAATGAAGGGAGAAGATTATGAAAATATTAGTAATAAATTGTGGAAGTTCTACAATAAAATATCAATTAATAAATATGGAAAATGATGAAGTAATAGCTAAAGGTAGATGTGATATGATAGGGTATGATGCATCTAATATGATATATAACAACGTAAGAGATGGAATTAAAGATAACTTTGATGTTGCAATGCCAACACACAAGGAAGGTATGAAAGTACTTTTAGATACTCTTTTAGATGAAAATAAAGGTGTGTTAAAAAGCTTAGATGAAATTTATGCAGTAGGCCATAGAGTTGTTCATGGTGGAGATAAATTTTCTACAGCTGTTTTAGTTAACGATGAAGTTATAAAAGAAATAAGCGATTTATCAGAACTTGCACCTCTTCATAATCCAGGTGCTGTTATGGGAATAGAAGCAATTAGAGATGTTGCTCCAAATCTTAGTAATGTAGTTGTATTTGATACAGCTTTCCACCAAACAATACCAGATTATAATTATTTATATGCATTAAATCCAAAATATCATGAAAAGTACGGAATTAGAAAATATGGTTTCCATGGTACTTCATATATGTACATTTTAAATAGACTTACAGAAATTTTAAACAAACCTAAAAAAGAAATAAATGCAGTTGTATGTCATTTAGGTGGAGGAGCATCTTGTTGTGCTATAAGAAACGGAAAATCATATGATACATCTATGGGATTTACCCCACATGAAGGTCTTGTAATGGAAACAAGATGTGGTGATATAGATGCAACAGCTGTAACAAAAATAATGGAAAAAGAAAATCTTACTCCAGCTGAAATGGAAAGAATTCTTAATAAGGAATCAGGAAGATTTGGATTATCTACAATAGGAGATCAAAGAGAATTAATAAATGCAGCTAATAGTGGTAATAAAGTAGCTATGCTTACAAGAAAGATTCAATGTAATAGAACTAGAAAATATATTGGAGCATATATGGCAGAATTAAATAGAGTAGATGCAATAGTATTTACAGGCGGAGTAGCAGAAAATAATTTCTGTGAGAGATTATACACAGTTCAAGATATGGAATGTTTAGGAGTTGTTATAGATAGAGACTTAAACTTCAATGGTTCTGGAAAAGAATCTAAAATATCTACCGAAGATTCTAAAATTCCAGTATATGTAATTCCAACAAATGAAGAACTAGAAATAGCAAAACAAACATTGGATGTGGTTAGCCAATGTTAAAAAAAGCCCAAGACATTTTGAAAAAGTTTTCTAAAGATGTTTGGGTGATGTATAATCATGAAAATTCTGATAGATATTTTTGTAAATTAATTTCAGATAATTTAGCAACATCTTCTATTTGCTTTATAAGTCAAACAAAAGTATATGTATTAGTTAATGAATTAGATAGCAAGAATATATATGATTTAAAATATAAAGATGAAAATTTGCATATAATAGTTTATAGTACTAATTCAGATTTACAAGAAAAAATAGAAGATGTAATTGCTGATTTGAAATTTCCAAAAGAATTATCATTTTCATATTCAACCATGGGAGATAAAAACATAGATGTTTTAGGTCATGGTGAATTTATATCTTTTTCAAAACTTATTAGAAAACCTTATCAAAAATATAATAAAAAGCTGAAAATTTCTTCTGCTGAGAAGATAATGTATGAATTAGATTCAGAAAAATCTGATTTAGAAATATCAAGATTAAAGATACTTGCAACAATAACAAATAAGATATTGGAAAGAACTTTTAATAATCTTAAGATTGGTACAACGGAAGTACAAATAGCAAATCTTACAAGACAAATAGCTCAAGAAGTGATGTTTGAGGTTATGGAAAAATTAAAGATTGTAAGTTACGACATGGCATGGGATAATTGCCCTATTGTGCTTACCGGAGCAAATCTTGCTAAGGGAGGACATTCACTTCCTAGCGATAAAAAGTTACTTAAAGGGGATACCATATACTTCGATTTTGGTATAAAAGCTGTATTTAGCGATGGAATGGTTCTTTATACAGATATGCAAAGAATGGGATATGCTTTAAAAAATGGAGAAAAGATGGCTCCAAAAAATATTCAAAATATATTTGAAACGTTAGTAAACTCAATAGAAGAAGGAATGGACTATACTAAACCTGGAATTAAAGGGTATGTCGTTGATACTATTGTAAGACAAAAAATAACGAAAGCAGGATATCCAGATTATAACCATGCCACAGGTCATCCAGTAGGTAGACAGGTGCATGATAGCGGAACTATTATAACGTTAAAAGGTGCAAAAAGGTCTAGAATAGGTCTTGTAGAAAATGGTATATACACTTTAGAGCCAAGAATTAACATTGCAAATGGCGGCTCTATAGAGGAAATGATACTAGTTACAAAATATGGTGGTATACCACTGTGTGATACTCAAAAAGTATTATATTTGGTAAAATAAAGGGAAAGAGGTTGAATTTTTATATGGAATTAAAATATGAGAAAAAAGATGTTTATACAAATTTAAATAAAACAGAATTAAAAAAAGCTGATGAAATAGCAGATAATTATTTAGAATTTTTAAATAAGGGAAAAACTGAATATTTATGTGTCGAAGAAGCTCTAAAATTACTTAATGATAACGGTTTTGTTGACATATCAAAAAAAGATAAACTTGTAAAGGGAGATAAAGTATATTTCGTAAATAGAGATAAATCTTTATATGCTGCTGTTATTGGAAAAGAAAAAATAGATAAAGGTCTTAACATAATAGGAGCACATATTGATAGCCCAAGACTTGATTTAAAACCAATGCCTATGTTTGAAAAACAAGGTACACTTTTACTTAAAACTCAATATTATGGAGGAATAAAAAAATATCAATGGATGTCAATTCCTCTTGCAATGCATGGAGTAATTTTCAATGAAAAAGGCGAAAGAATAAAGATAGATGTTGGAGAAGTCGATGATGATATTTGCTTTACAATAGCAGATTTACTACCACATCTTGCTAAAGATCAAATGAAGGCTAATGCAAATGATTTCATTGACCCAGAAAAAATGTCTGTACTTATTGGAAGTCTAAAAGATAAATCAGCAAAAGATGAAAAAATAAAAGAAAATATATTAAAAATATTAAATGAAAAATATGGAATTAAAGAAATAGATTTTGCAAGAAGTGAAATTTCTTTTGTACCAGCATTTAAGGCAAAATATATAGGATTTGATAAATCAATGATAGGCGGATATGGTCAAGATGATAGAGTATGTGCGTATACTACTTTGAGATCTTTAATTGATCTAGCAAATGAAAAACATTCTTTTGAAAAGACTGCTATAGCACTTATTGTAGATAAAGAAGAAATTGGAAGTGTTGGTAACACATCTATGAGTTCTAATACATTTGATATGTTTATAAATAAACTTATAAAAAAATCAGGACTTAAAGATGTAGATTTATATGAAGTATATTATAATTCTAAAATGTTATCTGCAGATGTTTCTACATGTGTGGATCCAGACTATGAAGAAGTTTCAGATGTACAAAATGGAAATATTTTAGGATGTGGAATTGCTTTAGAAAAATACACAGGAAGTGGCGGAAAATATAGTGCAAGTGATGCCAATGCAGCATTTGTAGCAGAAGTTATGAGTATTTTTGAAAAGAATAATGTAATGTTCCAATTAGGAACGTTAGGAAAAATAGGAAAAGGTGGAGGCGGTACAATCGCTTACATATTAGCAGAAAAAGGCGTAAATGTAATAGATTGTGGAACTGCTGTACTTGCTATGCATTCTCCTTTTGAAGTTACAAGTAAGTATGATGTATATATGACATATTTAGCATATAAAGCATTTTTTAAAGCTTAATTAATTTTTGGATATTATAAAAGAGTACTATGGTTATAGTGCTCTTTTTTGTGATTGACATTTACATAATATTATGATATAATAGCGGCATACATTTGGCAATCCAATTAAAAATTTAGGAGGAAACGATATGTCAGAGAATTTGGAACTTACAACAAGAAGAAAGGAAAATAATATTATCATTGATTCGGGAGAGAGTACAAAAATCCAACAAATAACTGATGAGCGGCTTCTAGCTCTTGCGCCAGATAGGCAAAACGCAGTCAGGGAGTTTTCTGAAAAGATAAATCTGTCTGATATGGATATTATTACTAATTACGGTAATATTCCACTTCAAAAAAGCGCAGACGTTACAGGAAAATTTCTTGAAAAGGTTGCAGGAGAAGAAGACGATAAAGAAATCGTCGAGATGATATCAGAACTTTCTGAAACAACAAACAAAGGCCAGCAAGAGATAGAAATTCTTGCCAAGAAGCCAAATTTCATTCAGAAGCTTATATATCTTTTCAAAGGTACAAGCAGAGAAGATGAAATGAAGTTGGTTATAAAGTCAACTTATGATCTTATAACTAAACTTAAGGCTAACATGGAAGCTTCACTCGATACTCTTATGGAAAGGAGTAAAGACGCTGAAGTTATAACTAAGAGCAATATTGAAACTGCGCAGTCACTGGAAGAATACCTGGTTGCTGGATACTTAGCACTTGAGAGAGCAAAAGAGGAAAGCTCCAATATAAGCGCATCAGCAAATGTTCAGGATCAGATGCTAGCTAAGTCATTAAATAGCGGAATAAGAGTCTTTGAATATAAGCTGAGGACACTGGAGGAGGCCAAAACATGTTCTCTTATCGCGGCTACTCAGGCGATTACAGATGTTGAAAACATGAACACTCTTCATCTGATGATCTCTTCAAAATCTCAGTCTGTGCTTACTCTATTTTCACAGATGGGCTCAAATGCAATTCTTAACAATACTACAAAAAGAATTCATGAGTCCCAGGGAACACTTGATATGATGAGTAAAGCAATGCTTGAAAAAATATCAGAAGATACGGCAGCATCGACTGTTGCAATCGCCAAATCGTTTACTGAAGGGTTCGATCCAGATACGGCAATCAAATGTATGGAAACATTGCATAATGGTTTCATTGAAGCTGCAAAGTTCTATGAGGAATTCAGTTCTTCAAGAGAAACAGAGCTTGTTAAGGTAAGAGAATCTGAAAAGAAAATTTTACCGGTTTTAAATGAAGCTATTGCTGGATCTACTGCAAAAATTGATGTAGATATTCCAAAGGATAGACTTAGTATCTAATTGGAATGAGGGCATTTTGCCCTCTTCTTTTTTACATAATTTATTGACTTTATGTAAATTGTATGATATAATCCCCGTAGAAAAAATTGAGTCTTAGTCTAAATAGAGGAGGAACTTATATGATAATATCAAAAATTGGAAATGTCCATGTAAAGGGAAGAAAAAACAATCAGGATTTTTATTTGGAAGGTGACAGATGTCGAATTCTCACTGACGGCTGTTCTGCAGGAGAGGACTCGGATTTTGGTACAAGACTTTTTTTAAAGTTGTTTAGTACTATTGAAAACTGGGAGGACGAGAGTAAATTTGAAGAAAATGTAAGTCTTACGTTTGAGAAAATATTTGATATCTTCGATATAAACGTAAAAGAAAACCCACAAAAAAGCTACGAGTTTATCTTGAATAACTTGTGTTTTACAATTTCGGCAATTTTCGAGTTTGATGACTGCTTTATGGTTAAATACCTTGGAGATGGCTATATTGTAACTCAAAATGTAATGGACCAGATTTCATACATAAAGATAGATTATGGAAAATACCCTCCATATTATGCGTACAATCTTATGGAACCTGAGAAAAAGAACGTTTATAAGGAAAAGTTAAAATTTAACTCCTATGTTTTTACAAAGAAGTTATTTAAAAACGTTGGTCTTGCAAGTGACGGCATTGAACCGCTGGTGTTTGAAAAAAGCATAAAATCATGTGATCACGCAAAGTTTGACAGCTTTTTGGTCAATGATGAAAACTTAGATGAAGAAAGAAACACAAACAGAATTGCTAATTTCCTTCAAAGAAATTCAGTTCATTTTTATGATGATACGACAATTATATTTTAACATCGAAAGGAGTAATACTTATTATGAGTATTTTTAGAAGAAATAAAAAGTTTTCTAACATGAAATATAAGGAAGTCGGCGAAACAAAAAACTTTAAGGAGGCTTGGGAGAAGAAAAAAGAGCCAAAACTAATTCTTGATCTGGACTTCAAGGATGAAAAAAAGACTCCAAAAGTAATGCCCGATATTTCTTTTGAAACAAAGAAGGAAAATCTTATGTTTGATGTTCCAGAAAATATCAATTATAACATTTTTGTTATATATTATGATGATAAATTTGACGGGAAAGAAATGGAAAACTTCATAAAAGAGAAAGCACCTGATGAAGCTGTAAAAATATTTATAGCTGGAAATGGCGTACAGGAGATTTCAGAAAATTTTCTAAACGGAAAGATTATTATTTACGGTGACAGAGTAAATACTTTTCTGAATAGAAAGTTTGAAACCAAAAAATCGAACCAGTTTGATTTTAGTCTTATAATGGATGAGATAAAAGAAGATCTGGAAGAAATAAGTAAAAATTCAGGTGAAATAAAAGGCATCAATGATCACAAGAAGTACGCTGCCCAGAGAGTATTTCTTACATTTTATGGAAATCCTAATACAAGTATATTGTATAAAAAGGATGATGCTGAAGTTTCTAAGTTGATGGAAACTGTAGAGCAGGTAAATAAAATGGCAGATAATGTTACGGCATATATGACTTCAGATGATTCAGTAGGATTTTCTGCTCTTGGAATCAGAAATCTATATTTGGTAAATAGAAATGAGATTGAAGGGGTGAAATGATGATTTTACCAGGCGATCCAGTAATACTAGATCAGCTTAGCCAGTTATCTACTGTAGTTTTAAAGTATAAGGATATTGCTCCTGATAAGTATGAGGATTTGTCACAAAGAATCAAAATGTTACAAGAAAAATATTTTGATGATATGTCAGAATACAAAAGAGCATTTATAGATAACCATTTAACCTTAAGTCAGAATCCGGAACGTAGCAGAAGATTTAAAGAAAATGTAATGTTATTAGAAAATGATGTTGAGAGTTTTCAGATAGAATGTGACATTCTTTTGGTGCAAAAAAGACTAAATGCTTTTATTTGTAAATTACAAGAAATGTACACTCATATCTTAAGGACTAAAAATAAAAGTAAGTACGCCAATCTTGCTATTACATCAATGTCTAAATTTGAAAGTATAGTATCAGATAATACTGGTAAGGATAGCATAAGCGATAGAAATGTAGTAAAGCTGTGTTATAGTGCAAAGTATATAATTTGTAAATCTTTGATATTGACTGGAAAAGCTCAGGCTAGTTTTTTTGATGATGATAATATAAACTTGTATGTCAATGAACTAATTCAAAATATTGAAAGAATAAAAGAAGAGTTTAAATGCGTTTTACCATGTCATCCTTTTTACCGGAAATTAAAGGAAACATTGGGGTTTGTGAGTGCTTTTGGATACGTATCTCCGGAAGAGGCGTTATGCGATGATGATTTCATGAGAAAAATTTTAATGCTTGAGGAGTATATCTTAATAAAGCCACAATCTCTTGTGACAGATTTCTTTGAATTTGTAGATGCACAGAATGAGAATATAAATGTAAAGTTTTTATTAAAAATCTTTGCAATCTATAATGAAGAAGATATTACTATGGAAGATATGGCATATCTTTTTAAGCTAATGAAGGTGAATTTTGACTTTAAAAATGATACCACAAATTCTCAGTTTAGTATTTGTTTTTCTAAGATCTATAAAAATTTTAAATTACATGATTTACCCGAAAAGTTTTATTTATTTTTGTCATTAGATGAAATGGATGAGATTAAAGCGATAAAAGCCCTAGAAAATAAAGATATAGAGTATAGGGTAAAAGATAGCGAAATTTCCGAGGGCATAAAAGAAATTTTTGTAAAACAAAAAATAAAATGTTTATTTTGATTTTTATTAAAAGAGAGTTATATACTCTCTTTTTTCTTTTAAAATAGATGGAATCTTGTTAATACATTGACATAAATATGTAACTGTGATATAATCTGCATGTAACAAAATTTGCCCAATTTTAAATAAAAATGGAGGTTTTTTTAATGAAAGATATTTTAAGTAATTTGGATGATCTGGAGATTAGCGTATCCTCGCCAAATTTATTTTTGTTACTAATTGACTCTTCAGGAAGCATGTTTGGTTATATGGAAAAAATGGCTTTTGAGCTTAAGAAGTTCAAAGATAAAATGACGGCAATGGATGAAAGTTCGACTGTTATAATTTCAAGATGGGATTTCTCTGAAAAGATTGATGCTTCCGATTTTGATAAAATTGAGAACTTTCCTACCAACTACTATGCCGACGGAGGAACAAGACTTTATGAGACCATTATATGTGCAAAAGAAGCTTTGCTTGGAACTAGTGAAGAAGAAGGAGCTATTGAAATTTTGCAAAATCAGGGGTATGACCCTAAAGTAGCCATTATTCTATTTTCTGACGGTGAAGATAGTGATGGCGTGTATAATTTAGAAAGAGCCGCCGCTGCTGCAGTGTCTGAAATGAATGACAATGATATCGTCACTGCGTTTGTATGCTTTGGAGATTCTTCTCGTAAAGTGGCAAAAAGGCTTAATTTTAGAAATATTGATACTAAGTATGACTTAGAGGAAGCTTTTGATGCCATATCATCATCTTGCATCAGACAATCAATGTCTGCTGTATCGCTTACGGATAATTTTTTTGACAACAACTAATTAAAGAGAGCATATTGCTCTCTTTATCTTTAAAAGGAGAGATTAATTATGTTCTTTACTAATAAAAATAAAATAGACAAACTAGTTAACTTAAATTATTCTTTGGAAACTAGACGGAAACCATCGTGGCTTAATGTAATAGACATAGAAAAATATAATAATTCAAAATCTTCAAGTTCTTTTGGAAACTTTAGTGTGATTCCATATGTTACTAAGGAAGAACAAGAGAGAATGTATGATATATACTTCAAACTAAGAGATGCAGATAGAGCATACAATGAACACTTTTTAGAATTTTCTACTTTTGGCTCTGATTTTATGCCTGTATATAATTCTAAGAAGAAAAGATTATTTGGAGTAATAATCAGAGAATTGCCTAGTGATAACGCTACGGAATTTGCTAGTACAATAGATGAATTAATTCAAAACTTTATAACTGCTACTATGCTTATTAGATATATTGGCCTCGAAGACTTCAGGATATGGAGGTATGATCTTGTATCAAGAAGTATGAGAAAAAATATAGAAAGTATTTTAAATATGCATTCTATTGAGTCAGGTGCTTATTTGGAAGATTTTAGTTTATCAAATCTTTTTGAGACGTTTAGTAATGCAATTGGTAGGTTTAATCGTGCAATTTCTGGAACTGACTTGATATTTTCACTTATGAAAGACTCGTGGGTTAAGGACGCCTTTATTAATAGCTGGAATCATCATAAAGAGCTCAATCTGGATTTCATGGATAAGGAAACTGCACTTGTGGAAATAGAACAATATTTGTTAGAATTTCTTGAAGATGGGCGGCAGTATTTTTTTTATGGTGAGATCGATTTAGAAATTTTCTTGTTAAATGAAAAAAACTATAAAGTAACACTTGAACAAGAAAAGTATTACAAGTATGAGGAAATTCATCCCAAAGATGTACAGTATAATTATTATTTGAAGTTTAAAGAAGATATCTCAGAAAATGAAAAAATAGAGTTATTAGAAGAAATTACAATGTTACCATATATTGATATAAAAGCTAATGGTAAATTTAGAGTTTTTGTTGAGCACAACACCCGTAAAATCTTTGGATTTACGGGGTTAGCGAAGACTAGCAATTCCATATATAATTCAGAAATAATGGAATATACTAATAGCTTACTTAGGTCTTTACTTAGCTTGAAAGAAAATCATATAGATTTGAGAAATATTGATATAAGTGACTTTGTAATATTTAAAGGGGCTTATGGAGATGATTTTCTAGTAAAATATAGTGATAATAGTGATAATTTAAAAAGAATAGAATTTGGCAATAGTTCACATAGCATTACACATGAAGAGTATGTTGAAATAGCAAATCAAGAAATAATCAGAATTATTTTTTCATACATAAGTAATGCTTCTGAGGTTTTAGGTAAAGATTATATAAAATGTTTTCCCCCTAAATTAGGTAAAGCTTATAAAGTTTGGAATTCAAATCATGATATTAAAATTAAACCTAAAAGAGCAATGGAATTGGTAGAATATTTGGAAAAAGTACTGTATGCAGAAAATTATGACCCTAATGGGGAATACTATTATCAATATGTAGAAAATCCACTGATTTACAAGTCACTTTTTTCTGAAGAGGAAGTAGGAAATTTTAAAAATTGCTATTATGTAAAAGCTAGTCAGGAAAAAATAAAAAACTTTTTAGAAAATAGGGAACTTAGATCAGACTTAAACTTTGGTAAAATAGTTGGAATAGAATACAGGGAGAAGAATAGTTATAATTTTTTCCCAAGGAAAATTATTATCAAAAATCCTGGAAAATCTTTGACAAAGATTAATTTAGACAATTTTAATGCTCTAAAATCTGGTAGTTATGAATCTATAATGTTCTATTTAAACTTATTAAGAATTGGTAGACTTAAAGAAAATGATACTTTTTATAATTTTGGTAGTTATGAATTTTACTATAAAAACGATGAAATTTTCTGTTACGAGGCTCCCAAAAAGAATAAGCAAGAAAAAGAAATTACGATTCCAAAACTTATTAAAGAAGTAAAATCGAAAATTGATCTAGAAAGCATAAATATGCTAAACAATACTATTACTGATCCAACTTTAATAGAAGTTGTACAAGGAGTATTGGATTCCTCAAAAGCTCATCAGTATACTAGTCAGTTTTATAACTTTTTTGTTAAAGGAGCTAATTATTGTAAGGTACATAAAGTTGAATTTCCTGGAAGCCTTAAAAAATGTCCTATATGCTTTAAAGATGTTTTAGAGATTAGTGGTGATGTAGGGGATATAACAAATGTACAAAGTCAGATAGATAACTGCTTTAATGATACAAAAGTTGGCTTTTATATATTTGACGCTAAATTTTCACACCCAGAAATTGAAGACGCTGTAAAATTTGTTAAAGAAATTTCAAGATATAATCGTAATGTTGTTAAGTTTTTAAAGATACTTGTAGATGAAAATGATAACTGCTTTGGATTTGTATATGATGCTAGTGACGTTAAGACAGAAAATTTAAAAAGCCTAAATAATAAGGAGTTATTAGAAATGATATATTTCTTTTCACTTTGGGCTAATAACGTTATAAGAGAAACACTTAGTATACAAAGTAATCAAAAACTGCAAGAAATGATCAAAGTTTTTTCAAGTGAGAATAGTACCAAAAAAAGAGTAACAAGTAATTATTTATTAAATTGGAATAAGATATCATCTATTGAAGAGGATTTCGTAGTATCACAATCTAATAAACCACTCTTAAAAAATCTTTTGGCATACGAAAATAATCTAGGTAACCAAAATTTCAGAGTAAAAGTTGGGAAGCTTATTGACGATTTTCTAGAAAAGTATGATCTGTTATCTATTTTGGACGGAAGTGATAAGGATAGGTTTAAATCATCTCTAAAAACAGATGGTATTTATGCAGTAAGCGTTATTAATAATCTGGATTATTATTGCGAAATTCATAATCATTATACCCTAAAAGAAAAATGTGAATATTGCGATAGAGATTTTTCAGATATTGATATTGTAGAATATGACATATCAAATGCAGAACCAATAAACAAGGGCGGAGAGTCAAACATATATAAGTATGGAACAAATCGTATTGCAAAGATTTGGAAAAAAGATAAGATTAAGCTAAATCAAAAGGTACAAGTTATTAAAAAGCTTATGAACAGTCAAATAAAGTTTAAACCATACCCTAACAAGGAACTATTTATTATAAGACCTATTGCTTTTATAAAGGTTAAAAATGATGATGATTTTCAGATTGGCGGCTATATTATGCAGACGGTAAAGAAGGCTAAACCTATTAGATTACTCGAAGATAAAAACGTAGCCGAAAAACTAGGACTTGACACTACTAATATCTTAGAAATGCTTGTTTGTGTAGGAAAAGCCTTAGAGTACATTCATTCGATAAATGCATACATTGGTGATCTTAGTGGCAATAACATTCAGTTTGATTCGAATGGAAAAGTCTATATATTAGACGTGGATAGCTTTGGAATAGATGAAATAAAATCTAAAATTTATACCCCAGGATATGCTGATCCAATGGCACTAGATTTTGAAGGCAATATAAATACATCAAAATTTTCCGATTACTATTCATATGCAATCATTAGTTTCTTAGCTCTTACACATATTCATCCGTTTAAGGGAGTTTACCTAAAAGATGGAAATGTAGTTAAAATGACAACAGAAAAAAGAATGCAAAACAAAATATCTGTTTTAGGCAATCATAACATACGCCTTCCAAAGCATATTAATGAAAATGCAGCGTGGGGGTGGATGTCAGACGAGTTAAAAACGGCTTTCCTTGAAATTTTTGAAGGCGAAAAAAGATTTAATATGGTTAACATATTGGAAGAAGAAGTCTCAAAAATAAGGGAATTCAAAAATTAAATAAAAAAACACCTCTTAGAAATCTAAGGGGTGTTTTACTTTTTCTTTTACATAGTAGAATCTCTCGCTATAAGATACAGGTTGTTGGAAATGCTGTATGTTTTTGGATCTGGATTTTCAGGTTTTGCATCTTCCCAGGTTACTTTGCAAACGTATTTTGCTGGTTCCAACTGGTTTAATACAATAACCTTGATTCCTTTCTTCTTAAGAGATGTTATAGTCCGCTTCCACAGGCAAAGTTCCATAAAGAATTTGCCATTAGAGGCAGCATTTTCGAGTCGCTCCAAAATTGAAACATTTTCCATAAAAAAATCCTCCTTATTAAATGTCAAAATGATTTTAGTTAAAACCTTATTACTTGATTTGGTAATGACAATTTTAACATAATTTTTGTGAAAAGTAAATAATAATTGATTATTTTATTGAAAGCAAGCAAAAAAAAGTGTATAATCTATATCAAACTAACTAATAAATAATTATAAAAAGGAGAAAAAGTGTTTAGAAATTTATTAAAAAATACAGATTATATTTTACTTGGCACTGTACTTATTTTATTTATAATTGGAGTATTTGGAATATATAGTGCAGGGTATAATACAGATGTAAATAAAGATGAATATGTAAAGCAAATAATATGGTTTAGTGTATCTTGTATATTAATGATAATTATTTGGGCGTTTGACTATAAAATATTTGATATATTTGGTTATGCATTATATGGACTAAATTTAATATTATTAATTCTAGTTCTATTTATGCCAAAACTTATGGGAGCAAGCAGCTGGTTTAACTTTGGAGCATTTTTATATCAACCTTCGGAACTTATGAAGATTGGGTATATAATCTGTGCAGCTAAATTTATATCTATTTATGAAGGAATAAATAAAAATGATAAGAAAAAGAGAATTATAATGACTATAGTAATAGGACTTTTATGTATTATACCAATACTTTTGATTTTATTACAACCAGATTTTGGTACTGCGGTCGTATTCTTAGTAATTACTGCCTTTATGCTATTTAAAGCGGGATTAAAATATCGATATATATTAATAGCTTTAATTGTTGCAGCGGCCTTGATTCCTATTGTATATTTCTTCTTGCTAAATCCAACGCAACAAGAAAGAATAAAAGTATTTATAAATCCAGAATTAGATCCGCTTGGAAGTGGATATAATGCAATTCAATCCAAAATTGCAGTTGGATCAGGAATGTTGTTTGGAACTGGATTTTTAAAAGGGGCTCAAACTCAATATGGATATTTGCCTATAAAATCTTCAGACTTTATATTTTCTGTACTTTCAGAAGAAATGGGATTTGTAATGTCTGTTGCAATAGTACTTTTATATGTACTGCTTATCATTAGATTAATAAAAATATCAAGAAAAGCTAAAGATGAATTTGCAAGTTTAATGGTAATTGGAGTTGCCGGAATGATATTTTTCCATTTTGTACAAAATATTGGAATGACAATAGGGCTTTTACCAATTACTGGTGTACCACTTCCATTTTTAAGTTATGGAGGTAGTAATATTTTAACAAATGGAATTGCTATAGCAATAGCTTTAAATGTTTCTGCAAGAAGCTCAAATAATAATTTGTTTATAGATTAAGAGTATATAATGTTTTATTAAAATGTCGAAATTATACGTTTCGGCATTTTTTCATCTCTTATTTCTTGAAAAAAGATATATTATATGCTATTATGAGAAAAGAAAAATTTATTATTTAAATTTTTGTGAGGTAATGTATGGAAAATGAATTTGAAAATGTAAATAAGGAAGATAAAGTAAAAAAAGAAACAATAAAAATGGTTGAAAGTGAACTTGAAAATAGCATAATTAGAATAGCAAATAGTCCAGAAAAATTTTCTCAAGAAGAAATGCACTATATAAAAAATAACTTTGCAAAGCTTAGATTTTTTGCCGAGGAAAATTTAACTTATATGACACCAGATAGAATTGGAATTTTAAATAAGGTTAATGAAATATCAGAATATTTTGAAAATATTACAAGCAGCAGGATAAAAAAATCTAGGTTAGAAGAAAAAGATGCATATATTAATTCTAATATGGTGGGTATGCGTTCAATTCCAAATAAATTAGAGGAATACAAGCCAGAAGAATTGTTTCAAGGGGTAAGACATGAAATGGGAAACTTTGCAGCAAATTCTAACGCTATAGCATTGGAAGAAGAAATTAAAATTAGAAATAGAACTCTAGGAGAAACAGAAGACTTGCTAAGAAATCAAATGTTTCAAGAAATTAGATCAAGTATACAGTATAGAGAATTTGCTAATAAAGAAGAATTTCTAATGGGGCTTAGATCGTATATTTCTGGTTATATGCTTAATGATATGCAACAAAATTTTATGCAAATATCTCAACTTTCTGATAATGATAAGCAAAAAATTATGGGAGAAGTTTTGTTTGAGGTATCTCAAAAATCATATAAATTTATTAATTCTGAACTTGGAAAAGATAAAGAAAAAGATAAAGAAGAAGAAAAAAAAGAACTTGGCGATCCGTTTAGAGATAGTTTAGAATCTATGAAAAATTCAGAAGAAGAGATTGCTAAAAAAGATGCAACCTCTCAAGAAAAAGATAAAACAGAAGAAAAAGATAGACCGGTCGAGTTAAAAATAGATTTATGGTAATGGGAGGAATGGATAATATGAAAAAAGGTGTTACGCTTTTGGTAGTTATATTAGCTATATCTATAATGCTAATATTAATTTCAACAGCTTCTGTTATAGGATCTAAATCTATAATAACAGCAAATTTTGAAGAGTATAATTTAGTGCTACAAAGAGTATCAGATGAAGTAAATGAATATTATGTAGAAAATAACGAACTTCCAGTAAAAGTGGAAACAGTATCTGTAGAGGCTTATCAAGAGTTTTATAACTATTTATCTAAGTATACAAATGATACTGGTTCAAAGTTTTATATAGTTGATATGGATAAAATAAATGATCCAACCATTGAACATGGTAGAGGAACAACTGCAAGTAAAGATGTATTTTTAGTAGCAGAAAATTCTCATAATGTTTATTATTTATCTGGATTTAAATATAATAAAAAAATATACTATGGATTAAGCAATTAGGAGTATTTATGCAAGAATATATAAAAAAAATAAATATAGGAAATGTTGAAGTAAAAAATAATGTGTTTTTAGGCCCTATGGCTGGCGTTACAGATATAGCATTTAGAACTATTTGTAGAGAGTTTGGGCCTGGACTTACATTTACTGAAATGGCAAGTACTAAGGCTATGGAATTTGATAGTAAAAAGACAAAAGATTTATTAAAAATTCCTGATAATGAAAGACCTTCAGTAGTTCAAATATTTGGTAGTAATAAAGATGTAATTGGAAATACAATAAAAAAATTAAATGAGGAAGAGTCAATAGACATAATCGATATAAATATGGGTTGCCCAGCTCCTAAACTAGTTAAAAATGGGGATGGGGCAGGATTATTGCTAAACATTAAGAATGTAGAAGAAATATTGAATGAAGCAGTAAAAGTTTCAAAAAAGCCTATTACCGTAAAAACTAGAAAGGGCTTTGATAATAGCAAAATTACTGCTGTTGATGTGGCTAAAATTGCAGAAAACGCTGGAGTTTCAATGATTACTATTCACGGTAGAACTAGAGAAGAATATTATTCCGGAAAAGCAGATTTAGAAATAATAAAAAAGGTAAAAGATAGCGTTTCAATACCAGTTATAGGCAATGGTGATATAGTAGATGTTAAATCGGCTAGAAATATGTTTGAAGTTACTGGATGCGATGGAATAATGATATCTAGAGGAGCAATGGGAAATCCATGGATATTTAAAAGCATATTAGAAGGTAAAGATTATATGCCGTCTAAAGAGGAACTTTATGAAACAATAATAAAACATATAAATCTTATGCGTGAAATTGATGGAGAAAAGCAAGCAAATTTAAAGCTTAGAAAACATGTGGCATGGTATCTTAAAGGATTAAAATCAAGTACAAGAGCCAAAGATATGGTAAATAGAGCAGAAAATATAGAAGAAGTTTTTAATATATTATCAGAATATTTTAAAAATTTAGAAGAAAATTATAATTAATAAAGTTTAATAAAAAATAGTCAAATAGCAATAAGTTATTTGATTATTTTTTTGTGTATTTTTAGCTATTCTACGTTTATTGGTATTGATAAAATAAGCTTATTTTGGTATAATATAGAAATGATAGTAAAAGAAGAAAGAAGTAGAATTTTAAGTTTATTTAGCAAAAAAGATGAAAAAATATTTGCAGCAGCTTTAATTGATAATATAAATCATTTTGAAAGTAATAATTATATAACAAATACTGACTTCTTAAATATGAATGAAAAAAGAATAGCAGAAAGTATTCTCAATAAATTTAACATAAATTATAAAACTGTTTCTGTATTTTGTGATAGTGAAAGATTTGTAATTTTTATGATACCTGATTATATTAGTGATGATGCTCTTGAAGATATATTTAACGAGTACATATCTGTTTTAAAAATTACACCAAAATCTAAAGTGAATATTAGTCATAGCAAATATATGGGAACAATATATTCATTGGGGTTAAAAGAAAGTGTTATAGGCGATATTATCGTTAATAATGAAGTGTGTTATGTCTCAGTACTTAAGAGTGCTGAAAGTTATTTTTGTAACAACTTGTTTTCTGTTGCAAGAAATGAAGTTAAGGTTGAACCACTTAAAGTTAATGACGATACTTTAAAAAATGTAAGAGTTAAATTTGAACAGAAGGAAATTTTGGTTGCTTCATTAAGAATTGATGTAGTTTTAGCAGCTGCATATAATCTTAGTAGAAGCGAAGTAAAATTAAAAATTGAAAACGGAGATTTAATTATAAATTCAAAAGAGATGTTTTTTGTTGCCTATACTGTTCAAGAATCTGATATAGTATCTTTTAGAAGATGTGGTAAATTTAAAATTGGTAAGGCTCATGGAAATACCAAATCAGGTAAGACGTATCTTACAATAAAAAAATATGTTTAAAATTTTACTGTTAAAGGAGAAAAAATGAAAGTAGCTTTTTATACGTTAGGCTGTAAAGTAAATCAATACGAAACGGACCTTATGATAAAGAATTTTAAGGAACATGGTTATGATATAGTAGATTTTGATAGTGTAGCAGATATATATGTAGTAAATTCATGCAGTGTTACTAATATGTCTACTAGAAAAACTAGACAGTATTTAAGTCGTGCAAAAAAACATTTAGGAACTGTTGTACTTTGCGGCTGTTATGCTGAGGAAATAAAAGATAAATGTGATATAAAAAATGTTGATATTGTTTTAGGAAATGAAGAAAAAAAAGACATAGTAAAATATGTTGAAGAGTATTTAAACAAAAGGGATAAAAAACCGGTATATAAAATATCAGACATTGGTAGTGTAAAAAAATATGTTCAAACTGGTAATTTACAAAAAGGACTTCAAATTAGAGAAAGTGTAAAAATTGAGGATGGATGTAATAATTTTTGTACATATTGTATTATACCTTATCTTAGAGGAAGAGTTAGAAGCAGAGATATTAATGATATAATAGAAGAAATTAAATCTCTAGCTGATAGCGGAGTAAGAGAAGTAGTAATTGTTGGAATTGAGATAGCTTCATATGGTAAAGACTTAAAAGAAAATTTAAACTTAGTAGATGTAGTAGAAAGAGTTTCAAAAATTGATGGAATAAAAAGAGTAAGACTTGGTTCTTTGGAGCCAAGAGTATTAACCGATGAAAATATTGAGAGACTAAGTAAAATAGAAAAATTATGTTCTCATTTTCATTTATCAGTCCAAAGTTTAGATTCAAATGTATTAAAGAGAATGAATAGAAAATATGATGCTAAATTTGTTATGGACAGAATAGATACATTAAGAAAATATTTTGATGATCCTGCTATAACTTGTGATATAATAGTAGGGTTTCCACAAGAGACAGATGAAGAATATAATAATACATTAAAGAATGCAGAAAAAATAGGATTTTCTGATATGCATGTATTTAAATATTCTAAAAGAAAATATACAATTGCGGCTAAAATGGAAGGACAAATTGATGGAAATGTAAAGCATGAAAGAAGTCAAAAGTTAATTGAAGTTGGTAAAAAAAGTGCACTTGAATATAAACAAAAATATTTAGGAAAAAAATTGAAAGTGCTATTTGAATCTTTTGATGAATAATAAAAGTAATTGGAGAAACCAATCCCAGAATACAAAACTGTATGTGAATCCTTATATTAAAATAACTCCGATTAAAGGATTGACATGGGAGTCACGCGTGAATGGGACGTTGACTTATTCCCGTTCGAATAGTTTCCAGGGAGATGGCTCGTACAACTTTTATAAAGCGGGAGGAAATGTAGAGACAGATACAAATGCCAAGATTACTCAAAACAGATCATATAATTATAAGTGGGAAAATATCGTAACTTACAACTTCACCTTTATGATTTATTTCCATTTCACAAGTAACAGCAAGTCTATCAACACCTGGATTTAAAGAACATATTCCATTAGAAAGTTTATGAGGTAACATTGGTATTACTCTATCTGCCAAATAAACACTTGTTCCTCTGTCATACGCTT
>OIYY01000460.1_pt1 | contig 28492 bp, 22 predicted proteins | sample 1588341 | NCBI WGS metagenome assembly OIYY01 (sample SAMN03283287) | human gut metagenome | biome: human-associated habitat; material: feces | host: Homo sapiens | place: Peru | collected 2012 | reverse complement strand
GTTTGGGACCATGAGGTCGCAGGTTCGATCCCTGTCACCTCGACCATATTTTAGAGAGTTTAAAACTCTCTTATTTTTTTGCAATTTTGAATTATTTTCGCAGACTAATTAAAATGCAAACGCTCCCTATCTTTATATAGAGAGCGTTTTTATTTTGACAATTATATTTTTATAATTTCACTTATTCTTCAATTTCATATTGTGAACTATCTGGTTCTTCCATATCTTTATCTGTATTTTCATTAAATTTATATTCATAATTAGTTACACATTCTTTTTCATCTCTTAAAGTAGTTTTCTTTATAAGTAATCCAGTGTCTTTTTCAACATATGATTTTCCCTCGTAAGTGCCATAACAGTCTGAAAATGCTGATGTATCAGAAGAACTTAAAACATAACAGTCCGTTCCATTTACCTTATCAGTATCAATTTTAGTAAACATTGCTATTACGAACTTATCCCAAAATGTACCATAATAAAAAATTGGATTTTCTATTATTTCTTTTTGATGAATTCCATCATTTACGACTCTTAATTTTTTATATTCAGGATTATCAATATAGTATTTAAATTCATTAGGTGTTTCTATTGTAGTTATAAATACATCTTTATCATTCATTTTTGAAAAATTTTTTATTGTATCTTCTTTTTTGTACATTTCTATATACTCATAGCCATTAGTTAAGTCACCAGATATTTTTACATATGCATTAGAGCTATTTATATATGTCAAAACGTTTTTACTTAAATTATTTAATATAATCATCTTCCTGCCTGTTGATAATACAATATAAATAAGTATTATAAGTAAAATAATTAATATAATTTTTCCTATATTAAATTTCTTATTTACTTTAGTTTTTTTCTCCTTTTCCATTATATTTTCTTCTGTCGAATCTTGAGGAATGATATCACTTTTCTTTTCATCTTTCATAATTTTCTCCTCCTTTTTTGCAAAGCACAACTATTTTAGTCTAGTTTTTATTGCAATATTTTCACTAATTTTAGTTATCATCAATTGCTAAATTTATTATATATATTTTTATATTTTTTTCAATATTTTTACAATTTTTTTTGCAATATTTGTATATTTTTTTTCTAATTTATAGAAATAAAAAAAATGTGAAACAAAATTATAATTACATATTGAAAATGTTTCGCATTTATCAGAGAGTTATATATTTGAAAAGGACCCGACTAAATTAGTCGAGTCCCTTTTTGATTATTTAATTACTTTTTTGGGCGATATATGCAGAAACGTCATTTAAACATTTTTGCCATTTCTTTTCTTATGCGCTTTGCAACCCTCTTTCCTTTTTTAATGTGTGTTCTAATATCTGATTTGACGATACTTCTTTTTTCAGTGTTCTTTAATTTCTTCTGGTAAGAGCGACCGTGGCTTCTAGCTTCCTTTCTTTTTCTTGCTTCGGTAACTTTGGCCCATATCTGATTCAACTCTTCTCTCATGAGAATCTGATTAGATACTAATGCTTTTGCGATTGCATCAAGGTAATCTCTGTTTTCTGTCAAATATTTTTTTGACAGTTTGTATGCTTCTTCGATAACCTTGTCTACTTCATCACTAATTTCATCTGCATCTTCTCCGCTTCCTACTCCCATATCAAAATCAAAATAGTATCTGTTTTTACTTACTTTTCCGCCGAGGCCATATTCCATAATCATGGTTTTAGCTGTTTCGGTGGTATTACACAGGTCTTCCGATGCTCCACTATTAATATCATTGAATACAAGTTCCTCAGCGGCTCTGCCTCCCAAATCAAGTGCCATACTGTTTAAGTAGAAACTTCTGTTGGTGACTGGTGTAACTTCCTCATTATATTCAAAGACGTTTATACCATTGTAATCGTCTGTTGGATATATTGATACCGCAAGGATTTCATATACTCCGCTGTTGACAATTCTTCCAATAACGTAGTGTCCGGCCTCATGATAAGCTGTTGAAAGCTTAACTGTTTCAGCCATGTTGTCCCATCTTTTAAATGAGATTCTGAAAACGTTGACTATGTCATCTTTGGTTACATAGTTTCTGTCTTCAAGTTCTGCATTGGCCATTGCTCTGTCAACTACGTCAATGCTCTTATCTGGATTCGATTTGTTGTATTCAAAACATGCTGCGTACCAAATGCACTGCTGAATTGCTTCATCAGAAATTGATACGCCTTTTTTCTTTTCCATCTTTCTGACTCTTGGAATAATCATATCGAAGATTTCCTTGTGTTTAGGTTCTTCGATTTCTACTCCCTCGAATCTTCTGGAAAGTGTTGCATCAGTTAAAAAACTACTGTAGTAATCGGTAGATGTTGTGATTCCAATGATTCTCACATCACTTCTAGCCAGGATAGGTTTTAAAGTTGTTGACAAGTCCAGTTTTTTCGGATCGAAAAATCCTCCTTTTCCGAGTATTGTCTGAATTTCATCAATAAGCAGAATAATATCATCTTTCTGCTTGCTGAGAAAGTCCAAAAGTGAATTCATCTTTTCGTTTGCTTGTCTTGAGTCTTCGCAATTGAGTATGAAATGTCTCACACTCATCTCAAATACTTTGAATTTAGCAAATCGTGCTGGGCACAATCCATTTGCTATTTCATAAGTAAATTTTTCTCCAACAGCGGTTTTCCCCACTCCGGCTTTGCCGTAGATGATAACGTTCCGTTTGCTGGATTTTAACATGATTCGATAAATCTCTTTGGTTTCTTTTTCTCTTCCTACAATATCTGATTCTATGTTCTTGTAGTCAGGGTTTTTGTACTTAACAAAACTGCTAAGTTCAAAAGGTACAATTTCGTAACCAAAGATTTTTTCTCTCTCGAAGAACGTTTTTGCCTCCATATAGTTGGCATTTATTTTCTTCAAGAAGCGTCGCATTGTCTGAGATTCAGATTCAAAAAGTGCTACCATGAAATAATCTGGAATGACGTATTTTTTATCATTTTCTGCAATAATTTTATCGACAGAACAAATGACTTTTTTCAGTTCTTCGTCACTTTCGATTTCTATGGTTCCTCCTTCTTCATCAATCTCAAATGTGATTTTTGAACTAGTTACATTTTCTGATTTACCATCGAGCTGAGAGATTGCAGAATCTATTACATCTGTTTTGATTTTTAACTTTTTTTCAAAATAGATATAAAATAAATTTGCAAAATCATTTTCTTCGTCTCTGATGTTGAATAGTGCGTCAATCAATGTTGCAACATTGCAGCTAGTTCGTGACTGTTCCTTGTTTATCCGGACCATTTCATTTACTAGCTTTTGAGATGTAGTCTGTAACATCATAAAATCGCCTCCTTAAATTTTAATACAAATATTTTATATCAAAATCGCTAAAAAGTCAATGAATTAGAGGGTTTGCACATTTTTACTCTTTATTTATGGTGTATTGAAAATTTTGGGTTATATGTTATGATATAGGTTAATATTTTAAAGTGAGGATTTAAAAATGGAAAATAAATATAATGATATTAAAAAGGCTGGACTTACTGGAATATTTGGAAATATATTTTTGCTTATTATAAAAGGTTTTATTGGTCTTTTAACACATAGTCAATCAATGATTGCTGATAGTGTAAACAGTGCTTCTGATATAGTTGCCTCTTTAATGACTTTCATTGGGAACAAGATTTCAAGTGAACCTAAAGATAGTGATCATAATTTTGGACATGGTAAAGCTGAATATATTTTTTCACTTTTTATTAGTATTTCTATGATTGTGGTTTCAGCAAAACTTTTAATTGATTCTATTCGGAGCTCTTATACAACATTCGTATTTTGAATTTTCTTATTTTTTAATTATTGTGTGTATAATAACTATAGTAACTAAATTTTGTTTATTTCTTTATACGAAGTCAATGTTTAAAAAATATGATAACATTCTTTTGAAATCAAATTACAAGGATCACAGAAATGACTGTATAGTTACAACATTTACTCTTATTTCTATTTTGTTTGGGTTGGCTGGTATATATTGGGTTGATGGTGTTGTTGGTATTGGTATTTCTGCTTGGATATTTATTACAGGATTAGAAATCTTTATTGAAAGTTATAATGTTTTAATGGATGTTTCTCTTGATGAAAAGACTACAAATGAAATTATGACTCTTGTAAAAAGTCATGATGATATTAAAAATTGCTATAATATTTATTCTGCTCCTGTTGGTTATAAATATTTTGTTGTTTTTACAATTGCAGTGGATGGTAATATGAGTACTTATGATAGTCATGAACTTGCTAATCATTTAGAAAAAGACGTTGAAGCTCTTGATAAAGTGGATAAGGCTGTTGTTCATGTTCATCCTTATATAATGAATAAAAATGCATAATTAATAAAAATGCGAAGACTAAAATTTCTTCGCATTTTTATTTTGTAATTTTTATATAATCATCTATGTTTATTCATATATGTCTATTAACCATTTTCCGTTTTCTTTTATAAATCCAATGTTATGTCCTACATCTTCTGCATCAGAATGTTCATTTCCTTCAAATTTTCCATTTGCCATAATGTAGTTGTCTGTATATTCTATGATTGATAGCTTTCTGATTCCTGAATCTACTGCACTAAATATTGAAGTTACATCTGTTGTTTCAAAAAATGTTGCTGTATTTTCATCTGTTTTGATATCATAATACTCGCCATTGTTTTCTATTAATTTTTCTTTGATTATTTTTATAGCTCTTTCAGAAAATACATTTTCAAGTTCTTTTATGTTGATTTTATATCCTAATTTGCTTTCACCTGTAACATTATATTCGCCTGGAATTACTACATCTTCTGAATGAAACATATTATATGCTTTTGTGTATGTTTCAGTAGCTTTTTCTAATGCTTCATCTTTTGTTATTGTTTTTTCTTCAGTTTCTTTTTTTTCTTCTGACGATGTCTCATTAGTTGTACTTTCTTTTGATGTTTCATTTTTTAATGCTGCAATCTCATTATTTAGTCCTTCATTTTTTTCTTCTTCAGTTATTTTTTCGTCATTCAATTTGTATAGGAAAACTCCCATAATGCATATTAAAATTACTGCTATTATTATGATTATTGCTGAAAGACTAATTTTAATTTCTTTTTTTTCGTTCATTTTTCCTCCTTTTTATTTTTTTTTATTATATCTATATGCTTCTTTTTTTTCAATATTTTTAGTCAAAAAAGGCCACCATTACAATGGTAGCCTTCTTTTTTTCTAAACTCATATACATTTACTTTATTTGCATTTTCATGCACCTCCATGTGAGTTTAGATCACGGTGTTACAGAAGATTTGTTACATCTTCTCTATACTCCCCGCCCCATGTTTCTTCAACATAGTGCGGACGAATATATTTAACGCCGCTTTTTTTTCTCAATTTTTTCGGACTTATTCCCTGAATAGTCCATCCCATATAGGCAACCAATTCCACGAAGTCACCTATATACATTTTGCTTTCTCTGTCGCCGAAACCTTCATTGAGTTTGTCAGCGCAAGAGACATGTAACAGATGTTTCGTATTTGGAACTGTAAATCCGCCTACACTATTACCGGTGGTGATGAAATAATCCGTTCTTCCAGACATTCCTGATGTATGCCACATCTTGTAACTTTTTTCTCTTCCTTTTTCCTGATACTCTAAGATCAGCTTTCTAACATCTTTGTCTGCCAAAAGTGCTGTAAAGAGATTGGTCACATATGGGCAATTTCCCTTTAATACGTGAACTCCTATTTCTGAAGTATTTTCGTAGATTTCAACACCAACAATTGATTTTTCATCATAGGAGCGAAACTGCATCACTTTCCGAGTTCCAAAACATTTTCTTAATTCAATCCCTTTGTTTTTTAAGATGTCTTCCATTTTCATACTGTCTTTGTCCTTTCTGCCTCATTACGAGGGCCTTAACTGAGAATTCTTCTATTTACTTGGTATGTTTATAGTATAGCACCGTAACTTACATAAGTAAAATTAATATTATTAATAGTTGTCATTAAGATTTCTAATGACAACTTTATATTATTTTTTTACTTATAACATACTCCATAAATATTGATAATTTCTCTTTTAGTTCTGTTGAATAGGATAAATAATTATATTCCAATGATTCACACAAATAACTTAAGTCAATTAATGCTGATTCTGAATCTAATTCAACTATTATTATCTCATCTGTATTATCTACTAGCCTGCTATCGATCAATTCTTCTGCATTACATTCAAGGTACTCGTGATCTGCAATTTCTTTTTGAAATAATTTACTATCTTTTTTTGCAAGCAACTCTACTCTATTTCCATCATAATCTTCGATTGTGTATTGAGTATAGTCGGCATGGAGTTCTCGTTTCAAATATGCAATAAGCTTTTTGATAATAAAATTTTTATCATCATATAGAATTTTATCTATATGATTCATATCTTCTTTTAAATCATTTGTTGCTGCTAACTTCATTTCTAATACCTTTTTGTATGATTCAATCATCTTCATTATCCTTTCTATATTTTATTTTTACCTATTGTATATCTCATTTTATCATTCGTAAAATTAATATTTTTTATTTTATTTATTAGTTTTGCTTATAATATTCTTCAATCTCTTTTTTTAATTCTAAAGTTGCTCTGTTTGTCATTGTTTTGCTAAGTGTTGCAATTCCTTCCTTAGCATCTTTTGGACTTATTTTCTTTATAATTTTTATTTCATCTAAAACATCTTCTACCGCTTCTAATTTTGCAAAACCAATTCCAATATCATTCATAACCATTTTTTTCATAATTGATGAACTTGATACTTCGTAGTTTGAATTTATTTCTATGTTATTTTCTTTTAGATACTCTCCTAATATTTTGCTTTTTGATGAATATGTTTTTGGGAATATATACTTGTACTCTTCTGAATTGTTTAGTTCTTTTACATTATGTTCTTTTGCATATTTTTTACTGCAGAAGAAACAGTATTTTGACTCTTTCAATGGTGTTATTTCAATATTTGAATATTTATTCACATCATATGGCAAATTTAGTACAAGTAAATCTAATTCACCATTTGCTAATTTTTGAATTAACGTATCTGTCATTCCACTATTTATTGTAATATCTATTCCTGGATACTTTTTAGTAAATTCTATCATTGGAGTTAAGATTAATGATTTTATTAATGAGTTTCCTCCTCCAATTCTTATTTTTCCTTTTTCAAGATTTGTATATTGAGAAAAGATATTTTCTGCATTACTCATTGTTTCTATACTGTTTTTTATGTATTCGTATAAGTTTCTACCTTCCTCTGTTAGTTCTACTCCTTTTTTACTTCTGTAAAATACTTTTCCTCCTAGCAATGTTTCTAATTTCTGAATTGCTTGTGTTACTGCTGATTGTGAAATGTATAAACTTTCAGCTGTTTTGGATATATTTTTATGTTTTACTACTTCACAAAAAACACGATATAATTCTAAATCTGCATTCATATTTTTTCCTCCTATTTAATGTTCGTTTTCATCTTTTATTTTTTTCTTTTCTTTATTATTTCTTTTATTATCTCTTTCAGATACAACTGATTTGGATGAAACAATTGCTTTAATTCTTGATGAAAATTCATCTTTTTCAAATCTATATATATTCCCTGCCTTAATTATCTCTGACATTATTGTGCTATCTATGTATTTTTTATTATTTTCTTTACCAGACATCATTCTTTTTATTCTTGATATAATTCCTTGTCTTTTTATTATTGCTGGTAAATTTGTTTTGCCTTTTTCTTTTTTATCTTTATAGTATTTACTTATGTCTATTCCTTCCGGACCTGTTACTAATTCTCCTAATTCTTTTTCATTTGCTGATGATATACACGTGAATCCTTTTCCTGGCTGAAATGTATATATTTTATTTGTATCATAGCTATTAACTATTGATGCTAATAGCCAAAGTGGTATTCTTCCAGATAAATAAAGATTCTTTTCTCTTTTTATTTTTGGCAAAATATAATCTTTCATATCATCTACTGAATACTGATCTTTTGTTATATCTACATCTAAAAAAGCATTTTTTTCGTTTTCTAAAACATGATATTCTAATTCTGATGACTGCTGTATGCCTTTCTTCTTTTTTAAATTTTTTATTGGGACATATTTTTTAGTTCTAGCATCATAAATTTCAATAGATTTTGCACCTTGTTTTGCTAAAGCTTTGCACAAAGTTGTTAAAACAAAATTAGCTCTAACTCCTTGTATTCGTACTTGCTCTCCCTTTTCAATTTTTTGTGAAATTAGATTGTATATCTTAGGTACTGCTTCTTCTCTCCATTTTACTTTTTTCAAGTTCATTCCATCTACGTCACTAAGATGAACACCATAGTTTAGTTCAAATCCTATATCCATATCATCTATAACGGTATGCGTTGATTCTTCTGGTATTTTCGCTTTTGTTTTTTCTATATATTTACTTCTTTTTATCAAATCTTTGGCTAATTTGCTTATTAGTGGTGATTTAAGTAATGTTGTTCCTCTCTCTAATCCAACTAAATTTCCTTGTATATATGGCCTTTCTGAATATAATTTTTCTTTTCCATCAAGGCTTGAATCAAAACTCCCAACGCAATTTAGTCCAATACTCTTTCCAAATTGCATCCAATTTTCTTTTGCCTTTTTATCTCTGCTTATTACTAAAAAACTATCACAATGTTTAAAGATTTCTTCGTTTTCCTTTGAAATTATTCCACCCGCATCTACAATTACTATTGGTGACGTTTGCTTATCTATTGTTTGGCAGGTATCTTCTATAAATTCTTTTGTAAATTCTCCTTTTTTTCTTACCAGCCTTATCTCAGCTTGGTTGGCATTATTAGACCATACTCCTTCTCCATCAGGACATGCTCTTACTATTGTGTATCCATCTGAAGGTAATTTTTTTATTAAATTAGCAATAAGTACACTCTTTCCAGAATGTGGAGGTCCACAAAATACTATTTTCACAATTTTCTCCTTTTATTTTGCATGTATGGTTTACTGTCTTTCTCTTTTTCTTATATATTAATGTATATAAAATTTATAAAATAATCAAGTTTTCAAATAACTTTTGTTGTTTCAATTCTAAAATATAAATCTTTTTTATGCTTACCTTAAAGTAAGAAAAACCCGGCAATGTTTCATGCCGGGGAAATACTATGTATTTATTTTTTCAAAGGTTTAAATGTATATGCAGGGAATACCGCAAAAACGTTTCCGTCAATCGTTTCAGTAGAGAATTCTTCTGCTTCCTTGTCAACGAAAACAATTGCTTCCTGCGGTGCGTATCTTGCAATCGTGTTGTAGACGATCTCTGCACCTTCAACGGAATCCAGAATAGCCGAAAGAAGCTGCCAGGAGTTGCCACCAACTGCATAAATATTTTTGCTACTTGCTACCAGCTCCAGGTCTTCAAGTACCTTCTTGTACTTAGTTACTTCTTCATCCTTTGGATAGAAGAAAGTATCTGCATACGAATACTTGAGCCGTGCTAACCCTTCCAGGTCATTTCTTCGGGTTAATCCCTTTACCTTGTTTTCCAAGGTGTTCGTTTTTTTGATGTCTTTCATAATAAGTCCTCCTTAAAAAAAAACGATATACACTTACTGGAATTTCATTAACATAGTTTAATAATACTACGCCATTCATTTCCATTCCTAAATTAAGTGCTAAATTAGTATATCATAATTATGTAAATTTGTAAACTGTTTTGTTGCTTCTATTACTTGTTTGAAGGTTATTATGTTATTTTCTATTGCTTTGTATGATAAAAAATCGTTTTTTTGATTTTTTATGTAAAGTATGCTATAATATTAGTGTAACTGTCGATTTGACTGGAAAGGAGAACATATGAAAAACTTTCACGATTATTTAAACGATGCACAATTTTATTTACATGACCAAAAGGAGGAATATACTAAACAAGAAAAAGCAGCAATTCTCCGGATTGTAGAAAGTTTTGGCCTCGAAGAGTCTTTTTATGAAGCTGTTGCAAAAGACAGTGACTGGCAAAGGCTCGCTGACACAGAGGTGTTTTACTTTGTAGACTTCGTTAAGCCTACACCTTTCGATTCGGATTTCAAGCCTTATTTGGCAATTATTAAACCCGAGCTTGGTACAAAAGCTGTTCTGAAACTTGTTATCAGATATGATACCTTCAGACGCTTTTGCTGAATGAAAAAACCGAGAGCATAATTCGCTATGTTCTCGGTTTTTCTATGACACTTTTCTGTTACTACTGAAAAATGACTTTATATTTTTATAATTTATATCTTGAATTATTCTTATAAACTTGCTATAATTGTAATGTTCAATTCGCACTTGTAGCTTAGCTGGATAGAGCGTTCGGCTACGAACCGGAAGGTCGGGGGTTCGAATCCCTCCAGGTGCACCAAAGCATTTTTAGTCTTATTTTTCAAATATTGAATTAGTAGGATTGTGAACGCAAAAAAATATGAATCGATTTATCGGTTCATATTTTTTTATTTTCAAATTGTCATAAAAAAGAAAAAATATATATTGCTAATATTTTTCATAAAAAATATAATGTATTTGTATTATACAAAAGATAAGGGGGTGAAAAAAATGGATGAAAAAAAGGAAATTAAAATTAGTTTATCAACATTTTTTCTAATTTTAGCACTTTTAGTTATTGTTATAATGGCTTTCTTTATGTATCAACTTTATAATGATAAAGAAATTGCCAATAACAAAGTAAGTGCTTTAAATAGTGTTTCAGAAAATGCAACTGCTGGAGATGATAATCAAGATTCTAATAATGCTATAGCGCTTGATATTGAAAGTAGTTTAGTAAAAAAATTATATAATTATGTAGAAAAATTTAATTGTTACAAAGAAACATTAGTTTATCAATCTAATAAAGTAACTGAAAACGATCTTACTAATCAGTTAAAACTATTAACAATATTCGATAATTTAGATGAAAATGATGTATCTAGAACAGAATATCGATATGAAAATGAGTACATAACTAGCAACGAGCATCGTATATATTCAAAAGATACAATTGAAAAGAGAGCCAAAGAAATATTTGGAGAAAATGTGTCAATCACACATGAAAGCTTTGAACCAATTTTCGGTGAATCTGTTGTATTTGCAAACAATGAATATGATCGTTATTCTTATCAAGGTGGCGGTGGTACACCTTGGGAAAGTTCTGCAAATATCTTAGTTTCTGCTGAAAAATATGAAGATGGAACAATTTGTATTTATGATAAATATGTCCATTTAGTTGAAGTAAATGGTTCATATGATATATACTCTTCTTCTGATAAAAAAGAAAAATTAGCTTCAAATGTTGATTCTACTATTATTCACGGAAGCGTAGAAGGTACTCAATCATCAGATCTTGAAAAACAACGTATTCAAAATGTTGAAAAATATCTTGGAAAAGAATTGCCAACATATAAGCATACTTTTAAACAAAATTCTGATGGTACATATTATTGGTATAGCACTGAACAAACAAAATAATTTATACTATTTAATATAAAGTGGTTAGATTTTTATCTCTTCTATCTTTATTAAATTTCGTAGAAAAACCGCCAGGAAAATTGTTTTCCTGGCGGTTGCAAGTTTTAAAGTATACTTAGATGCCCAAGATTTCGAAGAAATCATATTTAGCAAGAGCTTTGTTGTGATAAACAAAGTCTTCTTTCTTCAGATATGCCATGAGGTTTAAGAATGCAATCATCTCGAACTCATCCTTGAAAAACCTCTTCATTCCGAAAGTCGGAATAGTGACTGTTGTTCTGCCCTTGGAAGGAATAACTACCTCCATCTGAACAGTTTCTTCAGATTCCCATTCGTAGTTCTCCTTGTATTTCCTGTAGAGTTTACACAGTTCCCGAATGTCCTTGGCATACATTTCATTGAGACTATCATGTCTCATGAAATCATTTACTAACCACTCACCTTTGGCAAAGATGTGCTCCTTATGTTCTCTGATCTCCTTGTATGTTGGCTGGAACTTAATGGCTTCCTTTGTAAGCTGTGCGTCTTTACGAATGAACTCCTCATCTTCAGAGTCCAGGTCTTTCAGCATTGCTTCGATAAGTTCCATGATCAGATTGTTATCCGGCATCTTAGAAAAGAAGAGAGACCATTCATCAATCAACATTCCAATCGACTGATAAGATACCATCTTCGTTTCTTCTTTCATCTGGATATCAGACAGAATGCCATCCCTTCTGACGTGAGTTGTTTCCTTACTATTTTCATCATCATAATAAGGAACGAACTGTCCTTCAGAAAAGAACCTGTAGTACACATGTGCATACTTTGCCTTGGTGACATTGTCTGCATTTCCATGTACCTTGCTTGCAATCTTGTCCACGATATCTTTCATGCTTGCACTATACGCATACATGCTCTCAATCGTGGTAAGATACTTTCGTGCTTCGCTAGCCTCCTTTGCCATCTGAACAGTAGCAATATCTTTTTCATTGATGGTACGAAGATAATGTCTTCTCCCCGTATTGTCCAAGTTGAAAAAGGTTTTCAGCCTCTTCTGAAGCTTTTTGTCAGGAATCTTTTTGACCATTGCCTCCAGATCTGCGATTTTGAATTCCGCAATGTAGGGGCTTGCCAAAATAGCCTGATTGCTGATACTTAAGCGATCTATGCTCAGTAACTCCAGATAGAGATTGACATAGTCAATAGCATTGGGATACTTATCTGCATCAAGTGCTAACGCCGTGATTGCAGGATCCATCATGCTTTTTTTGTACATCTCATCTCCAATCGGTAATATCAGCTTCTGTGCTGGTTTTCTCCGTAGTTTTCCCATGTGAATCATCCTTTCGGTCTATATGATATGTTTTCTTCTCAGACACTTGCTTGATATGTGTCAATGCAATTATTATATCTTCTTTTATCTTTTATGTCAACTTGCGTTTGGTATCATTTATTTAACTTCATAATTAATGCAACTTTTTTTAATTTTTTTCTCTCTTATATTAGGGAGGTTTATAATGAAAAATCTATTAATTATTGAAAATAACTTATCTCATTCTTATTTTTTGATAAATTATATTTGTAAGAAAATTTCAGATGTACGATTATATGGTATTGCTATTACAGGAAAAGATGCTATCAAAATTATAAATACCAAAAAAGTAGATATAATTATATTAGATTTGGACTTACCTGATATGACAGGTATTGATTTTATTAATTATCTTGAACACCATAATATAAAAGAATATCAATCTTCAATTATAGTAATTACTGATAAAACAGAATTATTAAGTCAATTAAATAATTTTAAATATGTTTACACCTATTATTCTAAATCTAATATAGAAGATTCTCTTATTAATGATATTAAGTTAATATCTATTAAAAAAGAAAAATCGCAACAAATTAATTCAACAAAGAAACTGATACAAAAAGAATTACATCGATTAAATTTTAATTTTTCCTACTGTGGCACTCATTATTTATGCGAATGTATTGAAGAATGTCTAAAAATTCAAGAGTTCAACAATATTAATCTAAAAAAAGATATATATTCTATTTTAGCTAAAAAATACAATAAAATGACTAATTCTATACAGTCTAGTATTTTTAAGGCTATAACTGAAATGTATTATACGGTTGATAAGAATATCTTATCTGACTATTTTGGATATCAAATTATACTGAAACCCAAAACTAAGGATATTATATTTACAATAATAAAAAAAATAAAGGTGTCTATTTGACACCTTTTTAACTGAACAAGAAACACTATTATTAAAACGCCTAAATTTCTAAGTATTATCTTTTTAAATATCCTGTTTTATATTTACCTGTAGAAAAATTTGTATATCTCACATACCAATAAGTCTCTCCACAGCTTCCTTCTATAGCACAATAATAAATTGGATTATCTGCCGAATTGACACTACCAATTTGATTTGACTGACTGTATGGGGCTGCATAAATAGTTCTATTAGTAGCTCCTGTATTTAGATTAACATAATAGTCTGAACTAAAATTATAAATAGAAAGTGTATTTAACATTCCTATATTATAAAATGATAAATTTGACCGCAATACATATCCTCTTTTTCTTCCTTTAGAGGTATTATATTCAATGTAATCCCATGTACCGTCTGTGCCAATAACAACAACATATTCTCCTGAATATATTGTTCCTGCTTTATCGTATAAACTTGTGTTTGGTCCATAATATACTGTAGTATTTGACTTAGCAGATCCCACGCAAGTTCTAGAAGTATAATCATTAATTGTTTCTCCTACAAGGTATCCATCTTTTGTACCTGATGAAGAGCTATATTGAATATGATATACATTTCCACTCTTAGAAAGAATTGTAAAACTTTCATGTGCATATACATATCCTCGTACTGCTGACTTATTTGCTGTAGTCCATACTGTCAATTTATCATAGCATGTACTACCTAATCCACCATCAATGCTTTCTGCCCGAGCTGAAACTGGTGGAACCATGCTTATAATAACTAGTAGTAACAATACTAAAGCAATTGTTTTGTTAAAAAAACTTCTTTTGTCTCTTGTCATAAAAATCCTCCTGTTCGTTATTAGTGTCTCTTGTTCGTTACTCCATCATTTAAGTAAATGATGATACACAAAATGTGTAAATTTATTTTACTATACTATAACTAATATTTTTCAAAAGTTTTTAAAGTTAGTCGCAAAGTTTAAAAGTTATTCTTCTAATTTAATGTTCAATTTATTAAGCACTGTGTTTTGGTCATTAACTGTATTTACTGTTAATGCACTAGTATTTTTTTCGCATATTATATATTGTGTTAACTCTATTTCAGCATCTTTCAAATCCTCAGATGCTATTGGTTCATCTAATTCCAATTCTTCTTTTTTTCCATCTGAATATATTATCTTTTTACTCAACTCTATTTTATAAAATGATAATGCATTGTTATTTTCATCATATATTTCATAATTTATATTACTGATATAATTATTATTATTTGTATTTATTATTTCATTGTAATCTATATTACTAAGTTTAGTAGTTATTTTTATCGTTGTTTGTATTGGTGATGTTGCTACATAGTCAACTTTTTGAAACATTTTTTTGTCACTTGTTGTTACACTTATATTATCTATTTGCACAATTCTTTCGTTTTTCTTAACTTGTATTTTATAGTTATCAGATATATGAATTCTTTTTTGACTTTCCCCTAATTGGTTATTATTTGGTAATACATCCATGCTATCTATTGTAAAATTTAATATATCGTTATCTTTATATTCTTCTTGGGGTATGAAATATGTTTGAAAGACTTTGTATTCATAATCATTAATTTTTTTGATGTTTTGTTGTGCATTTTGTCTAAGGTAATACTCTGTGTCATTTATTATTATTCTATTATTGTTATGTGCTGCTTCTATGTATGTATTTCCATTTTTATCTACTGTTTCTTTATTGTTTATTGAAAGCCATATTTTATCAATTTTTTCATCTTTATGTTCTTCAATTTCTATTTCTTTTACTTCCTCTGGTGTCAATTGTTTTCCATCTATAAATACATCAATTGTATTATCTTCAGTCTTTTTATTTATGTATTCCTCTGTTACAACTGTTTCTCCTATATTTAGATATTCCTTATCTTTTTCGCTTAATTTCACGTTAAACTCTAAAATTGCTAATTCTCCATCATAAAATGTTGAATCTAGTGTGACATCCGTATTATTTTCTAAATATATTTGTTCTTCTACTTTTTCTTTGTATTCATTATACTGCTTATTTGATACTTTAATGCCAATCCATTCAAATACATTTTCTCCATCTATTTTTCCTCCCAAAGCTGCATAAACTGATATTCCTCCAAATAATATTATTACTAGACTTGCTACTAATGTACATATTTTTCTTATATAAATCTTTAAATGTTTTGGCCTATCTAACTCATTTAATGTACTAGTTATTCTGTAATTGATTTTGTCAGGTATTTCTATTTTTTCTTTACAAGATTCTCTTAGTAATTCATCTATATTTCTCATACATTTATACCTCCATATTTTTTGTATATTTTCTCTTTTGCTCTACTTATTTTACTTTTTATTGTATTTTCCTTTATTTTAGTAATTTTGCTTATTTCTTTTGTTGTATATTGAGAATAATAATATAAAGTCAAAATAAGCTTTTCATCAGCACTTAAATCTTTTATTAAATCCTCAAAATTTAGTTTTTCATCATTATTTTCTGTTGTTCCTATGTACTCATTGATACTATTGCTTTCTATTGAAATATTTATATTATTGGGGTTTTTGTACATTTTATTGCATTTATTTATTAATACCTTAATTGTCCAAGGTTTAAATGATGTTTCTTTTCTTAGAAATTTAATGTTGTTATAGCAGGTAATAATTGTTTCTTGAATTACATCTGCTATATCTTCTTCATTTTTTAATCTCGTTTTTGCAATTAAATATAAGTCATTTTTTATTATTTCAATAAGCTTACAAAATGCTTCATAATCATTTCTTTTTGCTTTATTTACTAAGTTTGTTATTTCTTCCATCTTTTCCCCCTTATTTGATATATGCATATATTTTTCATATATAAGAGTTCTTATTTTTAATTTTAGTTGCAATTTCATAGCTATTATATTAATTTTTTCAAAAAAAATACACCTGCAAATATTAGATTTTTTCTTGATATTTGAGGTGTACTCTTTTATTTATTATTCTTCATCTTTTTCTACAGTGTTTGTTTGTGGTGGCGTTGCAGAAGGACTTGGTGTTGTACTATTGCTTGGCGTTGGTGTCGTGCTTGTTGAATTCGTTGTGTTTGTTGTATTAGTTATTGTATTTGATGTATTATCTTTTTTTATAGTATTCGTTGTATTAGTTTCATTTCTTGTTACTGTTGTGTTTTCTGTTTTAGGTGTTTCTATTGGTTCAGTATCTTTTTGTGGTTCTTCTGCATCTATTTCTTTAACGCTTCCATTTATTGTACCTGATGTTGAATCTTTATCATAATCATCTGTTACGATAGGGCTTCCTGAGTGAACTTCACATGTTCTTGGTACTGTTCCTTTTACAAAATATTCTGTATATGTGTCTGTACAACCTGTTGTTGCTTGTTGACCTGTTTCTTTACATATTGTTGCTACTTCAACTTTGCTTGGTTTTTCAAATCTAGCTGATGCTAGTCCTGAATGAATTCTTGTCATTACATTTGCCCAAATCAAACCTGCTGGATTTCTTTTATTAAATTCTACTGTTTCGTTTTTATCATATCCATACCAACATGTTGCTGTGTAATATGGAGTGAAGCCGCATAACCATCTATCATAATTCTCATCTGTTGTACCTGTTTTTGCAGCTACATCTACTCCATTTATTTTACAGTATGTTGCTGTTCCATTTGTTCCTACTACTGGCTGTGTTAATAATTCTTTTAACACATATGCGACTTCTTTTGAGAATACTCTTTTTTTCTTTTGTTTTGATTTTATTAATTTTTTTCCATTATTTCTTTCTATTTCTGTATAAAATGTTGGTTCAATATATTCTCCATCATTTGCTATTGTGCTATATGCTCCCGCCATTTCTAATGGACTGATTCCTTTATCTAATCCTCCTAAGGCTAAAGATAAGTTTTCGTCTTTTTCAGTTAGTGTTGTTATTCCCATTTTCTTCATGTATTTTATTGAATTTTTTGTTTTTAAATCTTCTAGTATTTCAACAAATGGCACGTTCTGTGAAGATTCTACTGCTCTTCTTACTGTTATTTGTCCAAGTGGCTTATTATAATCTTCTGGATGATAGCCACCTTCAAAGTCTTTCTCTGTGTCATCAACTAGTGTTGAACATGTTATTATTTTCTTATCTAATGCTGGTGCTAAAATTGCTATTGGTTTCATTGCTGATCCTGTTTGTCTCACACTTTGTGTTGCTCTATTTAATGGTCTTGCTGTTGTTTTCTTTCCTAATCCTCCTGCGCATCCTACAACATATCCTGTTTTATGATCCATTATTACAATTGCTGCTTGAGATGGATCTCCTCCTGTTTTTGAAGCTAATTGATATTTTGTTTTTTCAAATTCTGTTTCTATTTCTGTTTGTATTTTTGAATTTTGTGTGCTATATATTGTTGCTCCTGCATTTTCTAAATAGTTATTTGCGAATGTTTTTGTTATTTTATATTTATTTGCAATTTCTTCTGTTACTTCGTTTATCAATGCATCTGTATGATATGAATATACTCCACTTCCTGCTTCTAGTTTTCCTTTTTGAAAGTTTAAACCATTTTCTACTTCATTAATTGCTTGTTCATACTCGTCATTACTTATATTTCCTAATTCTTTCATCTTATCAAGAACTGTTTTAGTTCTCTTTTTTATTTTACCAGTATCTATATTTTCTGAAAACGGGTTATATGAATTGGGTGAATGATTTATTCCTGCTAAAAATGCACATTCTGCAAGACTTAGATCACTGGCTGATTTGCTGAAATAGTATTTTGAACCTGCTTCTACACCATATATATTTGGTCCAACGTATATGGTATTTAAGTATGCTTCCAAAATTTCTTCTTTTGAAGCACAGCTTTCTAATGTGCATGCTTTCCACCATTCATTTACTTTTCTTGAAACTTTATCTGAAGAGTCTCCTGTCATATTTTTTACAAGCTGTTGTGTGATTGTGCTTCCTCCGAATGATGATGAACCAAAATGTATTATGTATGAACCTATTGCTGCTGTGGTCCTTTTAATGTCTACTCCTCCATGTGAATAATATCTTTCATCTTCTATTGCAATATATGCATTTTTTAAATTATCTGGCATTTGACTTGATGAAATTTTATTTTTTATTTTTTCGTCTCCTAATGTTGCTATGATATTTCCATCAGTATCTTTTACTATTGAATTTTCATTTAATAACATATCTTTGGCTAGTGTCTTCCATCTATGTGTTGCAATAACTAATTTTGCTATTAATATTATTAGAATTACAATTATTAAAAAAATTATGAATTTTTTAAGCCTTGGATGTTTTTTCTTTTCTGGTTCTTCTATTTCTTTTCTTTTTTTATTTTTCATCATTTTTGCTACTGATTTTGGTATATCTTCATCTATCTCTTCTTTATATCTTCTTCCCGTTTTCATCACCTTCTTTATTTAAATATAGGTTAGTATATCATAATTTGTGTTAAAGGTAAATGAACTGTTTGTGGTGCAAAAAAATAAGCACCACTTATGTAGCGCTTTACCTATGTGCTTTTATAAAACTTCTTCTATTACATCGTTTAAACTTACTGGTGTTACTTTATTTCTCCTCAATACTTGTAGTAAGTTATCTATTACTGTTTCATCATTGGTTATGTTATATATGTTTTCTTTTTCTTTTAAATGTCGCCTTCCGAAATATTCTTTTTTTACTATTTCTATTCCATACAAGTTTGTTTTTTTACCGACATTTCTTTGGCACTTTTTTGAGATTTTATAATATTCCAGTTCTATACGATTACAACTACTTTCTTTAAGTTCTTCTTTATTTAGCACAATACCTGCATAAAATTTTCTCATATGTACCTCCTTGATTTAAATATATTTTCTATTGTGCTAAATGTCAACGTTTTTCATATTATGGAATTCGACAAAATTTGACATTTGATATTATTGAATTTTATTTTTTTACAAATTATTATGTTTTTCTTTCGAAGATTACGATTATTTTTGTTTGTTTTTGTCGTACGTTTTTCATTTATTTTCTGTCTATATTCTTTATGTTTTAACATAAGAAAAAGAGAGGTGTAGCCACCTCTCTTGGTTATATATGATTGTTGCTACGAGTTCACTCAATTGTTGGGCTCTTGCGCTTAGTCTTCTTTTTAGTAAGTCTTTTCGTAATTACATATAACACCAAGTTCAAGATGTAAATTATTACACTTACGAATCCCCAATTGAGTAACATCTTAATTGTCACCAATGCAATTAAGATGATTCTTAGCGGTATGTGATAACACATTATTTCCACTGCCAAAATGCTCAAGAAGCATTCAACTAACAGCTGAAATAATGTTGGCTCTGCGACGTATCCTGCAAAAGCAAGAATCTTACACGTCAAGATCCATACCACGGACCATCCAAGCCAAAACACTAATTTACTGGTATAATTCCGATTCATATATATTTTACCTCCTAAATAATTTTCTAGCTATTATTATAGCAGGTTTCACGCTTTTTATCAACTTTATGTAAAGTTTTCTATCTTTTTGATAGCTTTGCCTTTACTTGAATTTTTTTATTATTTCTTTTAATTTGAAGTATTACCTCATCACCTATATTTTTTTCATAGATGTATTCTTTTAATTGATTCATACTTTCTATTTGTAAATTATCTATCTTTTCTATAATGTCTCCGTTTTTGATTCCACTGTCTTTTAACGGTCCTTGTTTATCTATTTCTTCAATATATATTCCTTCTTCAAAATTTATATTTGAACTTAGATATGGAATTACTTCTTTATCATATCCTGATATTCCTAGGTATGGTTCTTCAAACTTGCCTGTTTCAACTAATTTTTTTAATATTGGTTTTACAATGTTTATTGGTATAGCAAAGCCTATCCCCTCTGCATCTTCTATCTTTAATGTTGTTATTCCTATTATTTCTCCATTTTTATTTATTAGTGGTCCTCCACTGTTTCCTTGATTTATGGTTGCATCTGTTTGAATTAATCCTTCTAAATATGATTTGGTATTGTCATCTTCTGTTTTAATTATTCTATTGGTTCCGCTTATTATCCCCGATGTAACTGTTCGTTGAAGTTCATAGCCTACTGGATTTCCAATTGCATATACACTTGTTCCTATTTTTATATTGTCGGAATCACCTAAATTGGCTTCTGGTAAATTCTTTATATTTATCTTGATAATTGCTAAATCTAGATCTTCACTTGCCCATACTACTACACCATTATCTGTAACTCCATTTTTCAATGTTATATAACATGTACTATATTGTGAACCAGCTACATGTTGATTTGTTAAAATGTATCCTTCTTTTGAAATTATTACCCCAGTCCCTAAATTAAGGTTCTCTGTGCTTTTTTCTAAAAATATTGTTGTTCCTATATCTTTTATTTTTGAGATTCCTACTATACTTTCAGTTGTATTTTCTAGTATAGTTTCTAATTCTGTTGACTCTTCTTCGTGTTTTATTTGTGTGGCTACTATATTTTGACTGTATTTATATTCATGGCTATCAATAAAAAGTGTATATGCCAAAGTTGTGAAGAATGCTACTAAAACAATTATTAACATTAAAATATATATGCTTTTATTTTTTCCTGTTTGCAATTCGTACACACTATCACCTTCTTAATTTATTTTCGCCTTTAAACAATTTTTTATTCATTTATATTTTTTGTGTTACATTTAATTAAAAATTATGTAACACCTCTTTTAAATACATACTTTTTATGTATAATATTACACATGGGGAGTGTTGAGGATGAATGATAAAAAATACGATTTAACTTTTTCTCAAAAATCAATTTGGGATCAAGAAAGCTTTTTTAATAAAAGTCCTCTAAATAATATTGCTGCTTATTTAGTAATTAATGAGATTGTTGATTTTAAAAAAATTAAAAAAGCTTTGATAAAATTTATAAAGAATAATGATAGCTTTAGAATTAAATTGTCTAAAGATAATAATGGTGATATATATCAATATTTCGAATCTTTTTATGATAAGGATATTGAACTTCTTGAGCTTCCAAACGTTGAAGCTGTTGAGGGATTAACACATACTTTGGTTAATATTCCTTTTAATTGTTTAGATTCTTTTTTATTTGAATTTAAAATGTTTAGGTTTCCAAATAATACTGGTGGTTTTTTACTTAATGCACATCATTTAATTTTTGATGCTTGGTCTTCTGGGCTAGTTATTAAAGAAATCATGGACTATTATCAAGATTTATCAGATACTATGCCTTCATATTCTTATGTTGACCATATTCAATCTGAGAAAATTTATCAAAAAAGTTCTAAATTTGAGGATGATAAAAAATTTTGGAATGATATGTTTGAATCTATTCCTGATGCTGTTTCTTTTCCAGAAACAGTTAAAAATTATAATTCCAATGTTTCTTCTTATGCTAAAAGAAAAGACTTCGTTATTTCAAATGGACTATTACATAAAATAAATAATTATTGTACAGAAAAACATATTTCTCTTTACGCGTTTTTTATGTCTGTTTATTCTGTTTATTTAGCACGCATTAATTCAACAAAGCATTTCTGCTTTGGTACTCCAATTCTTAATAGAAATAATTTTCAAGAAAAAAATACTACGGGACTTTTTATTTCTACTGTACCTTTCTGTGTTGACGTGGATTGGTCAAATTCTTTTACTGATTTTACTAAATACATTGCCGTACAAATCATGTCAATTCTTAGACATAGAAAATATCCATATAAACTTTTAATGGAAGATATTAGGAAAAATAATTCTGATGTTGGAAATTTATATAATATTTTGTTTTCTTATCAAAATGTTAGAAGTACTAAATCTGATTCACTTGATTATTATTCAAAATGGGTTTCTCCTTCTGCAATTTTCAATGATTTGCAGATACATATTCATGATATAAATGATGACGATACTTTAATTGTTTCTTATGATTTTAAAATTACTAAGTTTACAGAAAAATCTATTATTGCTTCTCATAAAAGAATTCTTAACATATTAAATCAAATTTTAGATAATGAAAATTTACTTCTTAAAGATATTGAAATAGTCACTCCTGACGAGAAAAAAACATTATTAGCATTAAATAATACTAAAACTTATTATCAAAAAGATAAAACTATTCAATATTTTATTGAAAAACAAGTGAAGAAAAATCCTGATAAAATTGCTGTAATTGCTAATGGTAAATCTATTACTTATAAGGAGTTGAATGAAAAAGCAAATAGTTTAGCTAATTATTTGCGTTCTGCAGGTGTAAAGCCTAATTCTTTTGTTGGAATTTTACAAAAGCGATCTATTGAAATGATGGTTAGTTTACTAGCGGTACTAAAATCTGGAGCTGCATACCTTCCTTTGGATTTTAATTATCCTAAGGATAGAATCTCATATATGTTAGAAAATAGTGAGACTAAAATAGTTTTAACTTCTGAGGAACTTTCTCCTATCATATCAGAATCTTCTGTAAATGTTATTAATGTTGACTTAAATGATAAATCTCTATTTGCTAATAGCATTGAAAATCTTGAAAACATTAATAAATCTACAGATATCGCTTATATAATATATACTTCTGGATCTACAGGAAAACCTAAAGGAGTTAAACTTAAACATAAAAATATTAATAATTTTATTTTAGGTATGAGTAATAAAATTAATTTTTCCAAAGATAAAACTATCGTGTCTGTTACAACTATTTGTTTTGATATTTTTGTTTTGGAAAGTTGGCTTCCTTTACAAAGAGGTATGACAATTGTTCTAGCAAATGAACAAGAACAAAATGATCAAATTCTTTTGAACTCTCTTTGTTTAGAAAATAAGGTTAATATGATTCAAACCACACCATCTCGTATGAAAAAATTAACTTCTAATGTTGAATATTGTGTTTATTTCAAGTATATTACTGACATTTTAGTTGGTGGTGAATCTTTTCCTTATACATTATTAAAGCATTTAAAAAAAGTTGCTCATACTAATAATACAAAGATATTTAATGTTTATGGTCCTACTGAAACTGCTGTATGGTCTACTGTTAAAAATTTAACAAATACTTCTATTATTAATATTGGTAAACCTATTGCCAATACTACATGTTACGTTTTAGATAAATATACTCATCACCTTCTTCCAAAAGGTGTGCCTGGCAATTTATTTATTGGTGGAGATGGTGTTTGCGCTGGTTATCATAAAAGAGATGATTTAAATAAGGAAGTCTTTATTAAAAATTTATATAATACAAGAGAACTAATTTATAATACAAATGATTTAGCAAGGCTATCACAAAATGGTGAATTGATTCATTTAGGAAGAGCCGATTTTCAAGTAAAAATTCGAGGATATCGTATTGAAATTGGCGAAATTGAAAATAGAATCTTGGAATATCCTTATATAACTGAAACTACAGTTATTGCTCAAAATTCTAATTTTCTTATTTGTTATTATGTTTCTTCAAAAGATATCATAATTTCAAAATTGGTTTCATTTTTACTCGAAGAATTACCTAATTATATGATTCCTGTTTACTTTGTTAAAATGAAGAAACTTCCTCTTACTCCAAATGGAAAAATTGATAGGAAATCTCTTCCTTCTGTAAAAATAAGTGAAAATGAAAAAATTGTAGTAGCTAAAACTAAAACAGAAAAATTAATAGAAAAAAATATTTTAAAAATTCTAAATAATGGATTAGAAAATGTTGACGTTAATACTCCTTTTATCTCTTTAGGATTAGACTCTTTGAGTATTGTTCAACTTCAATCCCTATTACTTGGTGAAAAGCTTAATTTAACAACTCAAACATTTTATAAGTACCCTACAATTTATGAACTTGCAAAATATATTGATAAAAATGACACCTTATCTTCTGAAACTTCTTTTGAGTTATTACCACAATTTATGCATAATGAGGATGAATCAATAAAAAATAAAAATGAAAATGCTTTAGGAAATGTATTTCTAACTGGTGCCAATGGATTTATTGGTATTCATGTGTTGCATCAATTATTAACTACAACTGACTCTAAAATCTATTGCTTAGTAAGAGGTGCTAATATTGATTTTTCAAAGAAAAGACTATTCTCTTCTTACGAATTTTATTTTAATAAAAATTTGGACTCAGATTTTAAGAGACGTGTTTCAGTAGTAAATGGAGATATTGCTCTACCTAATCTTGGCATTTCTGCAGACGAAGCTGAGATCATTAGCAAGGATATCTCAACAGTTATTCATTCTGCTGCAATTGTAAAGCATTATGGGGATTTTGAAGAATTTAAAAATATAAATATAAACGGCACTAAAGCTATTGTTAACTTTGCCTACAAAAACAATTTGAGATTTATTCACATTTCCTCAATTTCTGTTTCTGGAAACTATTTGTTAAAGCAAAGTATTAAAAATGTTGATTTTTCAGAAAACAGTTTATATATTGGTCAGCATTATACAGAGAATGTATATGTTAATAGTAAATTTGAATCTGAAAATATTGTTTACGATTTCATGAAAAAAGGACTTCATGGTAAGGTTTTACGTATAGGTATTCTTTCTGGAAGAACTTATGACGGCGTATTTCAAAAAAATATTTATGCAAATGCATTTTATGGAAGAATTAAATCTCTTGTTAAATTGGATGCTATATCAAGCAACTTACTTGATCAAAAAATTGAATTTACTCCTGTCGATGAATGTGCTAAAGCTATTGTCTTACTTGCAAAAACAACTGAATACGATAATAAGATTTTCCATTTGTACAATCATAATTTAATTACTTTAAAAAGAGTGGTGTTAGCTTTAAAAGAAAGTGGTTTTAACATTCAAACTCTTAGTGAGGATGATTTCAGAAATAGAATTTTAGAATACTCTAAAAACATGAATGATGGGATTTCTGCTATTGTTAATGACTTTAATACAACTAATTTGTCTTTAGACTATAATTTTTCTGTAAATATTAAGTCAGACTTTACTCAAAAAATTCTTAAAGAATTAGGTTTTACATGGAAAAAAATTGATAATAAATATTTATCTATAATAATTAAATATATGAAAGATGTTAATTTTATTTAACTTTTTATTTATCCTCCCCTTTACTTTTTTAAACTTAGTAAAGGGGTTCTTAATTATTATTTCATAAAATTATTATGAATCAACTCTTGGTCTTTAAATATTTTTAATATATAATGTATATAGTTTTTTGAAAGGAATTTTTTAATATGAAGAAACTACATTTATTTGATTTACCAAGTAATAAAATTATTTTTAGATATATATCTACAATTTTTCTTATAGTTATATTAATTACAAGTATTTTACCAACTCTTTTGAACTATCCACCTAATTCACTTAATAATGACTTTGATATTCAAATGTCTGGTATTCCATTTGTAGCACAAATTTTTGCAATTTTTATGTTAGCATCTGTAATTTTAATTTTAATTTTTAAAAATCTATTTAAAGATATAGATTCGTGGTATAAAGATAATAATCATAATAAATATAAAGATTATGCTAGAATGCAGAAAATCAGAAAACAATGTTTTTCTCTTCCCTATCTTATATTTTTTGGCGAACTTATTATACCTGTTATTGGAATCATTTTTGTTTTAACCATAACAGGTAGTCATCATAATATAATGATTTTTAAAATTTTATTATTGCTTGTTTCGTTTTTCTTGTTTTTAGCAGTTGCTTCATATATTACTTCTAAAAATTTATATACCAAGATACTTAGAGATACTTATTATGAAAAATCAGAAATGAAACCACGTGTTTCTTTAAAGCAGAAAATTTTCTTACAAGTATTACCTGTTTCTATAATGGGTGTATTACTTACTTCTTTAATAGCTTATAATCAAGTTATCAAAACAAAAGAAGAATACCTTTTTAATAATTATCATAAAGATTTAATTGAAACTTTCGATTTAAACACATCTTATAACTCTGGCGAAGTTATTAAAACTTTTTCAGAAATTCCTTTATCAGAATATTCAGATTCTAAATTTATTATAAAACCTGATGGTTCTGTGTTAACAGTTGAAGGTCATGATCCAAGCGAATTTGTTGTTGAATACACTAAACAATTATCTTCTAAGAATAATGGACATACTTATGATGGATATGGAATTGATACTCAAGGAGCTACAATTAAAGTAATTACTGAAGAAGGAATTTATACTTTGGGAATTTTGTATTCCGTTGATTCTTCAGAGACACTTATCTTTTTGTTAGTAGATTTCTTATTTGTAATTTTTGTAACTTTTATTTTCTTAAATATGTTCTCTATTTCACTACAAAAAGATATTTCAACAGTTACAGATTCGTTAAATGCTATTGCTAAATCTTCTAATAATATGTCTAAATTGCCTATTCTTTCAAATGATGAGATTGGTGATTTGTGTAATGCTTATAATTCTATTCAAGTTTTAACAGAAAAAAATATCGAACAGATAAAAAGTAATCAAGATCTATTGATTGAACGTGAACGTTTAGCTTCTTTAGGACAAATGGTAGGAGGAATTGCACATAACTTAAAAACACCAATAATGAGTATTGCTGGAGCAGATGAAGGTTTAACACAGTTAGTTGCAGAACTGGATGCTTCAATTGGAAATCCAATGGTTACGAATGAAGATTATCATGCAATCGCTAAAGATATGCAAGAATGGATTGATAAAATAAAAAACCATACATCATACATGTCTGATGTAATAACTGCTGTAAAAGGTCAAGCTGTTACACTGTCTGATAGTCAGGTATATCCATTCTCTATTTCGGATTTATTTAAACAAGTTGATATATTAATGAAACACGAATTAAAATCTGCACTAGTAACTTTAAGAGTTTCTAATAATGTTGATGATAATATTAAAATTAATGGTAATATAAATAGTTTAGTTCAAGTTTTGAATAATATGATTTCAAATTCTATACAAGCTTATGATGGGAAATCTGATGAATTTATTGACTTAGTGGCAAATCTGAGAGATAATACTACTATCGAATTGATAGTTAAAGATTATGGCCCTGGACTACCAAAAGTTGTTCAAGACAACTTATTTAAACAAATGATTACCACAAAAGGAAAAGGTGGTACTGGTCTGGGATTGTTTATGTCTTATTCCAATATAAAAGCTCACTTCCATGGTGATATGACTTTTGAAACAGAAAAAAATAAGGGAACCGCATTCATTATTACAATTCCTATTAATAAGTTATAAAGTGAGGTGCTAATATATGAGATTAAATGTTGTAGATCAAGAAAAATCTAAGTATAAAATAATTGCTGTTGATGATGAAATAGGAATTATAGATTCTTTAAAGGTATATCTTCATAATTATTCTATAACAGGTGTTACTGATCCACAAGAAGCAATTGAAAGAGTTAAAAATGAACATTTTGATTTAATGCTTCTTGACTATATAATGACTCCTTTTCATGGAGATCAAGTAGTTGAAGAAATACGTAAATTTAATAAGGATTTATATATCCTTCTATTGACAGGTCACAAGGATTTAGCTCCTCCATTGGAAACAATTAAAAAACTAGATATTCAAGGTTATTGTGAAAAAAGTGATAAGTTTGATCAACTACTTTTGCTTATTGAATCTGGGTTGAAATCTGTTGAACAAATGAATGTTATAAAAGAAATTAATAAAGAACTTTCTTATTCAAATGAATTACTTGAAAAATCTTACTTAGAAAGTATTGAGGTTCTTAGAAGAACAGTTGAAGTTAAGGACGTATATACAAAAGGTCATTCTGACAGAGTTGCCGAGTATTCTGTTTTAATCGGTAAAAAATTAGGATTA